>Ga0228711_1000627_pt1 | contig 45458 bp, 33 predicted proteins | sample MedpolnodulmetaG_2_FD_177996 | JGI IMG/M metagenome (GOLD analysis project Ga0228711, IMG submission 177996) | Root nodule microbial communities from Medicago polymorpha collected in Santa Monica, California, United States - brown nodules | ecosystem: Host-associated > Plants > Roots > Nodule...
TAATTTTAAATTCATCTTTCTATATTTTTTATTCCTTTCTTATTTTTAATGCATTATTATCAAATTAAAAACAAAATCATATCATCAATCTCTTCCAAATTAACTAAAGGTTAACCAATGTTGAATCTTTTGCAAAAACAGTTTTATCACACGTTTAAGTTTTATCCAACTTCAGATGTTAATTTTAAAGTTGTTTCTTTTAGTTTAACCAAAGTTATGAATTTGAATTTAGCGTTGTACATGCGGCAGCGTTAAAGTTTTTAAAAAGAGTTTGTCGCTCATTTGGATCCTAAAAAATTCGAGAGATTAATTTTCATAGTTGCGCGTGAAAGATTCCTGGTTTATACAAAAAAAAAATGTTATTCGCATATGATACTCTATTTACAAACATCAATAGTCGCAATAAAAGAGAAAATTTAGTTTGAGAGGAAAATTCACCTTATATGTGTCTCGCATATTTATATGATATAGATGAGTCATTGTTAAACAACGATGAAAACTTTGTACTTTTGTAGAAAAAAAATAAAAATATGATGAATTTTTTTACTTACAACAGATAATTCTGAAAAGGACAAAATTTAAACAAATTTTTTAAAATATTTTTTGTTAAATTGTCTAATGACTAAAAAATCACTTTTTAATACGGGATGTCTATAGTTTGAACTCACATCCTACGTATTACAAAAAATAGTTTCTATCTGTTAGATATGCTTCTATAATTTAAAAAAATTATAGATTGAAATTTCTCCTAAAAATTTATATATTTTCTTTTTTTGGTGATGGTCAGGGTTTGAACTCCGGACCTCACATATATTATGCATTGTCCATACCAACTGAGTTATGCTCACGAGGACAAAAAAATTATATATTTAAAAAAAGCATAAGCAATTAAATTAAAAATCATAAAAAAAAAACTCATAAGGAAATGTATTTAAGTGTTTAAAAATAAACTATTTTAACTTTTTTTTCCCAATTAGAATATTTAGAGAAAAGTCGAGTAACATGAGGATTGAAGGTTATCCGTTTCCTTCTCCATCTTTGGGCTATCAATATAGTAGACAAAAGCTATTTTTATTGTTTTTTAATATATTTTTTCTTTATCCACTTTTTGTGTATTTGATTCTCAAATCAATTTTCTTCTTTTTATTTGTCAAAGCATTTGATGATGGTCATGACTTTTGTTTGTGTAAGGATAAAGTGTTGCTTTCTTCTTTATCTTTTTGGGTAACTTTTATTCTTTCACTATTATTTTGTCTTTTTATTTAAGTAACTTTTTCTATTTTATTTCAAATAATAAAAACTAGACAATAACGTCTCGTGATCTTATCATAATTGGTAGGACATTACATAATTGTTAGCATGTAGCTTCGACATGCTCAATTAATATAGTTAATGAGTTGACATTTTGTTCTTTTAAGAATTAAAAATGTCATTTCTAGCATGAAGATTGCGACATGGTCTGAAACTTAGTGTTTGAAGGAGTTCATAAGCTTTGAAGTTCGACAAGAAGTGATTTAGAGAGAAGTTTGGTCGAAGCCAAGTTGTTGTTGTCGAAGGGAAAGAATTCAAAATTCAAAAGCAGCAGTTTTCTCATGGAAGATGTGGAGGACAAGTAGTTTTCGATAGAAGAAGTGCAGATCGTGGCAGTTGGTTTTTTGCGGTTATTCTCACAATGTATAAATAGTAGTTTTTCATATGAAAAATAGGTCGCAAATCACTTATAGAATTCTAGCACTCGAAGTACCAACGTCTAGAGAAAAGAGTCATACAGAATGTATGTAATCTGATTTGTCGAACCACCTTTACATTAATGCAATGCAATTTACCTTTTCTTTAAGTTTCTGCATTTTAAACTTTTAAGTCCTTTACTAGCATTTTTCCCTATCGAGAGACCGTTATTTTCATACAAAACTTCATCTTGTTAATAAAGCAACATATGAATATGATGAACATTCACACACTTTTGAGAAAAAGATTGCAGAACATGTCATAGGATTTCTAGTTTGATCATGCTTGTAATAATCGGTCCTGTTGTTTACCAAAAACACTAGTAAACAGGCTTAGGACTTGAACCTTTGACACTAAACTGTCTTTTTTGTCAAAAAATAAAAAGTTAGGCGATAACCGTCTTTTTTGTCAAAAAACTGTTTTTATTATACAAAATGCATCAAAAGTAATTTTTAATGTGAATGTTAATAAACCATTTTGATTCGATATTCTTTACGTGTGACGATTTTCACATTTTTTTAAAAAAAAAATGGTGATGAAACAAAATAATATCTTAAGGAAACTTAATAATTTTTCAGTTTTTTAAGGAGAATAAGTGAGTCAAGTTCATTAAGACATAAATTTAAATTCGTATATTTATTTTATTTCTTGACTAAAGTATGTTTATTTATTATCTGCATTTTTCATGTCTTATACTCTCATTTACACGTTTGTTAGTTTATATTAAAGAAATGTATTATATTTTTGTAAGAAAAAATAAGAACTAATTTATATTAAAAAATATGTGCACAAAATAAAATACGATTTTTTTCTAATGACACTGCTTAAATGACCAATTACACTCCAAAATGATGAAAATGCCTTTAAATTGAAATTGTATTTTCAATTGTGGTCGTCTTTTCTCCTTAAGTAAAACTAGAACATTTTCAACAATGTGAGGGTGATTGCTTAGTTATGAAGGTAAAGAAGGTGAACTGAAGCCTATAGAACTCGAACTCCTTTAACATTTAAACATGTATAAATAAATCGTGTATATATGGTTACAGAATAATTGTTTACAATCAAATCACTTCTAATAAATTTGCTCAATTATCATTATCTACCTCAAAACAAACAAATTAAGAAACTCAAAAACCTTACAACCTTAAACAAAACTACCTAGAAGTTCTACAAGTCCAAGAAGAAGCTGTATACAAACTAGTATCTTTCCAACCAAGCCTTAACATGCCATCAACTTGAGCAAGACTATAACCATGAGCTGGTGAATACATGTTCAATATCAATTGTGCTTGAGCCATTGAATTAGCACTCATTGGAACCTGCTCAAAACTATTTCTTGCTACAAGTTCACTTCTCCAAAGCCTAAACTTTTCTTCACCACTTCTCTTAGGTCCACCAATTGCTAATATATTGTTGATCTCTTTAGATAGAAGACCATGTTCAACAATGTTCCTGTTAGAATCATCACTATGCAAATATGATCCAAGAGAATCAAAAAGGGTGGAATAGTAATGCAATGAACCAACAAAACGGTCCAAAAATGACCCTCCAATGTTAACATCTTGTTCTACCAAAGTTATGATTTTTGGCTCCAATTCTTCAAGAAGTCTCAAAGTTTTCCAATCAGGTCCTGTTGAATCATACAAAGAATGTTGCAACCAATGAACTGCAAGTGTTTCATTAGGCCTAATTTGCAACATGGAAACATCAACAACTTCACCAAATTTACATGCTATAGGGTAAAACTCCAAACACAAACCAAGCCTTCTTGCGAAATTCGAAAGATTTTTCCCCGTCTCAACAAGAAGTTCCATCGATGCTCCCATTCCCGTCATTCGGACTGAAGGTCGACCCTCCATTCGAGTGGCGAGTATGTGAAAAAAAGCAGGCCATTGAAGCCCTTGCATGATGTCCAAATCAATGATATGAATGCTATTACAACGGTTCACCGTTTCGAGAATTGCTTGGTTTGAAGTAAAATGTGAAAATTTGATGAAAGGGGAAATATTGTTGAACACTTGTAGAGAAGAATGAATGGTTCTATGATCAATCAAAGGAGAACATGCTCCAAGCCATGTATTCATCACTCTACTAATCATAGCTTTTGCAAAATAAGCAACAACACGTTCAGCACATGAAGTTTTGTAAGGTGAAGCTAATTGTGTTAACTCTAGTAACATTCTATGAGCATCACCATGATTTTCAACTGAAATTGCCACTGCACATTCCATTAGAAGGGTTATCAAATTCAACCCTTGATCACATTCATAACCACTATTACTATTATGGTTTTGAATTAAATCTGAGGTGTTTGTTTGAATTTGTTGAAGATTATTGTAACTATTATCATCAGAAGTGTTTTGTGGTAAGTGATCTCCAACAAAGTGTTTAGTAATGTGTTCAACCCAATCATTTACCTCATTATTCTGTCCTCCCAAGTTTAGGGAGTGATTTTCTGTTAGTGGTTTTGGATAAGGATTTGTTTGGATTGGAGGTGGCAATAATAAGTCATTTGTAATGATTGTATAGTCCCATGTTTCATGCATGTGAGGATGAATCATGTTTGGATTTGCATGAAGGACTTCAAATCCTACTTTCATCATAGAAACAAAGATATCAAATTAATGCTTAAAATCTATAGCTACTATGTTATTACAATTAATATGTAGCAAAACAAAATACTAAGAAGAAAAGAAAAAAAGGATGAGTTGGGGTGTGAATGTGAGAGAGGGTTTTCAAGAAGAGGATTGTGTTACTTTATAAGGAGGAAGTTTCATTACTAAATAATTATATTTAATTAAACAAAATTAAAATTAGAATTGTGGTGTTGTCAATAGACTCACTCAATAAGCATTGCCAATTCCTGTTGATGGCCGGCATAATCAAGACATTTGGAAAAAGACAAGTCACTAGAAGTTAATCATTACACGTCGAATTGGCAGTGATTTTCCCATTATTATATTAATTAATTATAATTAGATTAACTAATTAAAGTAATGAATCCAACGTTATCAAGCTTTTGATACTACAATTTATTCTTTTTGACAATTTTTTTATCAACTTCTTTTTGACAATAATACTAAAAAACTTACAGTTAGACATTCGTGTGTTGTATTTACTATTCTCATATCATAGTTGGTTAGGAAATCAATTACAAATTTTAAACAACAATAATTATTAATGCAAACAATGGATATTCAATAGATAGGATTTAAGATGTGGAAAGATCAATTTATATTTTTGGAGAACTTTCTTGAAGTGAAAACTTTTTGAAAATATGAGATGATTAGTACTTACTAATACTATGCCACATTCATGAATGCAATTTTTTTTTTAGGAGAGAAGGGAATTGCAAAAGACTACAAAACAAATCTAGGGGTAGTACATTCACATTACATTAAACCGAAGCTTGTGAGCTAAAGATGAACAAGGAGATTGAAGAACCGTCCAAAAGAAGGAGCAACCGTGATCTAAGTTGGCAAGAAAATCAACACAAGAGTTAGCCTTCATGTAATTATGATTCAACGAAAAATTTCAAACTAAAAAATGGATAAGACGAAGAATCTCAAGTAAGAGGAGTTGAAGAACCGCAATACGAAAGCTATTATCATCTTTTATTCATAGGTCTTACGAAGCGTTGAAACATTATAATAGTAAGAGAAGAGACTAATTACATGTTATTGTTTGGATATGTTTCCCTTCTGTAATTTCTTACTTTCCTATGTGTATTGGCCGTGAATTTTGTAAAGCTACGAATTCAAGCTCAAGAGTAAATGTGTGTTTAGCGCCTTTATATGTGGTTACAAACATGTTGTAAGTGTGTGTGACATCACTTATGTGAAACTTTGTCCAAAAAAAATAAATCACTTATGTGAAACAGTGTTTGAGTTTGTCGAAGATTCATAATTTGGATTGAGTTATAATCATATTCGAAATAATGAAACAATTTGGTCGAGACATTTATCTTGACATAGATAGAGGTACTGACCCACATAAATATCTGTGTGCAAGTTCTCTTATTATTTCTTTGTTGTGTGTTGTGTACCTAAGATCCTCGATGCACATAGATTTTCCATAACATAATTCTTTACATAAACTGTGCTTTCATTAGTATGAATCAGATCTCTTAAATTCTAGCTTAATTGAAAAAACTGATCAACTTAATATATTATAATTGATGAACAAAGACAAATAAGTGAAATAGCACCAATTGTTACCAAAAAAGACAAATAACAAATATTGATGAACACCTAATTTCCTCTTTTAATATTAATCATACATGGCTTAACGGTTGGAGTTAGTTTTCAAGGTAAGGCATATAGTTTGAAGAGGGATGTTTGGACTTTTCTATATTACTATGACGTATCGGCATCTTATATTTAACCAGTGTAGGAATATACCACTACCCGTACATCAAAAAAAAAAGTTTATAGTGAATCCAAATCCATTGAAAATATTTTAGTCTTGTCGTTAGAACTGTTTAGAGTGGTAAAAAAGTTTATATTTGAGTAATAAGATATACCAATGCCTTTCCTCAAAAAAGACATACCAATGCCTAACAAAACCACTGGATTAACACCTTCCGTAAGCCTTTGATTAAACTATTAACATATTAATTTTATAAGGTTAATCATTAAACTACCTTTTAGGTGAAAGTGATGCCTATGTTAATTTATTTTGGCTGTAGGGGCTTTGAACGACCATAAGTTATTTTACCAAGCTACAAGGACAGTTTAATATACAAACCTTATTGCTTAGTCTTTATTCAAATGGATCTCTCTTGATCAGTAAAGAACATATAGCTCAAATTATTGATTGATTTATAAGCTTGCCGATTTGTATAGTATGCTTTAAACAACACGGCACAATAAAATTGGTATCTGAATCCAGGGCTTATGCATATGTCATTTTAATATGTCCTATAATTAATGTCATTTTGACATTTTCCAGATTCAGGCTGTCTTACATTACATGTAACAGCTTCACTGGAATAGATACCATCATTCTATATTTAGTTAAAGAATGGAAAGCACGTGATGGAACCGTTCCAAATGCAAAAAATAAAAATAGTGCAGTGTGTAAAGTAACCAAATGTTCAAACTTTGCAAGGGAACCAGTCATAATGTGATTATATATACAGTGTCTCAAAAAATAGGTCATGAATGTGATTTGGATCACAATCTTATATGCTTTTTTATGTCTTTATGATTTAAATTAAGGTTGTATCAGCAATTAACTGCAATTTTCTACAATATCAAAAATGGTAGTACACCACAATTTTGATCATAGAAATACTCATCACCCTATCATAGAAACACTAATCTACCTGAAAAATACTATTAGATTATATGTACAAAATGAAAATAAATACCGAGAAACATTGAATTTTAAGATTTGTATCAAAATGAACATTGGTAGATTTAAATTTAATGCAGGTTTTATACAACAAAATTACTTGTCACCCATTAGACTCCAGTGTTACAGACAAATGCTTTGTTATCATTAATGTAAAAGAGAACATGAATGACAATAAACTGTAAGAAATTTACAGAGTATCCACAATTCAATGACACCAGGAATCTGTTTACAGTGTAGCATATTTGACAATAAACTGAAAGAAATTTACAATTCAATAGTTGTGATTGCCAGAAAAGACTTGTCCAAGCCAGCTTGCTCGAGGTTAATTACTTGATTCAAGACACAGCACTTTCTTCTTGCCTTTTCTCATAACCATTAATTAGCGTAACCAATAACAAATCCAAATGTGGAATTGCATTGAGAGTCACATTTAGAATATGGGAATTGTCAAATATATGCATGAGTTATGGTACCTACACTGTTTGACTGGATAGATCATGAGATTGTGTTGTTAGGACTTATGAGTAAGATTCCTCTCGCTATGAGATGCCTCTAACTTGGGTGGCAAAAGATTCAAAAAGCTTCCTTGAGGTCGATCACTTGCAGGCGTATCAGAAACCTCAGACAACTCTGACGTCTCTGACTCGGAATCTATCATATACGTGTTAACCAGTATGATTAGATGAAAAGAATTATGGTTACATGCAAGAAACAGAGATGTACATAGAGCATCATGAACTATGAAAACAGTTTGAAAGAATCAAATAGCCACAAAGATGTACGAGCCTACCGAAAAGCGACTTAATGGATGGTCTCTTTGATTTGGAGGGCTTCTTCTTCAGCTCAGCTGCAACGCAAAAGGATGGCAAAGTCAACACAAAAGTGCAATATATTCTTGAATGTAAAATCCAATCAGCACCCCAACAGACCAAAAATAAAACGATTTTACTTTTCAACATAAACCTGCCAATTTATCTTCCACAACCCTGCCTAAAATGACATGTAACAGCATTGATGTGAAACTGTGGTTTGATATATATTATTCCAATGGTCTATCTTGGCCTTCCAACAACAGAAGATAGAATGAATCATAAGGTAAAATTTCTTCATCTGGACTAAGTTTTGCATATAACGGTTGTCCAGGTAGTCACGTAGAATAACTAATCTCTATTTGCATTTATGTTCAGTTACCAACAAATGTATTATATCATTTCTTTCAATGTTAGAGGACTTCTAATCATCCAACATTGTAATTGTAAGGTATCTAAAAAATATTTTACCATATCATTTTTTTTTTTTTGGTCTAGTAGCCTAGTGGTTGGAGCTCACACAATTATGTGGAGAAGTGGGGTGTCCGGGGTTCGAACCCCGGCCCTTGCATAAATTATGCAATGTCCCTACCAACTGAGCTAAGCTCACGGGGACATTTTTGCAATGTCCCTACAATTATATTCTACCATATCATTATTCTATCACAAAATATGTCATTTATCTTAATTAGATTATCCGTAAGGAGTAAGTTGAATATAATTGTATTCTTGAGTGTTCCTCTTTCTCCCTCTATACCTAATAGACTAAACCCTAAAACTTTAACACGTTTCTAGGGTGGTGCCATACTTTATGATCAGTCTTGTCACTGTTATGATGTCGAGTTTCCAAAATATGGAGCTTATTGTAATGATGTCATTATCTCCATGATTCTTTTCTTGTAATCGGCTATGTAAAAGTTCTACCCATCCTTTCTCTCTCAAAACCTGTTTTAAAAGGCTGAGATAAATTTGTCTAACTTTGATTCCAATTATCTCATATGCAATATGGTCCATGCTAAAAAAAATGCATTCAATCACAATAGTCTCGTAGAATTAGGCCCCAGTTACCCCGGATGCACCTCCGAATCCAACCTTAATAATCCTAGTCGATGTTTGGTCGCGACAGTCACTGATATAGGGCCAGTTTGTTAGTCTTTTTTTTAAAATGATTTTTATAGTGTTTTTAAAATGATTTTTATAGTGTTTCATTTTATTGTTTTAATTTTAAGGCCAAATATCTTCTGTGGTCCTTTAAGTTATATGTTTATAACAGATTAGTCTTTAAGTTTTTTTTGTTACGAATTGGTCCTTTAAGTTATTTTTTGTTACACATTTGTCCTTCAAGCCATATAATATTTACACTGTCATCCATTTTTTCAATCAACTTCGTTAAAAAGTGCTTATAGACCATTTAACATTAAGATGGTAGGTCCAAAAGTGCTTATGACATCAAACATGATTACTTATACACATTTTCTTGTTGTTTTTGAATTTCAAGCTTAATTTTACATATAAATATTTGATCAACAATATTATAAATCAAGTAATCGGTCAATTTTGTTTTGAATCAAGACCGAATAACACACCTATGAGCTCTAGTTTTGAGAGCAACGAATTTGGACAAACCAACTTAACATTAAACATCCACATAAACACTTTTTTATTGAGTTTGATGAAATTAGGATAATGGTGCAAATATTTTATGACTTAAAGGACCAATTTGTAACAAAAAAAACTTAAAGGACTAACTTGTTATACTCACGTAACTTAAAGGACCGCAAATGGTATTTAGCCTAATTTTAACAAACTTTTTAAAGAAATCTTCAGATGAGAAATTGGTTTAAATAGTCTCAGTCACATAAAAGTGCTTAAGACATCAAACATGATTACTTATACACATTTTCTTCTTGTTGTTTTTGAATGTCAAGCTTAATTTTACATATAAATATTTGATCAACAGTATTATAAATCAAATAATCGGTCAATTTTGTTTTGAATCAAGACCGAATAACACACCGATGATCTCTAGTTTTGAGAGCAACGAATTTGGACAAACCAACTTAACATTAAACATCCACATAAACACTTTTTTATTGAGTTTGATGAAATTAGGATAATGGTGCAAATATTTTATGACTTACAGGACCAATTTGTAACAAAAAAAACTTAAAGGACTAACTTGTTATACTCATGTAACTTAAAGGACCGCAAATGGTATTTAGCCTAATTTTAACAAAGAACTTTTTAAAGAAAGCTTCAGATGAGAAATTGGTTTAAATAGTTTCAGTCACATAAAAAGACATTTTAAGTATTTCATCATTTTATCTTTAAAAAATAAGTATTTCATCATTTTGCTATGGCTATTTTTGGATAATGAAATTAAAAAAATGCTTAAAATGAGAAGCTATTTTCAATAGTTTCTCATAAAAACCATTTTCAAGAGATATCTTTTTCAAAAAATATGTGATTTTTATTATGTTAAATCTCTAACAATGAATATTCCAAAAATAAAAATAGAAAATCTCTAACAATGAATATCTAAGTTGCTGAATGACAAGATTACTCTTTTAATTTACAACAAATGAGTTCAAAATAGCTTCTACTATTTTTAAGTAAGTTTTCATAAAAATATAAAGTAAAAATCACTTTTTTTAATCTATAACAAATAAGGTGCATTGTCTTCTGTAAAAACAATATTTAAATCAACTAATACAATTTGTCATTCTAAGCATTTCCTTTCTTCTATATCTTAGAGAATAAACGAATAAACATATACCTTTAACAGTGACCTTTTCTCTTAATATACTTCATCCCAAACGAAAGTACATTTCAAAGGAAATAAACATTATATAAAATAATATGCACGAGTGGAAAGAGAAAGAAGAAACGTACCCATCCCAGGAACTTGATAATCGTTAACAATTTCAAAGTTCTTGTATGTGTATCCAACAAAATTCAAGTCTTTAGATGAAAGCATCTGCAACATCCCGTCAAACAACAAAAGAATAAGAAAAAGGAAATGGATGGGGGTGGAGAACAGCTGTAGGTAAGAAATTAAAAATTTGAAGATTGAGAACTATTCTGTAAGCCAGTGAGAAAAAAAATGATTAAACTTTGTTGTCTAATATAGTTCACAGACAATAACAAACAATTGGAACTTGAGGAAGATATATTTGTTGGCCAGTGCTAAAAGCAAGTTAAACACAATCTGACACAAGTTCTGTTGAATATAAAGTCGTTATTTCAGACTCACGCGATTACATACAACCCTAATACATGTTGAATAGTGACATTATATTCAGAAAGTTAAACATATATTATTGAATTAGCATGAACATTTTAGCAAGCTCAATAATAAATGTTCCAAGGCCTTAGTAGAGACTCATAATTTCAGCTTCCTAAGAATACAAAGAACAGTGTATTCTCATATAATAGTATACTAGCTGTACCGCAACACCGATAAATTTATTCATGTCATGGATCTGAACTAGAGCAAGTTCACTTTAAAATTATTCAAGTGACTTCAAAAGTCAAAATCTGCCTAAAAACAAAAAGGAGGAGGGCAATAAAGTTTCTTATATGGGAATCCCGAGCCAGTTCGAGAGTTAGCAAGACATTTCCTACTATACGGCCCTGCCTATGGTTTATACCTTCTCAACCACCAATTCACCTCATAACAACTAAAAGGCATATATATCAACAGCCTACTCATGGACATGCAAGTGAAAGGAAATTAATTTTTAAAACAGAAGAGACATACCATAATTTCCATATAAGTAATTCAAAAGTACAAACAATAACAGCTATTGGTTTTCCTTGCTTTTCCTTATATTGCAAAAATTTAGGGATTTAACAGAATACTACTTGATCATCATATCAACCAATAATAGGTTATTCAAACACTAACTCAAAAGATAACTTAGTAAAAATTTCCAGCAGAGGGAACATCAAAGATTACCTTCCTCCATGGACCAGTTTTTGAAGACGGTCGAGTTTGGTTGTCAGCCTGCAGGTGCAAAAGGTAAAATGAGAAAAAATGGACAATGAAAACAGCAGAAAAATATCTATACAAAATAAGCAAGAAAATGATAGACTAATATACCTCATCAAACTTTTCAAAATTCTGAGTATCTAATTCATCATTGACCTCAGGTATAAATGCAGCTTCAATTTGATATAGTTTATCCCATTCAACACCTTTGAAGAACCGATGAGCCTGAAGAGGAATGCAACATAACGATAAACTCAATATTAAAATATAAAATATAATAAACATAATAATTCAAAGAAGAACACACTGTACAAGTACAACACCTTTATTTCATCAGCACCTTTTGATCCCAGCCTATGGTTGACATTACATAAAAGTCTACTAATAAGATCTTTAGCCTCAGGCGATAGCCCAGCTTCCTCAGGAAATTTCAAGTGAGATTTCCAGTTCACTATCTGCAATAAAGAGGTACCAAGATAAAATTATCATGCTCAATAATTTTGTTTTAAAAAGAAAAACTCTGTCTATTTGGTTTCTGTTTAAATTTTTTCGTATCTTGTTTTTACTTTTAATTACAAAAATATCATTTTGTTTCATTTCTATTTCCATTGTGTTCTTTGAAAACATGAAATATAGTGAACAGAAGGTGGCATAAAACAGGCAAAGAATATACCAAACAGGATCTAAATTATTATGTTAACTGGACTTGGTTACTCTAGAGAGAAGGTTTCACTCTAAAGCATTGCCACTATAATATCAGTAGGATTGACTCTGCACATTATCGAAAGTGTACACCTCGCATTTTGGAGAAGCCTAGTCCATTTTGAAATTAAACTTGTCAAAATACATCAGATGAAGTATGAAAAAAATACCATGCTAAAATGAAGTAGAAAAACTTAACTATTAGTAATAAGTGAAAAGAAAATCTTGAATTAGTTTCAGTCTGGTTGTTTTTCAAAAGTCTTTTTCCAGCATCCTTACTTTTGATACTAAAGTCCATAAGTACAAGTTTCATTTCTTTTGAAAAAAAGCAGTTGCTTTTTAATTCTAAATGATCAACCGTCATGATCCCCTACACTATCAAACCCATGATACCCATCTTAAACAAAAAAACAGATTAAAGTGGGGCAGTTCACATGAAATATCTGAAGGGGAAACAGGTGATGTGGTAAACGAAGCTTCGGAGGCAAGAGGAAAAGAAAGACATATGTTGTTGCGTTTAAGTTTATTTTGCAAACTGGGCCAGAGAAATAAAGGACTATAGGAAGAGCTCTGCCAAAGGAATTAATGACTAGAGGAAAAGTACTTTCAGCCTCATGGCTATTATCATATATGTGATATGGCACACATTTTATTTTTTACATACTGCAATGTAGTGGATTTTTAATCTGAAGAATGATCCCTGGTAGCATGTAGGTCTTGTCCAAAGAAGGTACGATCACCGAACATGTCAAGAGATATTAAACAGGACTTACGAAACTGAGCTTATCAATGAGTGTGAACAATCAAGCCACCGATTTGACATAGAATGATAGACTTTAACAGAAACAACAAATACAAAGAGGCGACAAACATCGTAACCGAAATCCAAAAAATCAAATTCAATAACTGCACAGGTCATAATTAATAGGAAGAGTATCCTGTAGTGGGTTATAAAAACAAAAGTAAATGTCAAACAATCATTAGTTGCAAGAATCATTTGGATCAAGAAAGATTACCTTTCTACATGTTGCCATTGGATCGTCAGAATAAAAAGGTGGATATCCCACCAACATTTCATACATGATAGCACCGAGTGACCACCTGTGAATTTAATAACAACCACTGTTCTGTCATAATAAAACATTTAACTCTGATCTTATTAGAGTTTATTCACAAGTCCAATATAAATGGAGCAAATCCAATATGATCGATGTTTTCAAAAAGACCTCATTATTGAATAGGAAACAAAACAAAAAGTGGAAGAAATAAGTCCGGAACAAATAATGAAGAAATTTGAATGTCAAAATAGGTTCAAACTGACTGAAAATATATCACTCAGTTAAGAATGAAAAGAATAAACTCAGATAGTATGTTTTGAATGGGCCAACATGCAGAAAACTCACCAATCACATTCCATCCCATACCCTTTCTTCAAAAGAACTTCTGGCGCAATATAATCCGGTGTACCAACAGTGGAATAAGCCTAGAACATTTATATATTCACGATTACAAAAGGAACAGAATTTTAAACACATTAAGTAAAGAAAGGTGTTTCCATATAGATACCCTCGACAGTAGAAATCAGCAATTTGTTTTTTCTTTTCTTTTTTTTCTTTTTTTGGTAGGGCAGGCAGAGAGGGTTTAACGGGTACATCATGTTTTGCTACTACACTACTCTCAATTAACAAAGCAAGATCAAAACATAACAGTAGTAAACTTACAAGCGTCCTCCTGTTCTTTTGCCAGTTTTGCAGTTGTTCTTGTTGTGTGCGTTTTGGAGCTGAACGCTCCTCATTCTGTGTAGATCCATTCACATTCTGACCCACAGAAAAATCTTTTTCTTCAAGCGTACTACAATCTAATGGTTTACAAAGTCCAAAGTCAGACAGTCTCAGGTGTCCATATCTATCAAGTAATAAGTTGTCAGGCTTGATATCCCTGCAACACAAAATATTGAAAAGATAAACTTATACTGTTCAGTGCTCATGATAAATATGACTCCATTCATGACTCCGTACATCGAACATTTTCCAGCATTGGATGATTTTAAAATGATTTTGCTAGCAATCATGATAAGAGTCAATATTTAGCAGTGTGTTCTGGAAGTGTGTTCTGGAAGTTAACTTAAAGTTATACTGGTCTCCTTTCGAAGCTAATCCAACAAAAAAAAATATATGTATACCTATGTATATAATTGTGCTTGTGTATAGATTCAATAGCCAGAACAGTTTCTCCTACATAAAATCTGGCTTCATCTTCAGTCAAGGTATCCTTTCTCATAAGTAGAGTCATCATATCTCCACCCGGTAGATACTCCATAATAAGATAAAGATACTCGTCATCCTGGAAAGAGCAGTAAAGTTTGACAATGCAATTGCTGTCAACCTCTGCGAGAAGATTCCTTTCCGCTTTGACATGTTCAACCTAAAAAAAAATCGCAAGAAAGGGAATGAGTATGAATCATGATGACTTTATTAATCTTATGCATAAAAACTGTCACTCTCTTGAATAACATCATAGAAAGACAAATGACTATAAACCTGTCCTCTGCGAAGCATCTCTGATTTCTTTAGTTTTTTCATTGCGTATACATGATCAGTAGTCTTCTCTCTGCAAACTCTGACCTGCAACAATTTTAAATTTTAGGAAGAGACAGATTGTTTCAGACAAAGGCAAATAAAGGAAACATACAAAAACGAAAACAAAATCAGTTGGGATATTCTGGCAGCTTTTAAACACAGAAAAGTCTAAGAATGAGCTTGTGGTTCAAGAAAAAGTGGATGTTTCAGCAAAATACAATCTACAGACTCTTTCAGTACCAGTGAGCTAGATCCATTTGGAATTTAATCCCATTTCAACAAAGCAGAAAGGTTATATAGTGTAAGAGATGGGGTGATTCCTAGATCAATTATAGACCCAAATTATTCTCATAACACCATATTAGTGTTACAATAATACCTGAGGCTTTAATAGAGAAAATATATTGAGATCCCTAAAAATTTATAACTAAAAACATCACAAAAATTATTACAATAACATGCGAGGCTATAGACGCTTTTGTAGCCCACGTTACTGATTACAATTTACAACATTTTATTCTGTATATCTCACTTCAAAATCACATCAATGGTAATATGAAGATGCACATAATGAATCAAGAGAACGAACAAAATGAATATTATATCCCAAAGTACAAAGAAGAAAAATATTAGATTTCAAATTTTGATGAACATAGACACTATAATACGATCCACCATTTTATTTAAGTTTATACATAAAAGAAAATAACCATAAACCAGAAGAACGCATAATCAACCATGTCATATTTCTCATTACTCATCACATACAATTGTAAACATACCTCCCCAAATGCACCTTTTCCAATCATAGTCAATAACTCAAAATCATCAACACCCATCTTGGCTCTTTGAAGGCGCATATATTCAGTTTCCTTTTTCTCTAAAAATTTAAGTAAGTTGTTTTGATCTTCTTCGGAGACCTCGGCATCAGCCAACTTCTTTTCCAAGATGGTTCGACTGTTGTAAGCAAGTGAGGTGTTATAAAATTTTAGCACCTTTTATCAGAGTAACTAACACAATGAACATTAACATTCAAGAAAAAAGACATTTTCAGTTCCAGCATCTTTTACGTGCTGCACTGAAACCATGAGAGAGGAAAGAGGCATTATTTATCACAATAATCATCTGAGTGCACCTCAATAAAAAAATTGAGAGGAATCCATCTTTCATAACTACATTTTAAATGTTAAATATACGGAAAATATCACACAATATTTGGGTTGTGTAATTGTAACTTTCAGTAATTTAGAATATCTTAGATTATCTTTTAGGATCGATTTCCATATCTAATACTTTGTTTTCATATTCAATTGGGATTAGTAGTCTAGCAACTGTCGGTATTAATTTCCAATTTTAATTAATAATTAATAACAGGAGCCTAGTATCAATATGAATAAAGATTAGTGCTTAGATTTTTTTAATAAAAATCATAATCACAATTCACAATCTTCATCGTTTCCATTCCCCCATTTCATATCTAAAAATCTACAACATGAAACATGATATTAGAGCAATATCACCCTCTGTGACTATTTTACTGTTGAGTTCCCTAAAGTCTGGAATCGATCGTAGACATGCCATTATCTCCATAACTTATTTTCTCGCTGTTAATGCACAAAGTCCAATCTCTCTTTACTAGTTTCTTTCTGCGTGTGGAATTTTCTGTTCGCCACTTTCTCAACCTATCTCAAAAGCCTTGGATTAGTTTGTTTTGCCGTTGTGTCCTTCTAGCAGCCTTGACCCCAGCTATTCCATTCCAAATGCAGTTTAGCCCTGGCTATCCAAAATAATGTCTGACCCCAAATATCCTGTATTAAACTTGATTCTGGTTTTCCAGATGAAGTTTGGCCTATACTATCCTGGACCACGTGTTGATGTATTAGTGATGAATGAGCTGTGATTCACAACAGTACCCGATTGAGAGTCATACCAAGGGTGAGTTCTCCTATCTCAAGGTGGAACCATTTTGTGATGAACTATCCAGGGCTATGATAGGATATTGGATTTGGGGTAAGAAGGTATTTAAGTAATTAGTAGGGTGTCTAAGTAATAAGATTATTAGTAATATATAATAAATATATTCTATGAAAATATTCTATGGATACATACCAACCTCAGTAAACAGCAGAAACTCTTAAGATATTTAGAGGAGCTTATAAATTCAAAATAGCTTAGAGGAGCTTATAAGTTGATTCAACAGTTGAAAATGGAGTTAGGGTAAACTAAGCGTCAGTCCAAAACCACTTGGTACATATTATAAACTATTTTATAAGTTGTTCCAATTCCAAATACTTGTGCAAGTGATGATGTCATAAGATATATAACCATAATCACAATTCAAAGACTTTATTCTTTCTCTCTCAGTCTCTACTCATTTCTTATTTAGAACTATCAACACAATCCACTAAGAAAGAAACTAGAACTTTGTAGTTTCTATAGGGCAATGGCTAGTGATATGATGAGCCAGTTCCCTCTTAAGAACATCATTGAGTGATAACTTTAATCCATAATATGCATATGCATATAACCATCTAGGTTTCTTTAATTTAGAAAATAAATAACTTAGTAACTCACTCTTTTTAGCAATGGTAATGCTGAAAAACAAATACCACAAGGCACAAGGTTCATAGAACTCGATATGAATATCACAAATTAGCACTTTTCACATACTACCAAAAACTCAAAGTAAATTGCTGCAGTTTTTCTACTCCAATGGTCCTCCAAACTCTAATTCTAATGATATTTTTCCATCCGCACAAAACTATGAAGGCAAGCGAGTTTCATTACTCAATAGTCGATACTTTCAGATATATAAAAAATCTTAGTATCTATCATAAGCACAAATAAAATGAATCATACCGCTCCTTCCTCTCCTGAAGATTCTTCATTTGCTCCTTGTAATGATTCTCAATATACTGCTTTGCCGCCGCAACTTTCTGCTTCGTGACATCAGAAAGCGACCCATCATCCACAGGTGAAGTCAAATCTCCATTTCCATCATTATTACCATCCTCATCCCTCTTCTTCGCCTTCATTTTATCACGAGGCTGCAACTTCGAAAGCCAACTCCTCGCAGAATCCATTTCTTTGTTTCAACAATTAACAACCTTCCTTGTTCCTTCTATGCATGTTCAAAACCAATTACAAAAACTCAGAGGTAGCACAAATAACACCTAAAAATATGATTTTTAAACAAAAAATAACATATTAAACAAAACCCAGATTCGATTACCAAATTTGCACATGACCCATTTTCCAAAACAGAATCTTTTTTTCCAAAATTGACATGAAAAAGTGAAAAAATAGAAAATAAAGAATTCTTCCATGTATGTACCTGAATTGAATTGCTTGGGGCATTTCGGAAAACGTAAAATCCAAATTGCGAATGGCGAATGAGAAAGGAAGAGGAAGAGATGTATCTTTCGGATGAGATGCGCGTGATTTTCTGTGCGATGTTCTTGTCTTTTCTTTCTGCTCGATGAAAATGAAATTGAAATTAATGAAAATCATGCATGTTCCATTTTCACACCAACTTTGCAATCATAATCATTTTTCTTTTATTAATTATTATTATTATTATTATTATTATTATTATTATTATATAGAAAATGTTAACTTGTGTCCTTATATTATACATGCTAAGAATTTCATTAATAGAAATTATGCATTGAAAATTACATGCATTAAAAATTATGTTAATTTATTGCTTAAAATGTTTAATATTAATTTTTTTCAATAAATCTTACCATTAATGTAATGAAATTAATACTTAACATATTTCTTAAAGACACAAGTTAGCATGACCCATATTATATTATTTTTACCTTCAAAAAATTATTATTATTTCTTAACGAAAGTAATTATTTATTATTTTATTTTATTTTTATATCCTTAAATTCTTTGGAAAAACTAGACTTGGTGAGGGTTAAAATAGACCTTGAGGTTTAACGAGCCTTAATAAAGATGTTTATCAGTTCATTAAAAAGTTATTGCATCAACAACATCAGTTGAAGTCACAATCTTACGAATGAGTTAGCTATTTATCAATTAAATCAATCTTATTTTTTTTAATGTATTTGAGTCAATCTTCATCTTCATATGATAAAATAATTAATATTATATTAAGAATATAAAATAACATTTATTTTAGAGTATTTTTAATTTAATAAACATGTATTGTCACTCAAACCGCGGCCATCTACCTCAAATAAACTATAATATACATAAATTTTTTTAAAGATATAATATATTACATTTGTCTCTAAATATAAGACCATTTTGTCAAAATCACGGAAATTAAGAAAGTTGAGATTAATATTAAATTTGTTTATAATTATTATTGTTTTTACAATTTTATCTCTAAAAGAGAGAGTTAGTTTATGTTTTCAATATAGTATTTATTGTTTATTGAAGAAAAAGATACAAAATAAATAAGGGTATGCTTGTAAATAAATAATTAATGTAATTGAAAATATCAAAAGGATCTTATAAAAAGGGACACATTTTTTTCTCAACAGGATCTTATAATTAGGGACAAAAGTAGTATATACATAAAATTTATGTTTTAATAAGCATTAATTAAACACAAATTTTATCATTAAATATTTAAATTGCATATCTTAAAAATTTAAAATGAATGATTTGAAAGAGTGATAGTAATGCATACTGAGATGGAGAAGCAGGTAGGCCATAATATAATTTTATTTAAAAGTCAAATATTTAAATAGTTTTTCCTATAAAAATAATTTTTTTGTGGGGTGGGGCGTGGCCACCTGAGCCCTCGAGGGGCTTCACCAATGTCTGAAACCAAAAAGAAATGTACTATCAACATCAAATCAGAATTTATGATACAACCACTGTATTTGTAGATCTTCACTTTTCATATACTTATTCAACACTTCATTTCTTTTTCATCTCTCTCTTTCTATCACATCTATCACACCGCTCTCTAATTCTATATCTCTCTTAATGTAAAATGGATGAAGGGCGTAAAAAATAATTTTCATATATGATGTTACATGTAAGCTTATTTGTAAGCTTAAAAATAAAAACTAGGGTTAAATATGTTTTTGCTCCCTATATTTTACCCCACATTGAAGAATAGACCTTACATTTCAATAAATGTTTTTAAAATTCCCACATTTTTATTCCGTTAGTACCTAGTCCCTGCTGTCAAATTATTGACGTGACAGGTAGTGGACCCCAAATTTTTTATGATATGGCCATTTATTGAAATGATTAGTGTTAATTTGTAGTTAAATTAATTGATTAACAACAAAATACAATTAAATAAGAATTTTTCAGCAGCTTTTTTTTATTAATTAATATTATTTAAGAAAAACAAATTCATTTTAGAATCAAGAACAACAACAATAGCACAACATAGCAACAAGAACAACACAACAACAAGTTCTTCATCTTCTTCATATATTTCTCTCTCATGTTCATCTTGACAATCAACACAAGAATAACAACACACCAGCAACAATACAACAACTATAACAACAAATCAACAACAAACATTCATAAAGCAACTTCATAGTTCATAGGCTGTTTATAAAGCAAATATGGGTTAACCAGATTCAACATCATCTTTGTATCATAAAAAGAAAATCAGAAATAAAAAACTGGGTTAACCCAGATTAAATATCATCATCATGGTTTTGTCTCTCTCACTTTCTTTCTCTCTTCTAATATTATTTGGATCCATGGGTCGGGTATTATTTGACCCATTTTGTTTGCCCAACCCATTAAAAAAGTTATAAAAAAAAAACAATTGCCACGTCACCATTCTGTTTGGTGATTGGGTAAAATTTGACGGCAGGGACTATTTGCACTAACGGAATAAAAATGTGGGAATTTTAAAAGCATTTGTTGAAATGTAGGGACTATTTTTCATAAGAAGACAAAATGTAGGGATAAAAAATATATTTAACCCTAAAAACTAAAGTTCTTAATTCTCATTTTGTTGCTGCAAATTAATTTTCTATATATTTTTCTGCAACACTCAATATATAATGGAGTATAGAGAGAGTATTTATTATTTGTAAATATCAAATCAAAAATAGGAAGGGAACATAAAGAAGACAATGTTCTATTTCTAGGTTGATCATTTAAAAATTAGTTAGTAGTTATTTTGTCCCGCGAGAAACTAGATTCAGCCCAACGCCGCCCTTTTCAATTAATGTAAAAAATAAACTTAAGTATATTTTCTTTAAAGCCTAAACTTAAGTACTCCCTCCATTATAATTAATCGAAATTAACACATTCTCTATTTATTTTATTTTTTATTATTAAATTAGACTTTAACTTTTCATCTCTTGTACTCAACCTCCCACAAATATAGTATTTTCATGTTCCCTTCCAAGTTCTCCTTTGTCAAAGAAATTGGTCGTTTTCATAAAATTGACTAAATCTATTTTTTCTAAGAGGAGGTACGTACATGAAATAATGTTCATGTCCTCGCTTCTTTTCTCTCTTTAATTATTAGTTTCTAGTTATCATCATAGCCATGTATATGAGTCGACATTTGTTCTCGTTATTGTTAAAATCACAACTATTATTATCATATCATTTTTTTTTTAAGGATTATCATATCATATATGAGTTGTTATCCTTTCGTATATTAGTTTATTATGATATTCACATCACATAAGTTATTGTTACTATTTAAGCTATCATTTTTAAGCATTAATGATATTCATATCATACATAAGTTATCGTTGTTGTTAATCATAACTTTTTATACTTTCATACTTTTAAGCTATCATTTTTATAAGTTAAAGTCATGTGTTTAATACTTTTTTTTTTTGAGAGGGTGTGTGTTTAATACTTGTCACCATAGTTTTGGAAACCGGCTCAGACCGGCCCGTCGGACTGGTCCAACTAGGAACCAGTGGGGTGTTCGGTTCAAACATCACATTGGATCGGCTATGTTGTTAAACCGGTGTGAACCGGCCAAACCCGGTGACCCGACGGTTTATACAAACCAGCTGAGTAAATACTGCGCTGCTGACTATTTATTAAAAAATTTCGAAAATTGCCATGAACGGGATTCAAACAGGAGACCAACTAGACAACGGTAGAAGCTTCAACCAACACACCACTTGTTATCCTGTGAACAATTCTACTTTTTATTTTTTATATTTAAAATATTCATGTCCAAAAGCAAGATTTTCACTCTGTTTGTATTCCACACGTATGCCATTTTCTTCAGTAGACTATTATTATTTTTTTGAAACTGATACACTTTTTTTCTTTCTTCCAAAATTGAATCCGGTACACTATTCATGTTTGCTTCAAGCTGTTAACATATTTTGATTAAAAATCGTTGTTATTTAATATTTTTGATAATAAAAAAAAACCATTCAACCATAACAACACAACACTAGGCCATTGCTCAAATGATTAAGTTGTTAATTTAACTCTTGTAAACAAAGTTAATTTAACTCACATTCTAAATTATAATATATTTTCAATGTATCTAATTTATTGTATTATATTTATAATTAAAATACATATTTTTTATATAGTTTTTTCTTTGTAAAATATATGTATTAAAATTAAAATAAATTTCTAATATTTATTTAAATATGGTATGAATTTTTGTAGGTATAAAATGCAGATATTATGGTTAATTTTGATGAGTTTATTTTATTTTTTGAGATTGAGTGATCCAGTTTAATTTGATCCAACTCAATTTAATACATGTACACATTTTTTTTCAGAGACCAAGTTATACAGCTGAGTTATTCGGTTTAATCCGGGTCAGTCATTCGGTTCAACCAATGACTCAATGGTTGAACCGGCGACCCAGTGCCCCAGTGGCCTTACCGAGTCAATGACCGGTCCGAGTTTTAAAACTATGTTTGTCACCATATATTAGGCATTTAATATTTGTCACCATATATTAGGCATTAACGGAAGCTCTTTATGGTTATGTAGATAAATTGTTGATGGGAATGGAGAGCAAGTTGTTAACGAGACTACCGATAATGATTCATGTGTTGGTGATTTAGGAGCTAATGATAATCAAAAATCTTCCATCAGAATGAAGTTTGAGTCACAAGAAAATGTATATTCATTCTACTCTCATTATGTTAAATCTCCTGGATTTGGAATTTCCATCAAAACTAGTTATCGCTCAAAGGTTTCTATGGAATTTATCGATGTGACTCATGCTTGCAGAAGATATGAAAAAAAAATTATCTACCGCACATATAACTGACATCCTTGTTTGAAGGTGGATTGTGAGGCCTGCTTACGCAATAAAATAAATTATGATGGAAAATGGATTGTTCATAGTTTCATTAAACATCACAGTCATGAGGTTTTTTTGGCATATGAACATTATTTTCCTTGTCGTAGAAGAATCGATAAAGCTCAAAAGAATTGTATTGAAACTTTGCAACATGTTGGGGTGAAAACAACCAAAATTTACGTCACAACGGCCAAACAACATGGATGATATGAGAACATTGATTATTTAGAGAAAGACATTAGAAATCATTAAATAAAAGTCGTCATTTGGCTTTAGAGTCGGGAGATGCAACTTCGATGTTGGAGTGTTTTATGCTTATGTAAGAAGAAAATCCTAGATTTTTTTATGCAATTGATTTAGATTGAAGATCATGTGAGAAATGTATTTTTGGTAGATGTAAAAGGTAGAGATGAATATCAAGAGTTTGAGGATGTGATTGAAGGTGAGAAAAACCACAAGAAGGGGGGGTTGAATTGTGTTTTCAAAAACTTCTTTCTTTACGTTCTGAAAAACTGTTCCCAGATTCAGAGTCTGAAATAGTTTAGAGTCTGACTTTGAGTTCAGAGTCTTAGTGCAGCGGATAATAGTAAGAGAACAGAGAAAGAAAAAACACAAGCAATTATACAAGTTCCTTCCACAAACCGGAAGTAGTCCTGTCCCCCTTGCACTTCCAAGGAGAGTTCCACTAAAATGTAATGTCAGATTACAAGTTGTTCAATCACACAAGAAAGAGACTTCTCAATGCTCAAGGACAACTCCAAGAGACTTCTATGCTCAATCACACAAGAAAGAGACTTCCTTGCTCAAGGACAACTCCAAGAGACTTCCTTTGCTCAATCACAATTGAAAGAAACTTCTCTTAACAATTACAAATAATTGAATAAGGTTTTGAATACTTGATATACAATCAGAGGTATTCACAAAACAATACGAACATAATAGACTCTGTTTTTCTAGACACTTGAGAATTCTAAGATATGAACTATTGTAAGAATTCTCTAAGTTGTTGATGTGTTTGCGACGTTTTGCACAGAGTATTGACCCTTTTTTTTCCTTGTATATGTCTGTGTATATTCTTCAAGTCTTTATCCCTATATATAGAGGATTTGAGAGACGTTGAGAATTAGCTGTTACATCAACTTGTCTTGCTTGAAGCTTTGATTCTTCACCATTGATCTTTTGCCTGATTTGATAATTGTCCTATGAAGAACTAATTTCAAATCCATTCCATTTGAAGCGGAACAACGTCTGCAGCAATATTACTGTTATTCTTGTCTTGATGTAGAGACAAATTGCAGAGATGGTGGTTGCAGAGGCGTGCGTAGAGTTAGTGGTCGTACACTGTACTTTGTCAACTCTGGTGAAGTAGCTTCTGATGAGATGCTTCTGATAACCTTGCTTCTGATGACGTGTCTTCAGGAGCGTTTTCTTCAGACCGTTTCTTCAGACGCATTTCTTCAGACGCATATCTTTCAGACGCATTTCTTTCAGACGCTTTAAGCTTCAATAAATTTCCTTTGCTCTTTGACTTGTTCAATCAGAATCTTTATGAATAGTACTTTGATTTGGATCCTGTACACTTGAACAAATGTTTAACATATCCAATTGATAATTTTTAATACCTTGTTATCATCAAAACTCAAGAGGTGATTTTGAGAAACACCTTTGTTCCAACAGTGATTTCGTTTGATACAACATATGTCACAAATAAATACATAATGTTATTCACTCCTTTTATTGGTGTAAATAATCGCTTTCACTCAAGGTTAATTGGTTATGCAATACTCGTTTCAATTACTGGGTTGTATCGGATCTTGTTAGCTCTGAGGTTACACCCGACAACACCATCAATCATTATTCGTTTCTCTTACAACCACTGCCAGCTTCGGGTTACCATTTCGCTCGCAATCACATTTCACGTTACCACCACCGTCAAAACCGACAAAATCAAGAAATCACACGGTGAGGAACGATTCTTCAACCAAGGCTACATTATTTTCTCCAGAAAAATGATGTGTTCTGCACCGTGAGGTTTGCCTCCACTGTTGTTGCTACAGTTATGTGGCAAAAGCTACAATTGTTGGCACCTAAACAAAATTGTGTCACCAGTTTAAGCTACTTAAATGGATCTTTTCATGGTGCTGCTATGGAAATTGTCGATTTTTTCACTATTATCAACCAATTGTTGCCATCCATCCATGTTCCATATCTTGGCTTGCTACTCAAAAGAAGATATTTGATAGTGCTTGCAATTCTGGATTTCTTCAGTTGACCAATTCTGAAATTATTGACCACGTTTTCAAGCAACCATACCTTATGGAGTTCTACAAACATGTGCAAAAAGAGGGTCGAGTCCTTGTTATGGATGAAAATAACCATTATGCAGTTGATATGTTAGTGAATTTGCTACTTGAGTTAGATATTCTTAGTGACGGTCACTGTTTCTCACATATCACAATTTCCATAAACTTCTCACAATGGGATCATGAGGGTTGTTTTCTTGAGAAAATTATCATCTCACAACTAGCTGCATCTTTCATGCGAGATAAGCTGTCTCGTAGATTGGACAAGGTGTTCTCTTGATGAGACTTCATGGGAGGATTGAGAGCAATAACATACTATTTTTTCCATCACCTTGAGGACAAGGTGAGTTTTAACTGGTGGGAAATGATAAGACCTCGTTAGATGAAGGATTTTATAAACAAGTAAAGTTTTACATTCAATTATTTATCTTTCCTAATTTTATGGTGTAGTTTATTTCCCTCCCAAAATTTACAATTTCGTTATATATGATGCAACAATGAACCAATTCTGAAATGTTGAATAATAACTAAGTTTTACTTTTTTCAATTTCTCTTCACTTTTCTCTTTAGGAGTTGACACTTAATTGAAGAGTGTCATTTTCGTCACTCTAAGATAATTAAAATGCATCAGTTTTTTTTATTACATAGAGGGCCAAATCCCGAGAGTGTATCAGTTCTTCTAAAACATAGAAATCAATTACGTCATGCGACTCTTTTAGAGTTTCTACATCATCATTTGAGTTATCTTTTCTTTCAACTCCTTTTCTTGTTCGTGGTTTTTTATATTTGGAGCTGATTGGTCTACCATGCTTCATGTGTGGTTGAGACTCATTTGCAATATTAGATTGTGCGACAATGACATCCATTTTGTTTGTAGCATTAATTAACAACTAGTATTTGGTTTCTTTAACTTTGCAAATGAGTTGCATCTTGTTTATATGAGGATCAAAATCAGACAATAATATTTCATTTCAAAAATTGTACTAAAGAAGCATAATGTCAAAAATGATTGGCTCTATAATCATTGAGATTTTAAAAATGCATTGTTACCCCTTTCGAAAGATGTAACCCTCAATTCAAAAGTATGGTTGGTTAATAAAATTAAATCCTCCAAAACCAAAAACTTTTATCCCATTTTCATCTCCAAACCCATAAAATTAAATCATCAATCTTCCCTATGTCTAGTTTCTACCCATTGAGAATTACATTTCATTCAACCAAAATCAAATTCATCCCATTCAACAAAAACAAAAAAAAAACTCTTCTTCGATGAAAAAAATGGGGCAGTGCTTATTCACCCTTTTCATGTTCCTCTTTTTTGTTTTTTTAAAGAAAATAGCTTATATCATTTCATTAAATATTAAAGTAGTAATACATGTTGCAATCTCATCAAAGGTACGGAAGCTAGATAGGGATGTGGATGCCTTAGCTAACTCATGGGCAACCGCATTTGCTTGCCTCTTAATAAACTTAACATGAGAGTTTGTTAAATAGGAATTACAAAATTGGACACTATTATCCATAATGGAACCAAACTCTGAGATGTCTTCTCTGCCTCTATTAAAATAATCAGCTACTTTTTCCGAGTCAACCTCAAAATCAACATTTGTGAGTTGAAGTTCATGTATCCACCGAATTGCATGGTATAGCCCTAGTGCTTCCCCAACGTCAACTGAGCACAATAGTGTAAACCACATGATTTTAGAGCAGATATGGTTTCCTGCTGAATCTCGAATGCACATGCATATTCCTACTTTATTGCTGGAATTAGAAAACAAGACATCAGCATTACATTTAAGTATACCAGAGGTGTCAAATGGGTTGCCCTGGGCCCAGGCCGGCCCAGGCCCAAGAGGCCCGACTACATAAATGGGCCAGCCCGGCTCAATTATAATTGGGCAGCATATTCTAGAGCCCGGCCCGACATGTGTGGGCCATGGGCCAGCCCGTTTATTTTTTACTTTTAAAATTTATTCACTTTTTTTATATTTATTTTATATATTAGTCACTCACCGCTTATGATTGGATAAACATAAAAGTGTAAGTAATTTTTACAGTAACATTGAATATTAATGAAACTCTAGATTATTCATTCAATTAAATCAAATTAATAGTTTATAAACTTTAAAACTTTAAGCTAAATTCGTTCATTTTTATTAAGTTTATTTATTTAAATATTTTTTTTTGATAAATTTTAAAATGGTTGGTAATTTTTTCAAAAATATACTATTTTTTTAACAAAAAATCAAATTAAATAGTAATAATGGGCCGGCCCGGCCCAAATTTTGTATGGGCCAAATGGGCTTGGGCCAAAAAAAGGTCGAGTGTGCTTTTGGGCTAGTTTTTTAGGCCCAGCCCGACCAAAAAATATGGGCTAATGGGCCGGGCCGGCCCATTTTTAACAGCTGTATACCACACCTTGGTTTCCTCCATATGATAGTTATATCTCTATTGTCCACAATATGATCATCATGTTGGTGAAGACCCGTAGATGAAGCTGTGTGAACTTGATTTGAAGGATTTTGCTTGCGATTAGCGCTCCTCCAACCTTCTAGGAGATGCTTGGCTCTTTCCAGGATTGTGACAGTCGAGTCTGACACCTGTTGCCACAATTTAAGGTTTCTAGCTTTCTAGATGCTTCACATTATGGTAACAATAGTCTCTGTTTGGGCTATTGGCAACTGCTGCAAAAGATTGAATATGATGTCTGGCGCATTATAAAAGAGATTCAGAAACGAAGAAATCAAATGCCAAACATTAGTTGCATCTCATACATCTATGGTCGTCTTGCAATGGAAAAATATGTGATAATTATCCTTATGGGGGTCATTACACGTAACACAAGCTGATGGACAATTGACTCCTCTGCTTTTGAGCTTTACACGCGTAGGAAAGCATTCTCTACAAACTCTCCAAACCAAATTCCTGACTTTTGGAGGTACTTTCAATTTCCATATATCACTCCAATATCCAGGTTTCCGCAAATGGTCATTATTGATAATGTCTTCAACACATATGCGATAAGCACTTCTAACATAGTAACATCTATTCTTTTCGGCCTTCCATACCAATCTATTTGTATCAACTTGTTGGTGCAAGGGAGTACTTAAGATATTTTGAGTTGTTCTGTTGCAAACAAGTTTTGAACTAATTGTTCTTTCCAAACTTTAGTGCTTTGATCAATCAATTGTCCCACTGAATACGGTTTAAGTGCCAGCATTTCAGGGCCAACCGGAGGAATGCCCCTTTCATGTTCCTCTTGAAATCTCTTTTCTTTAGTTTGTCAAAGATTCAATATTTTCTTCTATCAAATCCTTAAAATCGATTATTTTTTTCATTTTGGTTGTTCTTAAATTTGACAAATATATGATTTTAAACTATGATTTGATTCAAACGTGTTGTTTCTTGATTCAAGATATTTTTTGAGATTTCTATCTCTAAACCCTGAAAATTAAACTCAAAATCGTCAAACTAAAAGGTGGTGATACAGATATGTCACTTCCGATACGGATATGTCCCTTGCGACAATGGCATTCAATTGTGGCGGCTTCTAGGGCGGCGAAGGAGAAAAGCGGGGGCAAATGGGTTGAATTCGAATGAGGAATGAAACTTTGGAGAACCATGGTGAAGAGACGGCACAGTGATGTTGCGTTTGATTGTGTTTGAATTTTTAATTTTTGAATTTTTGGATGTGAACTTTGAAGGTGGTGATGATGAAGATGAATGAATATAAACAATCTAACATTTTTATTTTCTTTAGTAAAAGAAATACATTTTTTATTTTTTTATTTAGTAAGCTCTAATTAAACAATAAAATTTGATGATGTGGATGTGCTACGTAAGCATCTGAATTGCCGCATAATCATTGTTTGACGGACTTTGATGGAAAATAACAATGTTGCAAACGTTGTATAACTTTAAATGACCTATTTAAAACTTAAAACTAACCTGATACAAAAGTAAAACTTAATGGACTCTAAGAGGTATTTGACCTAACACATTTTTTTCGGTTTATATTCGATTATTAATTAAAATTCTATCACACAATACGAGGACAGCTAGTAATAGATTTTCCCTTCATTGATTAATGTACAATCCCGAAGTGGAATTCTATCACACAATTGTTATTCACTTTACATTCACCAATCCAAACGTGAAATTAGTTTCTTCACATCGGCTCTATCCAAATTTTTAGAAGCAACAATTGTTGTTTAATCAAATATTACCATGAGGGCGAGTCAAGCCGGAAGAAGATAACACAGTACTTATGAGTTCAAAACAACGAGATCAAAACATATGTGTGATAACTCGCATAATCAAAAGGGGAATCCAACTCAACGTATTGATATGTTCTAGCCTGAATGTTGCATTGCAGGAATTCACAAATTAGTGCTATCAGAACCAAGTCAGAAGGTTAATCACTCTGTGTCAACAGATATTACATTTTATAACAGCAGAATGTTCTTGTTTGCATCAAATTGCAGGACAGCATCTTTTGTAGGTAATGCAGGAATTGCCCCCCAGTTCATCATTGTGATCACGGCACATACATTGGCGAAATATAACGCTTTTTGGAGACGTTTCTCATCCTGTCACGCAAAATAACTTCATCAACTCCAAACACACAAATTTTTTCTAAATCAACACCTAGAATGGGTAAAGATATCTGAATTACCTTGAAAATACTTGGGTCAGAAGCTATTTTGCAGAGAATCCCACTAACAAATGCATCACCAGCACCAGTTGTGTCAAAAGGTTCAACATTGGCACCTCTAACTTTGCCCTTAAAATCCTGCACAAAAATTTAGTAATCACTATTAGATGACCTAGAAGCAAACCTTGCTCAAGTTTTACAACCTGCTATTCGTCACTGAGTGTCGAAATTGTTAATTTACATTCGACAAGTCACAACCAACATTTCAGTCCACTCATCAGAATAAAGAGCAGAGAAAATAATAAAATGAGGGATTATAAAACCTATTCAGACAATTAAAATCTGAGTTTAATGACTTTGTTGGCAAGCTTACCTTGGTGTAATATCTACAACCCCCCCCGACCCTTCAGTAACAATTAGAAGCTTCAGATTAGGGTGAAAAAGCTTGTCTAATACAACATCATCATCATAAGGATCACCACCACCAGCCAAAAAAGTAATCTCATCTTCACTGATCTGCAACACATAAGAAAATAACACTTCACATAGACACAGAGAAAGAAAATAGAATGATGTGCAATGGCATTTATAAAGTGTATTGTATAAAAGTTAAAAACTAGACAAATAAAATTTACCTTTATGATATCGAGTAGATCCCATATGCTCATTATACCATTTCGAGCATCCCAGGCTGTTGGCCATAGTGCCAATCTCAAATTCGGATCATACGAGAGGATGCAATCAGAGTCTTTAGCAATTCTCAAGGCAGCAAGATGAACATACTTGCATGGATCATCAATCAAACTCATGGAACCATAATGGAATATTTTAGCCTGCAATCAGTATTAAATTAAAGTTATACAGAATTAAACAATAGGTCTTTATGGCCACATTTTATAAACAGAGATGGAAATTAAAGGCACCTTCTTGACGAGGTTACAATCAAGCTCTGTCTCATCCAGAAGCATATCAGCACTAGGATTTTGGAAAAACGAGAACTCGCGCTTGGCATCAGCTCTAAGTGTAACAAAAGCCGATGGGGTTCTGGCATTAGAATCAAACCGCATGCCAGATGTATCAACGTTATTTTGCTTTAAAATATCAGCCAACATATACCCAAATTCATCTGCTCCAACCTAAAACACATGGCAAGGAGTTAAGCTATCATTTACTCAGCCAACATAGATTCACATTCCTAACAATTCAGAATACTACTACAAGAAGTTTTATTCTTAGGTACAATCTACAAGTAAATACATGATATTTCTAGGAACATTTTTTAAATTTATTTAATTTAACAATAAGAAAAGGGAAAAAGGTAGAATGGGGTGGAAATGGGAAGTTATAGTTGGTTAGGTTTTAACGTGGTTTCTATTCGATGGGAACGAAAAATAGAAAATACAAGTAAAAGATATTCCTCAAAATGCAAAAACTTTTACCAAACATGACAATGTTACATTCCCAAGCTCACTTTTTAGGGAGTTTATTTGTATACCTTGAAACACACACATTCCATTCAGAAAAGTGTAATCAATTTCAAATAACCCAACACATTACCAATTTCTTAAATATGAAGATTTGAACAAATCAAACATGGAAACCAAATCTGTTTCAAAAAAAAAAGTAACAAGAAACCAAATAACCATGTGAATAAATAGACATAGATGTACACCTTGCTTATAAATGCAGATAAACCACCTAACTTAGAGATGCCAACTGCCACGTTTGCAGGAGCACCACTAGGAACTTCCTTGAAACCAGGCAAAGACGCTGTTGGCATGGAACCTATTAACATTTCACCAAAACAAACAACCAGTCCATTTGTTTTGTTGCAGCCTTCTGTCAGGAGATCATCAGATTTACCTGTTTCATGTTGGTTCAAATTTTTTTACTGGTAGCACTCTAGGGAAGTAAAAAAAAATAAAAAGATATATTTAAGTGTGAAATACCACAGAACATCCTTATTAAGTTATGCTAATTAGTATAAAATAGAAGAATCATTTCACACGGGTATCATGACATACTAAATAGCTAGTAGCCAAGCTTCAGAAACTACTTGTATAGTGCTTTAACTTATTTGATTTAATTTTTTGTTATGGCCAAATTATTTTGCAACTTTACATAAATAATAATGTTGAGAAAATATGATAAAAAATTTAAATCTAACTCATTCAATATTAGGACAGACAACATCTTACTTTTTCTTGTCAATGCTTGGGATGTCACTTCTCGTTCCAGCCTTCTCAACAAATTACCTTCAAGCATAGCCAGAGACGATTTAGCACAAAAAAGAAAAGAAAAAAAAAAGACATTTATCTCATATATTTCTGAGTATCATCATTGTGGCAGAATTTTAAATGCGGTAACCATGACTGACTGATATAATATGGACAAATTAAAATCAACCTATCTATAATCATGGTTATTTTATTTTAAGGAGGAGCATACTCCAAAATCCCAAGCCAACACAACCGGGGCCAACCCGGGTGGGTTCTATAATCATGGTTATTACTATATGATCACATGGACACCTAGTCCTAGATCTTCCTCTGTTTATGGTACTTACCTTTGCTTGGACACGAGGTCCTACAACTTTAACTTCTCTATTCCATAGAGCAAGACATTGAGCCGCTGAGATCATCAGCTAGTCCTCCCCCCAATACTCTAATATTTCCAGGAACCAGCATCAATCTTCCATCTCTCGCCATTATATAGGAGATTTCGACCTACAAGTAACAATAAATCTGTCAAGTTCACCCTTACTCGGAGAGGAGAATAGCAGTGTATATGTATGTATTGAGATGAAAAGGATGTCTCGTGGCATCGAAGAAACCTTTAATCCACGAGGGTTTGCACAAGGTTGAAGGGCTTCAATAGGCTCGATCTCCATTCCAAAGACTTCACAAACACCATCGGACAATGTCAACAGCAGGCACCTACTTTCAATCCCTGGACCTGGAGGGGCTTGTTGATACCTGCTTTCTGGAGGACAACGGATATTGATAATTTCATTGACCTGGCAATACATTAATATCAGCAAGCATCTAAGCGAAAAATACTCAATCCAATGTCCATATCATATAGGAGCATAATTTACATTAATCTAATCCTTTAGAATACAAATTATGAATTTGAGATTCACTCTCAAACTAACAGTAGTAGTAAATCCTATAATTGTGGCTAATAACAACGACAACAGTAAATGTGGGTTTTCCCAGTATCACTTCAATTCTCCATTCAAATTCCACTATTCAAACATTTTTCTTAATCAAACATTAGATCCAGTGCAAAATTAATAAAATAAAATTCAAAATGATACAATTCTTCACACATTAAGTCATGGAAAATTTTGAAAAAGATATTTATTACTTGGATTGTAGGACAAGTTGATTCCACAAATACCAAATATTACTTGAACGTCCATCTGCTTGACTAGGAAGCTATCTTGAAGAAGAGGGCAACAAAGTTTGGTTTCTGCATTCACACATAAGAATGCTGGGAAAATTGCAACCACACCAACACCATAATAATTCCATCCTCTTCCTTTTAAGATGCTCATCAACAGCAATGGATTCTTTGTCTGATGTTAAACAACTTGTCCTTGTAAGTAGTTGACACCATTGTCTCGCCCTCTTCCTCTCTCACCCATTTTACTACAATGGAGTATATCTCCCTCACTGTAGATACTCTAGTGTATCCTCCAATTGTTTGGTTGGGTATCTTTCAATCATTCAATTATGCAATGTCATATTTTTGTATTAATTTATCTAAAAAAAAAATCATATTTCAAATGAGTTTTACCTACGAAGTTCTTTAAGAATTCTCCTCAAATAAATCCCAGTAGAGCTCACCATCGTTCCCTTAATTCATATGTATCATATCTAGCCACTATTATGACATGATCATATTATCGTACTTTTCAACAATAATTTTATTTATGAATATTACACTACCGATGAAATAGACTTGATTTTGTTTTTAGTCAAACTAGAAGCACAAAACAAATTTCCACCTGATTTCACACAATTTCTTTTGCATTCCAACATTCATGCTAAACTTGGCTCTTATAAGAGGATTATTTTTTGGTAATAGGAGAGACAATATAGAAAGATTTCATTAAAAATAAACTCTTTTTGTAAGCTAATTTTATGCAAGAACACTTTATTATTAGGTCAGGTTAACTTAGATTTTCTTCATGTATTGGTTCCCTTTATTGGACCGCCAAAATGTCAATTTTGAATATTTTTGCGTGTGGCAGCCTCTATTAGACTTTAGAACAAACATGTGATCTTTCAAAGCAAAGCAAGCAAAAGAGGATGTAGAAACCAAACACCATGGCTACCTGCAGTCTCCTTCAATTTAATTATTAATTAATTATCATTATTATTAGTTAGTACTACCGATTAATCAATTACGAAATTTGCATCCTCGCTATTGAAAACATTGACCACTCAAATTTCAGTATCCTTGTATGTGAAGAAGAGAACAGTTTTTTTTTTAAAGAAGATAAGGATATTCATTAACATTCACGTAGAAGTGATAAGGTGATTTAGTGGTATGCCGGAGGAATATTGAGCAATTATGAGGTCATGAGTTCAACTCATCCGCTAACAAAAATAAAATAAAAATTAACCCGTTAACAAAATTCCAACCAACATTTTATCATTTCAGAAAGTAATCTTTAATCGCATTTTCCAAAACATCCAAAGGGCGTACAAACATTACTTACACAGCTCTATTTTTCAATAACATGATTATAAATGTAGCTTACATGTTATATTAGATGAGAAATGATTCTTGGACATTTAAAAAAATTGTGTGCTACCTGTAGCTCTTCTTTGATTTTTGTTTGCATTTTTTAAATTTGCAAGTTATAAAAATTAAAGAGCAAGTGAAAGATACAGACAACATGAGGACACATAAGATGTTTGTATTTTTATTTAACCATTATAGGAATAGAATGAAATAGGTAATCGCACAAGAATATATGGAAGATTTCACCCTACAAGCTTTCTAGTTTACAAGTTACTCTCCTGAACTTCCATATTTTCCTAATCAGAATTATAAAGCCATGATTTAAGCATACTTGAATAAATATATATCGAGTGCAGAAAAATACATAATAAAGAGATACCAAAAAGAAAACTACTAAAAACTGTTAAGTTGGAGCTTGAAGGGGATGACATAGCTATAAATAAGGGAAGATCACGGATTTAATCATGATGAAAACAGATGCAAAACCTAGCTAAATTTTTATTTGGTGTTGTATAATCAATCATATATGGAATGAGAATTAATTCTTACAGTACATATTTTCGTCTCTCAAATTACTTTCATCTGCAATTGGTGTTGATAGAGACTATCGATAGTATGCCATATGTCTGGATGATGAAGAGAATGGAGAGCTAGTAAAAGAATTCCCTTGAGCATTAGATGTATTCTGAACGGGTTTCTTCTTTTCAAGCTTTGTTTCAGCACGAAGCCAGGATTCGACAACAGACAGCAGATTAATTGAAGACTTCAACTCATTAACATCTGATATTTTTTCTGCTCTCCTCAATTCTCCTTCTTGTATATATGCCAAATGAGTTGCCCATGTCTCCAGTCCATCAAAAATGTGAGTTGCATATACAATTGTAGCTTCTCTCTGCAAAAAAGGAAACATAAGAAAATAATTATTGTTTCCAAACCCAAGTTTCAGTTCTTAGCAAGATGGGCTCATCATCTCCTAAGTGATAATAATCTGTTCCGACATCGTAGTTTCCATGAATACTCTAATAAACATATGGGGACAATATACAGTATATTCTTTGTCTCTTGTAGAAACTAAAGATCGAACTTGTTAGTCTATTTTTTTAAATTGTCTTTTTTTGTTAGGATTCATGAGCAGATTTTGGTATTGTCTAATTCCTGTAACCAACCCCACGAGATGGAAAAAAAGCTTAGGTGTTGCTTTTATACTATTTCCAACAAGGATCAGCTATCCTCCTGTTTTGCATTGGGGACATCCTCGTTGCAGTTTCCTCAAATTTATATTGTGTTTCAGCATACAAATATATAGAGCTGGTGAATACCTGCTCACATTCTTCCTTGAAGAATTCCAATAAATCCATTCGAGTAACAACATCCAGGTCAACTGTTACCTCATCAAGCAAGAGAACCTGAAATGCCAATCAAGGGTTACATAACAATTTTAGATTGATCGATTTTGAACTGCTGCATTAAATACATAAACATTGTCACACACATAAAATCAAAAAACATTAACACATTATTAGATATCATATTGAGCATCAGCTTACTCCAGGAGTAATCCTTGTTGAAATTACTGTATTTAATAGCTTTTTGTATACGTAAAACATTAACAATCTAGCCATCAAGCTAAAAGTTCTTTTTAAGTAGATCTCAGTCTACAAATTTTCATAAAATTTTAAAATCATTTGATACTTCAGCAAAATATCAATTTACTGCATAATATGTATTTTAAACTACAAATAAATGTGGACTACAATATTACAGAACTACAAATGTTCAATTTCATCTAAAACTTAATGTGTATGATCATTAAGATAATATCACAATATTCAGCTATTGGATTAATAAAACTTAATGTATATTGTGAGTTTTTAAAAATAGTAACTTTATGTAACAAAAAAAAAGTTAATTTGGCAAGAGTTGCTCTTGAAGTGTGTGTGTAATTCAAAAGACACAAATGAATTACTAGATTTCAGATTTAAGACGGATCTTTTATTTCGAGAAAATGTGGCCATGATACCTTATAAGGATGAAGAAGACCCAAACAGATTTGCACTCGACGCCGCTGCCCATCGGATACCTTATGCATTCGCCACTGCAGATCTATATCAAGCAGCTCAATCAACTTGTTTCTCCTGTCAGGATCAACGCCTTCGACTGTCAAAAGCAGAAGAACGTCTTAGTTTTTCTATAGATCAAGGCTAAAGAGCCATTGTGTTTAGATAGCCAAACATTACATGGAACCTGCATGCAACGCTTGAAAATATAACATGATTTCAGTGTTCTTTTTTTTTAATAAAACCGTCCTTAATAGGGTTTTATTGAAGGACTCCATGATATGGTCTGACTAGTTTCTCTCATGATAATTATAAATTGAAAAATAGAGATGCAGTCACATTTGATAACAAAGAAAATCATGTTCGAAAACCCACCACCGAATATCATATGTTCAGCAGAGAAGTCTCCCTGCAGTGGAATGTCTCCCTGGATAACAGCAGCAACATTAATATTTGAAATGGAATTGATCAAAGCAAAGGCAGCACAGGTTAGCAGGAGGGGTCAGGGTGCAGTTTTAAGCTCAATTCTTAATTCCACTAACCCAAAATCTTAGCGAAGTTAGATGAAGAAACATCAGTAAAATAAATGTTGTGTCAAAAGAAAACTACTAGAGATCTAAGAATCCGAAGTGGGCCACTATGTTTTATGATCGTCAAGCTCTTGCTGGGTCCAAAGCGTACATTATGACCAGGTTGACAATACATGTGTGGCTCATGTACAAAAAGAAAACAAAGTTTAAAGGAAATCAATCTATAGTTCAGGCTAAGAGAACACAAAGGGCTGTGCCTCTGTACTACAATAGAAACATGATTCCCACATTCAGTCTCGTAAAATTTACCAAAAACCAAAATGTTTGTCTTAAATGTTCCTACAAAGTGAGGACAACATAATCAATTCAAAGTAAATACAAAGTCCTAATATTCACCGACGCTGCAGAAGACCTTGTCTTAAGAGTTTGAAAACCACCCTACTTTTGGAAGAGTTACAATTTACATAGGTATTACTGTATTAGTAATAGGTAAGTCATATGATAGAAGATTCAGTAAGAAAAACCTATCCTCAAAACTAAGATTATATCAGTAAAAACTTCCATTAAGAAGGAATAGAAGCAGGGTCAAGGGAAACAAGATAAAAAAAGCATTAGCACAGCAAAAAATACTAGCTCTTTCTCCCAACGTATTATCAGAGCTTAAAGCCTCACGCACTAAGTGCAGTCCAGGTTGGAGTTGAAACATTAGTTACAAGCCCAACATACAAGAAGTCCTAAAGCGTGCAAGCATGGTCCAAATACATATAGAGCCTGCTTGGGTTATAACTTATTTTTGAGTTTATATCATGACATAAATTTCAGCTTTATTATGGCATGTGCAAAAATTATTTCAGCTTTTTTCCATAAATTTCAAAGATAGCTACTAATTGTTACATGAAAACAATTATGAGTATTTTATCTATTTGTTATAGAAATAAGTTATACATAGAGTCCATTTGGCAAGACACGTTTTTGAATCTATAGCTTATAGCTTACGTCTTATAAGCTCATTTGATTAAAAAAGACTTGTTTGGTAACCGTCACATTCTCACGAGCGTATAGCTTATGGCGTTTTTGGATAAGCTAATGCAAGTAGCTTATAGCTTATCATGTTTTATCTAAATTTTACTTTTCATATTTATAAGCTAGTTCAACTGCTACTTTTACCTAACCCTATAAATTCAATCAGCTAGCTTATCCGCCATAAGTTAGCTTATCAGCTATTTGCTATTTTTGACCAAACAGAGCTATAAGAACTACTTATGATATACTGTTAAAACGCTTGCTTAATTAAGCTTGCCAAAATATAAGAAATGCATCCTCACAATCACCAATTGATTACAGTAGGTAATCAAAATTTAAGCAAATGCTGAGTATTGAAATAAGAAAAATCGCAACAACAAATCACCAGCATTTCATTTTTAACCACACCACACAAAATTATGAATCAAATTTATCTCCGAATCAGATAATTTATTAACGGAGCAATTGTGAAAAAAGCAAAACCTAACATCCAAACAACATTAAAAATGAGAATAAAATAGAATAGAATACTCACAGCGCAACCAACGTTTTTACTCCAAGATCCACCCAAATAAGCAAGATCACCACTACAAACAAGCTGCGTATCATGAAAAGCAGAACAATTCAAAACACGGACAACGTCTTTTCCTCCAACCATATGCTTCCCAGCCAGAATCTTCAACAAAGTAGTTTTACCGGATCCGTTAGCACCGACGAGGAGGCATCTGGATCCGGGAGAAACTTGGAGGTTGAAATCGACGAAGAGCGGTGGTTGTTGTTGTTGGATGTCGTTGTAGGAGAATTGCATTCCTTGGACTCTGATTCCGCTTGAGGAATCTTCATTGTCTTGTTGTTTTTGTTCTATTGCCATTGTGATGTGTAAATGGAGATGAAGATGATTGAGATGGAATCTGGTTTTTAAGTTGTTCCAGTTGGAGTTTCGCGCCGATACAAAACGAACACGTTAGTGTCTGGTTGGTGTAAATGGAACCTGTGAATAAATCACAATCCACGTCGCTCCCTCCACCGCTTCCGTATTAATTAATGGAAAACATGATCATATACAATGTAAGTGCACTATTTTAATATATTCTATTGTAAAAAAAAACTTCAAATTTATATTGCAACAAAGAAAGAAATTAAAAAAATGTTAACAAATATCCTTAAAACATATAGAGTAATAACGTATTAAAATTTGCGTATTCTATTCTCTAAAAAAATTAAAATTGTTTGTGATGTTTAAAATACTCTTTAAAGAATTATGGGTAAGTTATCAAAAATCAATATGCATTAGCCATATAAATAAACTTGTAAGTGGTATCCACCCACGTTTCTGATTACACGTTTCTGATTACCGTTTGAAAAATTATGAATATCTCAATTTTTTGAGAGGTGATCTAAAATAAACTTTTTGGGGTGTTTGTTTTAACTTTACTATGTTGGTTCCTATAAATACTTTTCTTAGGATGAAAATTTTATTTCAAGGTCTTTTTAAAAATGATGGTTGATTACTATTATAATATATTCACATGAACTTTCATAACATGGAGTTTAATAGGTAATTATACAAAAATTTATTACATTTACATGAAAATTTTATAGGGTTAGATATGATTTTGGTCATTATGGAAATTTTCAAATTTTGTTTTGTCCTTTTTTTCAATTTTAAGTCCTCTAAATATTTTACATCACTGATTTTAAGTTAAGTCACATGTATTTTTTAAAGTTTTGATTTTTTTAGAAAAGATTTTTATAATATTCTAATTTTTGCTAAACAAAATTCATTCAAAAATATAAAACATATATATTGTCTAGCTTAAATTTAAAGATCAAAAGTGGTGATAGAAAGTATTCTGATACCTAAATTGAAGAAATATTTTAATGAGATTAAAAGCAATTTTTTTTTGAAAAGATTAAAAGCAAAATTTAAAATTTTAGTAAAATTTCCTCTCAAAACAAGAAAAAATATATACAAAGACCAATTTTTTTTTTCTTTAAAGAGAAGACCAAAATATTTTTTAACCTAATTTTATAAACTTATAACAAATATATATTTCTTCTTAAGGGAAGGTGTTGGGGTCTGATAAAGGGAAGTTCTCTAACTCTATTATCAAAACTAATAACGTTGCAGCTTGCAGGAAGAGTGAAATTATCATAGTTGCTCTTATAGACTAGAATTCTAATTTGCTTCAGTTTGTTTTGCCTTAGTTTGGCTTCGGTGTAACTCTCTTGTGTAAATGAGTTCAGGTCCAGAATCATGACTTTTTAGTGTTTTTTGTGCCTTATAAAAAAAATAAAAATATTTCTTCTTAAAAAAAAAAACAAATATATATTTCTATAATTTTATCTCGGAATTCCCTTACATAAAAAATAATTTTATTTCGGAATTTACAAAGGGCAAGTATCGTTTTGAAGAAGAAAAAATTCAAGGGTTCAGCATTACGACGGAACGACGTAGCATTACCCAGAACCCTCTCTTCTCTGGGAAACTAGGAACCGAAAAACCTTGTTTTCCTTTGAATTGAAAATCCAATGCGATTGAGCTCTATTCAAACCTAACTCAGTTCAAAGGAAAGAAGGTTTCTCTGTTCGATAATAACCACCGTAACTAATTTATGTAACAATAAACAATTCAATGGAAGAAGAACAGGATCGAATTTTGCTCTCTACTTTAGGCGTTCAATCCGCCAATCCCGAAGACATCGAACGCCACATTTTCGATAAGGTTATTTTTTTATCTTCAACTTCACTTAAATTAATTGTTGAAATTCAAATTAATGTTGTTTTGTTTACTTCAAAGTTTAAATTATGAGTGTGTTGATTTTTGTAGGCTAGGAATGATTCAGTGAATGTTACTGAAGATAAAGGGAATAATGATGAAAATGAATGTGAACGTTTACCTGAAAACGTTGATCCTTTATCGAAAGCTAAAGCTGAACTTCATCAGAAGTTGAGAGCGATAGAATTTGAAATCGGTGCAGTTTCTTCGACAATTGAAAGGCCCAGAGATGTTGTTAACAGTGAAGAATGTGAGGAGAATGAGAATTTGGAGGAAGGGATTGATGAGGGTGGTGGTTCGAAACTTCGGCGTGTTCTTGCTGCCGATAGGTTAAGAAGTTTGAAGAAAACGAAGGCTCAATTGGAGAAAGAGCTTAAAAGTTTGTCTAAGGACGGTGATTTGAAAAGTACCGAGAGTAAAAAAGTTATCTTTAGATTAGTTAAGGAGGATAGAAAACCAAAGAAGAAGCTTATAGATGATAAGAAATTAAGTAAAAGACCTGCAAAGCGGTTTAAGACGGTCTCATTTGATGATGATGATGATTTTGATGCTGTTCTCGATGCAGCCTCCGCTGGATTTGTCGAAACTGTGAGTTACTTAAATACTTGTTATCGTTAACCACTATTGCAGGTTTTAATCCTATTTTCGTGTTCTAAAATAATGTTAGAATTGTTAGGATTCAATTCATATGCACTAACACTGTAAAGACTGTCGGTTAATCATAACCGTACACTTGCATCGTCCACTTCTAAAGTCACCCACGTGGTTGGTTCTGAATTTTGATGGACTAAATGTGTAAAACTTTTTACACTGAAAGTGCATAGAAATTAAACTCATATTATCAATAATATATTGGATGGCATTTTGTGCTAGGAAAGAATCAAATTTTAACTTTAAAGGATGTAGTCAGTGGTTCTAAATAGAAGAACTACTAATTTACTCTGCTTGTTTTTCAGGAAAGGGATGAATTGGTTAGAAAAGGAATGTTCACCCCTTTTCATAAGTTGAAGGGGTTTGAGCGCGGCATTCAACAACCCGAAGCATCAACTAATCGTAATGCAGTTGAGCAAGAAAATACCAACGATCTTGCTTATTCCAGTGTTGAAAGAGCTGCCAGATCATTTTCTCAGGCAGCAAAAGCTCGCCCAACCTCCAAGCTGCTTAGGCCTGAAGAGGTACCAAAGCTTGATGCACCCACCATTCCTTTTCGCAGGCTCAAGAAACCAATGCAATTACCCACACCTCTAGACGACAATGAGGGGGATCTGAATGCAGATTCAAAAAGGAAAAAGAAGCGACCTGGGCCTGGTAGGAAATGGACCAAGCGTGTTTCTTCTGAGGATAGACAACTGGGTGAAAGTGGTATGTCATGTTCTTATTTATCTGGGGCAAAGGAGAATAGTAATAGAATATGAATAATTGAGGTAGTGGGTGTTCTGCATTCCTATAACTCCAATAGGCTTCCTAGCAAGTAATAAATTGGCAGTCCAAATGGTATATCTGGATTCTTAAGAGGAGCCAATTCTGATATTTTTTATCTGAAACTTAACAATGCCTTTATTATATAATTTAAAAATGCAAGGGTTCACATAAATATCTTTTGTGTGTTATCGATGTTTGTTTATCTGGACATATGTCCTCCTTTATAATGATTCTTTGTTTTTATTGTTGGAAGTCTAATTTGCATGCAACGTTAAAATGTCAGTTTCATATTTTTTTTTTATGAGTAATATGCAAGTCGGTAATTTGCATGTTGATAGCCAATGATGATGAATTGAAAGATATGTATTAGCCGTCTGTCACTGATGGAGAAGGTTGGCTTATGATCCGTCATACACTGGTGTCAGTTCATGCCATTCCTCTAGACTGCTTTGCTTGCTGTAGTATTATTATCACATTTCAGTTTATGTTCATATTCCAATTAATTTCAGTTAATCAAATTTATTGCAGAAAATGCTAATGGTTGCTTAGACAATTCCAATTGTGAAAGTTTAGAAGAAGTGAATGATGTTGAACTTTCTGAACATGAATCTTCGTATGTAACATTAGAAGGTGGGCTGAAAATCCCTGATAACATATTTGAAGCTCTGTTTGACTATCAAAAGGTTGGTGTTCAATGGATGTGGGAGTTGCACTGCCAAAGAGCTGGTGGAATTATTGGTGATGAGATGGGTCTTGGTAAAACTATACAAGTATTGTCATTTCTGGGTGCCTTGCATTTTAGTGGCATCTACAAACCCAGCATTATTGTCTGTCCTGTTACACTCCTGCGACAATGGAAAAGGGAAGCAAAAAAGTGGTATCCTAAATTCCATGTTGAACTTTTACACGATTCTGCTCAGGATCTGGCTTCTAAAAAGAAGCGAGCTGAATCCGATGGAACAGACTCTGAAAGCAATAGTTCAAGCGACAATGATTATGAGAAAAGTGTACCATCTAAAAATACAAGAAAATGGGAAACCCTGATAAATCGTGTCATGAGATCAGAATCTGGATTACTCATCACCACCTATGAGCAACTAAGGATATTGGGAGACCAGTTGCTTAATATTGAATGGGGTTATGCAGTTCTTGATGAAGGGCATAAAATTAGGAATCCAAACGCAGAAGTTACCCTAGCTTGCAAGCAGCTACAAACTGTACACCGCATAATAATGACTGGTGCACCTATTCAGAACAAACTGAGTGAGTTATGGTCGTTGTTTGATTTTGTTTTCCCTGGAAAATTGGGTGTATTGCCTGTGTTTGAAGCCGAGTTTGCAGTTCCTATAAGAGTTGGTGGATATTCAAATGCTTCTCCGTTACAAGTATCCACAGCATACAGGTGGGTCAATGTTTCTTTTATTTTGATTTGGATGAGGGTAGATTAAAAAAATCAGCTTGGCCACATTTGAAATTAGGCGCTAGATTTTCGAAACACATCAAACTTTAGTCTTTATTGCTCATAAACTGGAAATACTTTCCCTGGATTTCTAAACTGTAATCCTTCAAACATAAAATTCAATTAGTTATCAATAACAACACATTCACCTATTGAGATCCTAGGATGTACAGGAAAAATTAAGTTAACAAAGCTTGTAGATGAATGTTTTTAACTAGATTGTTGGCATAGTTCATATAGGGATTGAGTTTGTTTTTTATGCCCCCCAACATAACAAATAATTTGAATATTATTTTGTTGTTTACAGGTGTGCGGTGGTGCTGCGTGATTTAATTATGCCTTATCTTCTCCGGCGAATGAAGGCTGATGTAAACGCTCAGCTTCCAAAGAAAACTGAGCACGTTCTGTTTTGCAGCCTTACACCAGAGCAAGTATCTTCTTATAGAGCATTTTTGGCAAGCACCGAGGTGGAGGAAATATTGGATGGAGGCAGGAATTCACTTTATGGAATTGATGTGATGCGTAAGATCTGCAATCACCCAGACCTACTTGAAAGGGAACAGGCCTTCAGCAATCCAGATTATGGAAATCCTGAACGCAGTGGGAAAATGAAAGTTGTAGCTCAAGTGCTTAATGTTTGGAAGGAGCAGGGCCACCGTGTTCTTCTTTTTACTCAAACCCAACAAATGCTTGACATTTTTGAGAAATATTTGACCACTTGTGGACATATTTACCGGAGAATGGATGGTCTCACTCCTGTAAAACAGAGAATGGCTTTAATGGACGAGTTTAATGCCTCCAGTGAGATTTTTGTTTTCATTTTAACAACCAAAGTTGGGGGGTTGGGGACAAATCTTACTGGGGCAGATAGAGTGATCATCTTTGACCCTGATTGGAATCCTTCGACTGATATGCAGGTATGTTTGTATCTAACATGTCGGTTTGCTCTTGAAGTAGTTGAAACATGGCTGAAAACCTTTTATTCACTGTTTTTTCGTGACCAGTTTGCTAGTTGTGTCTGGATGTTTTTTAAAGGGGGGAAACGAAAA
>Ga0228711_1000628_pt1 | contig 45406 bp, 24 predicted proteins | sample MedpolnodulmetaG_2_FD_177996 | JGI IMG/M metagenome (GOLD analysis project Ga0228711, IMG submission 177996) | Root nodule microbial communities from Medicago polymorpha collected in Santa Monica, California, United States - brown nodules | ecosystem: Host-associated > Plants > Roots > Nodule...
GCAGTTCTTCAGACGCAGTTCTTCAGACTCATTCTTCCAGATGCTTTAAGCTTCAAATAAATTCCTTTGCTCTTGAACTTGTTCAATCAGAATCTCTAAGAATAGTACTTTGATTATGGATCCTGCATACTTGAACAAATTGTTTAGCATATCCAATTGATTATTTTTAATACCTTGTTATTGTCAAAACTCAATAGGTGACTTGTGAAACACCCTTGTTCCAACAGTGGGAAGGTTACATATAGCTATAATGATATAAGCACAATGTTGTTTAAGCACTACCCACACTTTCTTTGGGAAATTTGAGTAGAGACCCTTATTTTATTTTTCGATTAGAGGATTTGTTTTAACTTGAATGTTGGAAGAATATACAATTTTATTACTCCCGTCGGTCCTATTTATAAAAGAAAGTTGGGTCAACAAAAATTGATGGATCTGGACTGAATTGTTAACTAGATACATCAACTTTTGTTGACCAAAATTTCTCTTATAAAGAGGATCAGAGGGAGTATTTTATTGTATCGATAAGATGACATTTGCACTATGAGAAAGTTATTTTTAGTCATTATTCATTAAAAAAATTAAATGTTTCGATTTCTAATACATTAAATACAAACATTTTCATAAATATTTATCACTCATTCTTTAATATTTCTCTTTTTATTTACTACTATTTGTTAATCCATATTTATTAATTTTCTTAGGTCTGCATCAACTTAACCTAATAATTTCTCTCTAAAATGCTGCATTAGGTTAGCAACAATTTAACTTAACAAATTACATCTAAAATGCAGCCTACCAATTTAACCTAACAAATTAGCAATCCCTAATATTTCTCCTCATTGATGAGCTTTTCATTCCTATCATGTTGTGTCATCATTTGTATATATTTTATTGTTTTTGTACACTTAAGTAATATGTGTCCATCACAAGTTCCATAAAATTATGTCTTCAATTCTTCAATTTGTTTACATATAGAATTATATGGTTTTAAAATCTCCAAATTTTTACTCAACAATAATGATGCAATCACTTTATATAAAATTATAAAGTTAAGTAAAATCGACAAATAAAGTAAAAAGGCCCTGACCATAGATCTAAAATCGAACATTAAAATCAAGCAATAATAGAAAATTGAAATTAATTTATGAGTTTTTTATTGGGAAAAATTAATTTAAAACTTTAAAGAAGTACTCTAACATCCAATAAAAGATTTTTCCGTAAAAGTTGTTTTAAAAAAATGATAGACACGTACAATGATAGAAGTTAATTTTTTTTCATAAAAGTTGTTTTAAAAAAATTTCATTGATATGTTTTATATTTAATTTTCTTTTTTTTTTGCAAAAGAGTAATTTTCTTTGCATCATCACGTGAAAAAGTCTGATTGCTTTTTTTTTTGGTCAGAAGTCTGATTGCTTTTATTAATACTTTAATTTTTTTTTTCTAATTTAATGTTAATCTAACCTATGATTAGTATTACATAATGAATGAATCAATTGTTGTGTGAGATACAAATAAAAGTCTAGACAAAATTGTTACATTAACAATGATAGAAGTTAAATCAACCTCATAATCCTCAAAGGTGCTAGACAAAAAAAAAATTGTAAAAAGTACGATTTTCGAATTATATAAATGTTGTCATGATATCACCAATCTAATAAATTTCTATCATTTGATAAATTTCACTACAATTTTTCATTACTGTATAACTCATTGGTTTCTGTTTTAGTCGGTAGGACCCGTGCGGCGCACTGTCATCAATCTACTATTAATATACTTTTGTTATTTTTTGCGGCGCGGTACTTCCGTCCTTTTAATAAGTTCAAACCTACTAGATTGCAGCCAGTACCTAACTACTTCACCTCCTTCCATGAAGCTTCATTGGATTCGATACATTGTTGAAAATTTAAATTGAGAGGCAAAACAAAATTTTGTTGTCCCTTCAATATTTATTGAATTTTGTCAAATTATTCCGCTCTATTTGGATAATTGTAGCACATTTTGACTATTCGTCAAAAAAATAAATAACACTTTTTGACTATTTATTTTTCTTAATTAATACTAGTATTATTATTTCTCTTGCATTATTAATTTAATTAAAAAAAGTCAGAGTATAGATGTAACATTAACATTGAAAAAAAAAGAGAATTGGTCCAAAGTCAAACCAACCGCCTAACAATAAGTCACGTTTGGCAACCAATATAATATAAAGTTATTATGTTATGTACATGTATATTTGATCTTTGATAACATAACAAGTTGTTGTGTTTTTATTATTGTAGTTGGTGAATATGGAAGATGAGGGTGGTAGTTTGATGAAGTTTCCAATGGAGAAGAGAGCTTTGGATTGTCTTGGTAAAGGTTTTGATCTAACAAGTGATTTTAGAATGAAATTTGTTAAGGGATTAATAAATGGTGGAAGATTAGTGGTAATTGATGAAATGAACAAGAGAGATATTATGGTACCAGGTGGTGTTACTATTAAAGATGTTTCAGAAGATATTCGTTGTGACAAAGGTGATCGTGTTCGGTTCAAATCTGATGTTCTTCCATTCAATCAGGTGTGTTCTTCTTTTCTCTTTTCTAACTTTTCTATTTGTAATCCAAATAATCCAGGAAAGTTTATAATTTATTTGGATAATATTGATCACTTTAGTGACATGATAATATGATATCATTGATATGGATAGAAAATTGTGTTTGTGGACATGAGCCAATTAAATAATACAAACTACAAAGAGTGTCACGATACCACTAGACGTGGAAATTTAGCATCCTATAATATTCAATCTAAAATCTACATGACAAAATAGGAAGGAATTATTATTAAGATGTTAACGATTAGGTTAGCAGATACTCACATATTTCGAGACTAAATTGACGGATTTCATATACTTTATAGAGGGTCCGGTATATTTTCTTTTACTTTAATAGGTAATTTGAATGACTATGCTGATTTCATTTTTCACCAATAACAAATTTTAGAGATTGAAGATTTTGTAACGGAGCAATCTTTGACCTAAGAACTGTATATAACTTGATTCACATTAAGCATTGTTATGTTAAATGACTTCTTCTTTACTTGCAGATGTCTGAAATGCTTAATCAAAAATCAGCCATACAAGGAAAAATTCCTTCTGGATATTTTAATGCTGTATTTGATCTAAGTGGTGATTGGTTTCGTGATGCTCAAGACATCAAATCTCTTGGTTTTGATGGTTACTTCATTTCTCTTTACAATTTACACTTAACTGCTTCACATCTAATACTGCAAGAGGAACTTAAAAACTCTGTTCCAGCATACTGGGATCCAGCTTCATTGTCCAGGTAAGCAACCACAATGCCACGCCGATCATTTAAGTGGATAGATTTTAAAACAGAAAATTCGGCTCTAAAGTAAACAATTAAGTAAACGTACAAGAATACAATGATTGACCATTGAATCGTTTGGCTAATTGTGCCTACGTCTCTGACAACAAAGTGACTGTTGTAGTTTAAATACAAGCTTACACAGTATTCGCTATGTTCGATTGTCGGTCCATTTATTGGTGAATACGAGTCACACTCAACAATAGATGTAAATAATGTTTTAGAGTGGTTTAACATGGTAGAGTTACTGATGTTGATACAATTTTAGGATTAAAAATGTTGCATGATTTTTGGATTAATAATGAAGGATAATGTTGCTGATTAGTTTCGTTAGGCAGGTTTATTGCGACATATGGTACACACATAATAGTAGGCATGGCTGTTGGAGGTCAAGATGTCATTTGTGTCAAACAAAAACATTCTTCAAAGGTTCCTCCTGGTGATCTCAGAAGACATTTAGAGGATTTAGGAGATTTTTTATTTTCCGATTTAAGAAGCCCTTCTCTACTAGAGAGGAAGACAACAACAACAGAAGCCAAACAAAAAGTATGTATTGAGCCTTATTTTATATTTTTACATAATATCACGTTGAAAGAGTTAAAGGACCCGAGTTTCAGACCCTAGCGAAAAAGAAAATACTAACATTACTTATCTGTTGATGCAATCTCTATTAGGTCCCAGAGGTTTTTAATCGTGTGTTGCAATCAAGCACAATGCAGTTCACAAGTATTTCAGAAACATCAAGCAAAGATGTAAGTCACAGAAGAGAAATATTTGCCATCATTTGAATGAATGAATGAATGATGGCAAAGTTTGTAGGGTGTTAAGAGTCTTACTGTTATTTTTATGGGACAGGGACTCACTATTATTTGCTCAAAAAGAGGAGGAGATGTGTTTAAGCACAGCCACTCGAGTTGGCTCCAAACAATGGCGTCTAATCCTGAAGCAATCCACTTCAAGTTTGTTCCTATTGCATCACTTCTCACAGGAATTCCGGGAAGTGGCTATCTTAGTCATGCAATCAATTTGTATTTAAGATGTAAGATTTTCTTCTACTACTATTTTTATCCATATCCATTTCATTTTCTTTCGATTATAAGTTCCAAATAAAAACTTATATATATGAGTTTTGATGCCATCTTCAATTTTTATTTTTTTTTATCATTTATGGTCACAAGTACTTCAATTGATTCACCTGTTCATTGCAGATAAGCCTACTCCTGATGACTTACAATACTTCTTGGAGTTTCAAATTCCCAGGGAATGGGCACCCATGTTTTCTGAGCTGCCTCTGAGGCATCAAAGGAAAAAGACTTATTCTCCTCCCCTACAATTTAGTTTCATGTCTCCAAAGCTTCATATCAACTCTACACAGGTAATTTAGTTCTCACCCTTTTGGGCTTTATTGTTATGAGTTTAATAATTATGCATCAATTATTATTTCATGAAATATGTGCACAAAGATCTACATCGTGAGATGTGATTAGATGTTAGTGTAACATTCTCTTACGTTTAATTGCATAGTAATTAAACCATATTGCTATAGGGAAATACTACTTATCCCGACAAAAATAATCACGAAATCATCACGACAGTACAAATTAAAATACCCTTCTCCAACTCTTTTTTTGCCAGCCACCCATGTATTGTGTGTAGGCCATATCTAACGGTTACAATCTCTCTTGATAAGTTTGCTTTGTTTTCTATCGGGATCAATAGCACAGCTGATTACTATATATAGATGACATTATGCGACTATTGCTAATGATGACATTTAATACAAAAATATCAGGTAGTAAGTGAACAAAAACCTGTGGTTGGCCTCCGATTATTCTTGGAGGGAAGGAAATGTGACAAACTTGCAATTCATATACATCATCTTTCAAGCCTCCCAAATACAATGACACTCTCTTCAACCACCACAACTATGTGGCGAGGATCTGATGAGGACGAATCCAGCAACCAGTTTGCCGAACCAATAAGATGGAAGAAATTTGCGCATGTGTGCACCTCAGTGGTCAAGTATGACCCCAACTGGTTGCACGAATCAAATTCAAGCGGGGTTTGTATCGTAACCGGTGCTCAACTCATTAGCAAAGGGAATTGGCCTAGGAATGTACTTCACCTGCGCCTTCTCTTCACTCACATACCGAATTGCAGCATCAGGAAAACAGAATGGGCTGCTGCACCAGAAGCTTCGAGAAAATCGACTTTCTTCACAAATCTGAGCACAACATTTTCATTCACACAACAAAGTGTTACTGCTACACAGAAACAGGCCCAGCAGGCAGCAGCGGCAGCTGCAACTGCACTAAACTCCGGTGTTTATCCAAATGGTCCACCTGTGCCTGTTCGTTCTGCTAAGATGCTTAAATATGTGGAGACATGTGAGGTTTTGCGCGGCCCACATGATGCTCCCGGACATTGGTTGGTTATTGCTGCTAAGCTTGTGACAGAGGGTGGTAAGATTGGATTACAGGTCAAGTTTGCATTGTTAGATTACTAGTGTTAGGTTATAACCGAGACTATATGCAGAGAAATTTTGTTTTGCTTAATTTTTTGATGAACTACATACAGATCACGTGTACATATATAAGATACTATTGTACAGTACAGTATACTATAATAGAAAAATCAAAATGCGGCTATTCTGCATTCTCTTCTTTCAATTGAATTTCGAAATGTAAACTATCAACCAGTTACATGACAAGGAGGACTCGGTATATACATATATGAGTGCAGAAAGGGGGAAACCTAACTTCTCTAACAAACTTCTAACTGACCAACAGAAAATTAACTTCATCAGCTAATTACAACAAATATTTTTTAAAATAATTAACTACTAATCTCTATGCTTTAACATAGCTATAAATTATGTTTTGATATAGTTTATTTTGGTGACATATATAATGCATCAGTTACTACCAGTTGATTGATTACAAACGTGGTTCACTCTTCTGTATTAATCTTGATACATGGTTTTCAATTGATTTGATGATTGATACATATAAAGGTTCTCTAGATTTTCAATATGGTTTGAAAATGTATTTATATAAGTGGAAACATCCATCACTTTATAAGTTTTTAAGATTGTATCAAAGTATATTTAAAATCTGTTGGACTAACCACTATCATGTCGCTCAAGTCACCCTCTAGATGCACAGTTTTAGGCGTGACTGACTGAGTGTGTCGAGAGGCATATAATATCAATTTTCTTTTAGAATAAGTGTCATTTTTTAATTAGAAAAATATTGGTCCCAAACAAAGTGTTGTTTTCTTTTCCCAGGAAGTAAATATGTCTGATGTTGATTGCTAATGCTGACAAAGAAGAACCGCCAATCCTGCATGGATTTTTGTTCTGATTTTCTTAATCATCATCAGTAGTAGGGTTTAGTACTAATAATGCATGCAACTTTGGTCAAATTATTTGATGGCCGACAGGATTGTACAATGGAATGATGGAAAGATAAACATCGTCTTTTTCTGGACCTAGTAGCATTCAAATTGTATAATCGTCAACATGCACAATCATAATTAGCATCCTGACATTTACTTATAGTACTAACTTACTACATAGTCATCGTGATTGCAATTAATCCACCTTAATACCAAATATGCACTAAAAATGAATTGACATCATCTTATTTAATTAAGGAACCTTAACATAATTGAGTGTGTAAAGATTGGAAGTAGAAAATTGATTCTTCTATACTTGATATCCAGTTAATCATGGTATACCAAAAATTCTTACATTATTTAAGAATCGAGATTATTGGTGGTGGTTTATGAACACCCGCTATTCTCAAACAATGAAAAAACAATGAGACTCACTCACTCACTCAAAAGGGACAATAACTTAGAAAAAATATTGCGTCTAACTTGAGGTTGGAACAAGTTTCATTATTGCTTTTTTTGGTCTCGTCATTATTGTTTTTTACTTGTAGGATTATTTAATGATAATTGACAACAATTAAGTGAGCATAATGGGCCGTTATATAATTAACCAAGTTGCAACAAATGATTAGGAGTGTGTTTGTTTCATCTTTAAAAAAAAAAGATTTTGGGTAAATAGAATCTAGACATTTTTCTTTTAGAGATTTTTAAAAAAATTTAAAGCTATTTCTGTTTGTTTAAAAATTATTTTTTTTAAGATTTGAAACCCTTACACTTGAGTTCCTTACATTTAGAAAAAAATAGATTTTAGAGAAGCTACTTGAAATAGATTTTCATTTTGAGGCTAAAAATGATTTTTTTAGCAAAATGAATTTTTAAAAATCTAAAACAAACACAACAAAAATTAACAAAGTGATTTTTTAATTAAAAAAATAAAATAAAAATTCAAAACAAACGGGCCCTAAATATGCTAGTAATAGCCTTTAGATCCAATGAGAGAAATTTGTATTCTTTAAACAAAAATTTTAAATACGAGAGTTCGAATATAGCTCTAGATTGAATTTCACAATTACGATCATTAAAATAATTAAAATTTTAAAATGAAGGGCATGAAATATCATCTATAGTAGGACGATTTTTCTTAAATTAGTGTTATACCAGAAGCATTAGAACTTATCCGAAACTAAGAAATTACTCAAAGACATCAAAGAAAGTTTCATACAATCCACCAATCACTCATATAGTGTTATAAATGTAAGAGAAATGGCATTTAATTAGCACATTAAAATTTTAGTTGATGTCCCATAGAGTAGTTCAAGTAGTTGAGCGTCCGAAGAACTTTTGGAAGGAATTATCTAGAGTCAAAACATGTTGGAAGTGTGGAAACGTTTCATGAGCAACAATAGGTTAATGGTCCAAAGCCACCAGAAAAAGAGATGTCGTATCTCTTATTGGATTCAAGTGTTAGTGATTAGTCTTACATAACTACGAATAAATTAAATATTACATGTAGAAAAAGAGGTGACTTATGTTTCTAATACGTTGAAGTTTTAGGTGAAGATGCGAGGTTTCTCTCTTTGGTCATAAAACATTTAGTCGATGTTACTTCTAATAAATAGTATTAGGAAGAGCCATTGAGATTATGAGATAACATATTTTTTAAAGAGCTGAAATGACATACTAACAACTAATGTTTACTTTTACTTACAAAATAAAATGGTTGATGATTACTACAAGTTTTGCCTTTGTCTCCTTTATTTTCCTTTTTCTGATTCCATCCATTATCAAAGAGTACGTGTCCTTAATATGGGAAAAGTTTTTGGACCACCAATCTATCCAATCTCCACTCTTCACATTCTAACGGTTAATAAAAATTTACACTATGAGCATCTTTGCTTAGATGAATAAGGGCAGTATCACTAACACAATAAAGATTAAAGAGAATTTTTCTTTTCATCTTTTGGGTCAATTTTAGTCGTTAAAAAAGGGAAAGGAACCATAGAAAAAAGAGAGGGAGGAATACTAGCAATGTAGCATGCATGGAACTAACACAAATTGATAAACAGAAAGTCGAGGTCCAATTTGTTCCAGAAAGATACAAGATGCCAAGTTACTCAAGTTAAAATCTCTCAGTTAGGTGTTCCCCAGTTCCTCTGAATTTCAAAGTAGTAACTCACATCCAAGTAGCATTTTTTATCATCATCTACAAACTGAACCAAGAAAAAAAAAATGAGTTATTTAATTCTTCCTATTTATTGCCACCCCAATTGATATAAATAAAAAAGAAAAACAAATAAGAAATGCAACTTGTTAAATATTAATTTTACCTTGGTTCTTGCTGCATAGGTTCCTCTAGCAAATATACCAGAAGGAGTAGTTTCTTCTTCCAATTCATATGTATATGGTTCATGCTGAGGACTAAAAGTTCCCAACATTTTTTTTCTGTTGTCCACTGTTGCAACAAATCCATTCCCATGTTACTAACTAAGACAATCAAAGTATGGATATTTAATTAATTAATTAAAATTCATTAAAATGAAAGTATTTGTCTCACCTCTAACCCCAGTTTTCCAAACAACATTGGTGTATTTGAGACCAGAAACAATGTTGTTTGAGACAGTGAAGGTGAATTTCATTCTACATTGACTTCCTTCCTTAAGAATGAAGAGACTCTTCTTAGGATCATTAGTAAATGGAATTGGCAGGACAAGGTCTGGCCTCTCTGAGCATGTAATAGTTAGGCTTTGTATCTTCACTTCTGGATCTTTGCTTTCTGGATTTCCAAATTCAACACAAGAAAGAGTTTTCAGATTTTGAGGCCCTACGTAAAACTAGCATACATAACATGTTTTTAACAAAATGTCTACATCCTAAGCTTCTTCTTTTAACGGTATGAATCAAACTCGAAATCTGAAGCTGAAGTTTACAACACTCACACACCCTGCGCACCGGTGGGACATCCTAAGCTTTTGTTATCCAGAGACTAATTATTCATTTAAAATTTTCATTTTCAAAATAATTTGATTCAGTAGAGTTTTTCTACTCTAAAATGTAAAAAGAGAAAAAAGAACAAAAAGAGAATGTTAAAATGAAAAAGAAAGTACCTCCAACAGCAGATATATCAACACTACCCAGAAGTTGCTCTTTCCATTTTCTCAAACTTTCATCATCCTTTGAAATAAAAATGAAAGATGGGTTTAATAAAAATGAGAGTTAAAAACTCAAGCGTGTGAAGAAAAAAACATTCGAAAAAAAAATGCAAACTTTATCTTTCTCAAGCTGTTCTTTGAGGGTAAATTGAGGACCAAGATCCAATTCTTTATCATCATCATCTTCAGGTTCAGTTTCTTCAGCATCATCAGAGATGGAGTTGGGTGCATCATCTTCTTGTTCCTCTAAACGTGTGTTGTAAGGAACATCATTGGTTGTGGAGGAGACAGCTCCTACGGCGGCAGACATTTTTAACCTTTGGCAAACCGGAAGAAGAGAGAATGTGTAAAATCTGAAAGACACAAAAGGAAGAAGAAGAAGAAAGACTTTTGATTTTGTTTTTCTTGTTTCAAAGTTGGCTGAAGAATGGTGCTATATTTGGAAGGATTTTCATTTTCGGTGCAGTTAGAAAATTGATTTTTTTGAAAAAGTTAATTTTGATTTTAAGGTTTGATTCATTTTAAAATTGTTGATTACTGATTAATGATCAATAGTAATTCATCTAGTAATGCTTACAACATCTTGGACTTACAGGTACTATTTTATCGTTGACATCTTTAACATGCAAGCAGATTTGATGATATTATGCGATAGTTTTAAGTGTTACACTTTGTGGGGTGTTCCACTTAAAACAAGGTAGGATAAAATTAGATTAAGTGTAGTCTTGTTAATCTGATGAATTGATGATACTATGTGGACTGAAATTTTGATGCCACTGTACAAACAGTGGGGTGTTACTCACTACAATTTTGATGTTATAGTGTTAACTTCATCAGAAAAGTCATTTTCACGACTTCACCATAGAATTTTCCTTTTCCTTAATATAAGAATGGAAATCAACAAATAAAGTTAATTTAAATTCATTAATTTGGAGGTTTTGATTTAGTCCCTAATTACATGGCCCTTTTAAAAAAATAACGGGAATTAAGATAGTGAATATTTGTATTAAATATGCTTGTAATTACTATTGCTTTTACAATTTTATCCTTTAAGAGAGAGGGTTGGTTTATGTTTTCAACATGTTATTTATTGTTGATTGAAGAAAAAAATGTATAATAAATAAGGACATCTATGTAAAGAAATAATTAATGTATTTGGAAATTGCAAAGAGGTCTTATAAAAAGGGACAAAAAAATTCTCAAAAAGGACTTATAATTAAGGGACGGAGGTAATATTACTTTGTCGGTCGTCCTATATTAATTGACACCATGAGTACTATTTATATAATCTATCTTGGCCAGAGGTGTCAATAGAGCCCAAAATTGCAAAGTCCACTTAAAAAAACCCATCAAGCCCACTAAATTAAAAGTCCCTATGAACAAAATTATTTGGGGTCAAGCCCACTATAAAATCTATTTATTTGTTGGCCTAAAAAAGGCCCATATTAATTATTTAAAAAAAAGTTATTTTTAGGTAAAAAATAAAAATTTTCAGTCAAAAAAAAGTTTTTTTTTACGGTAAAAAGTTTTTTTAAAAAAAATGTTTATAGAAATTTTGGAGTTTGGGGCCTTTTTATTTTTTTATTTGGGGGCTTGCATAAATGTGGGCTTTTTAATCTTGGGAATTTTTAAGCCCCCTTACTATGTGGGCTGGTGCCAAAACTTCAAGGCCTCATGATATTGACACCTCTAATCTTGACTATCTAATTTTTTTGTCTTTTACTAATGTTGGCTTCATTGGTCCGAAGTGATTTCATATTGTAAATTCTTTTAATAATGCCCTTATACAATTGTTAGCATCACTGTAAAATTTTAAGCAAATGTTGGTTCTAATTTTCTTGCATATCAAGTGAAAAGTAATGTTGCTAGCGCTGTTCAAAGTATAATACCTCTTTTGAGGTGTGTTGCTTGCAACTAACACCCCCTCTATTTTTTCAATCATTAATAACCTCTTTTGAAATTACTTTCAGTCAGGTTTCCGTTAAAAGAAAATAAAACGTTCTTTAATCTTTTATCTTACACAAACAACTCTTTTTGTGTATCATATCAAAATGGTTTTTTCACCTTTGATATATTCATATTTTAATCAATGGCTAGGATCAAAGAAGGGTTACCTCTTTAGTAGGTTATGTGATACAATGTGTATATTTGCAACATCACCCCCAAATAATATGTAATTATATTTACGGCTTTTTGAATATGAATTAAAAACTTGATGACTTGTTACTCATTTGATTGCAAAATTTAGTCCAAATAAATTTTGATATCTTGCAATTTTATTAATTAATAAATGTTATATATACACAACCTAATAAATTAAATTAAAAAAGTAAATTTTATTGACTAAAAACTTAATATGTAATTTAAATTGGAAACGTGATATTTGTGTTTAAGAATAAATGACCCTGTTTTAAATTGGAAAATAATCAAAATTGCAAACTTTATATATTTAAATAGGAAGAATAAATGGTTATAAATTTATTTATTCTTTTGGAGAGAAAATGTTAACATTGTATTAAACGTTTTTTTTTACAAATATACGTTTTCATTTATAGTTTCTTTAGTTTTTACCTTTTATAAATAATTTTATCAAATCTTTACACAAAATTAAATAAAATAAATTTTAAGCACTAACCCCCCTTAGAAAAAACCTGGGCATTATGTTTTACGTTTCTACCTTCTTTTTTATTTTTCTTCTGAGGTCTACCTTTTATAAAATATTATTCTTTTTTTGAAAGAATAATAATATTATCCTTGACATTATTTGGGGGCAATCGTTTAGCCATGAATTTGGGCATTAATTTACCATCTTTCATTTCATTTTTTTTACTTCATCCATTGAAATTTACGCATTTATTCTGAGCATTATTCTCTCAAAAAATACGCATTTATCATATACATTTATTCATTTGCATTTTGTAATATGAATCAATACAGTGAGGTAAATAATCATGTGATAATGAGAATGAGGCTGTAAATATAAAGACAAGATAAGTTAAACAATGAAAATGTTGTTGCAAATGTGAAGCAACATGGTGAGTAATCCTCTAATAGGTGAACATTATCAGAAGAATTAGCTCAATACACGCCATATTCTGAGCATGGTCCAAAATATGATCATTGTCTCCTTACAAACAACTTCTTGAAAATCAATATGCTAAAGCAATACAAATAAAGATTAAGAGTGCGAAAAAGGAAGCTAACCAAATGTAACTTATTTCGGTAAAAGAATTTTCCACAGCTTCGGTCCTACGTATTTGTCTCGACGTTCTAAATTCCTATTGTCTTTTTTTTAGTGTTATATCTCTTAACCTATCAAATGTGAAAATTGTAATCTTCTCAAAATAATAACATAATAAAATATTATTCTTCTAGACACATTTAGCATGATTTCGGACATTAATTTATCTTTTTTTCATTTTAATTTTACTTCATCGATATTTAGGCATTAATTCAGGGCATTATAACTGGGTATTATTTTGGACATAAATCTAGGATATCAGCGGAAGAGATGGTAGCAACACGGGATCCTTTCTTTTCGTCAAAAAAACAAAAAATACGGGATCCTTTCACTGCTTTTGCTTCTTTTCAGATCGGTATCATTACTATATCTCAAAAAATTCATCTACTAAATATCATATTGATTTGAAACAGTTTCAGATTGATACTAAAAAAATTCCAGATCGCGGGAGAGAAGCAGATCCAGATCGCAAAATCAAAAGAAATGAGAGAGTCAAATGATGGTGAGAGTGTTAGAATTAGTACTTAAGAGAGAGAAAGAAGAAACTGAATTTAGTTTGGTGTTGATACTGGTGACATGTTGTTGTTCTTGATGTTCCTGTTTGAACAGTATCTCCCCAATTTTTTTGACCTTCACCTTACAATCATTGGTATAAGTAGCAGGTATACTTTTTATATGTAACTCACTTGTTATCAGTCTAAAAAAAAAATGTTAGTCACTTGTTTTTAATTTTTTTTTGGAAGGCAAAATTTATTAATAAACTAACCCAAACACAAGATGTGTAAGGATGATATAAAGTACAAACATACAACCATCAATTACACAAACTTACAAAAACCCAAAATCAACCAATACCTATGAAGCACATATACATAAACACAACACAAACACAAGCACCGATAATAATTTGTAAATATCTCATAATTTAATGTAATTATATGTGTTAGTGTAGAAAATCGACGTGTGTCTGACACTGAGACATTCTTAATCAAGGAGTGTCCATGCTTCATAAACCAATACATTAATCCTCCAAAAGCAAAGATAGCAATATTTATGAGATTCTCTCCCCGTATAGAAATTTATATTAGCCAGAAAAGTAAAATTAATGATCAAGCTGCTGCTATCAGTCCACCTAATAACTTAAACTCCTTTAGTAATATCTTCACAAACTTAGGATAAAATTCAATCACAAACTTAAGATTCTAGCAACAACTCAAACATATTAAACAGAGTTCACCAAACCATATACTTCATCCTCTTTCCAATGTCCTGAAAGCTAAAAAATCAGCACATCATATCATACCAAAAAACTCCCAACAGCTTTAGAGTGGGGCTGAACCACTCAACATAATAACAAATATCCTAATTCCAAAGATAGAATGTAAATCACTTGTAAATTGTCTATCATTCATCTCTTTTTTCTTATTTATACATTTATCAGCACTGGTGTTCGTTTACAATTATTTCATATTATTCCTCTATTAGGGGTTGTGTCTTGTTGTGTGATTTTGCCATTTTTCTCCATTCCTTTATAAATTAGACGACAATTGAATCTCATCTCATGTTATTAATGTCCTATATATTTCTCAAATGGTGTAAATTTTTTAGCATTGATATTTGGTTCCTCAACTGACCCAACCAAATCATTGCTTCCCAATTTAAATGAAAAGGAGAATATTGTCAATTGCAGAGTAAAGATGGAGTTTGATGTGCTGGTCTCTATAGTATATTCTTGTTATTATGTCGTGAAGTAGTAGAGTAGTTTGCGGAAGAAATGATTTCACTTGAGAACAAATAATAAGAGAAAAATAAAATAAATAACCCTCTTTAACATGGACAACAGGTAACTAGTAACATTATTAATTAGATAGATGATGTGGCTTCATGTAAGTAGCATTTCTCTAAAAAAAAAAAAAAAAAAAAAAAAAGAAATAAAAATGAAAATATATAATATATACAGACCTATGTAATAACTTAGTGTTATTTAAGAGAAAAATATCAAACCTCCTCTTGTGACTTGAAGTTGTGAGAAAGAGTAGAGCTAACTCAACTTCCAAGTCCTTAAACTACTAAAAATGGCTGCCTCCTCTGTTATACTCTCTACTTCTTTCTCTCCAACCCATCATCACCCATCCTTGTTCTCTTCCATTTCATTATCCAAACCAAAACCTATTTCTCAACGCTCCTCATACTTCTCATCTCCAAATTCAAAACCATTATCTTTCTCTCACAGGTTCAACTTCAGCTTCGTTACCCATTCTTCAGTAAAGGAAAAAGACACCACCTTCGTGGGAGAGGATTCCGCAGCTTTTAATTTGACGGAACAGAAAATAACTTCATGGATTTATTTCGCCTCAATTTTGGGTGTGGTTCTCTTCATTCTAAACGTTGTATGGATTGATAACTCAACTGGCTTTGGTAAAGCTTTTGTCGATGCTGTTTCAGGGCTCTCCGATTCTCACGAGGTACTATTGTAGCCTTTTCACTTTCATTGCTCATTTCTTATTTCCGTAAGGAAGGGTTCATTTTTTCATTGTTATTACCGCAGATTAGACAAAGATTTTTTCCTGTTAAACCAGCTACGGGTGTAAATAGTATCAGTATAGACAAATGTTATTTTTCTCTTGAATGAATGGCCAAGTATAATAGTGTTTTCATTACTTCTATTTGGAACTTCCACAAATGCAGAATTGATTTTGCATGTTTGGATGTTCTCCAGTAGAATTGATTTCGTCTCTAAAATTGATTCTAACTTCAAGCTACAATTTCGAACTTTTGCCTCTAACCTCAAATTTACTCTTCAACTCAGTTTAGGGTTTATGAATGTATCTAAACAAATATCACTTTACATTCAACTGTGTTTTACAAAATCCATTCATTCAAACTTTTTCGTCGCATAACCAAATATTGAAATATACACCCAAATTGCAATGTGACTAGAGCTGAAAATAATTAGTTTTTGCTTTGTGTTGGAAAATTTAGTCTGGATTTTACATTAAACATGTTTTAAAAGTGAAAAATTCAAATATAAATAATTTTACTTTAAACTCGATTTTAACCGCATCAATTTTCAACATAATGTTTATTAAAGGCTTACCAAGACACAGAATAACTCTGCCGCCCTTTTCTCTTGGCGCCTGCTGAGCTTAGAGATGGGACCGTGTCTCTTATATAAAGCGGTAACTCATTTTTTTTTTTTAAATACAAGGGCTTGACATTATCCAGAAGGTTTTTGCTTTGTTGGCTTAGCTACACACAGTTCATATGCAGATCTTTGCTTTTCTTTTAGCAGTATCCATTATTTAGTAGTTAGTTGTCTATATATCATTCGTGAACTTAGCTATTCAAAAGCTACATTAGTTATTGATTCACGAATGACCCTTTTTATGTTACTCTGCAGGTGGTAATGTTGATCCTAATTCTCATATTTGCCGTTTTCCACAGTGGCATGGCTAGCCTACGGAATACTGGTGAGAAAATCATCGGTGAAAGAGCTTTTCGGGTTATTTTTGCAGGGATATCACTACCTTTAGCTGTCACTACTATTGTAAGTTACTACTTCATGCCCATATCTTTTCTCCTAATCATATAAGCAAAATGCTTTACTTATTTTGGACCCGTTAACATTTCAATATGATAATGGTTTAACGGAAGTTGATTCAAACTAACTTGATTTTTCATCTATGGCATCATGATGCAGGTGTATTTTATTAATCACAGATATGATGGAATTCAACTCTGGCAGCTCCAGAGTACTCCCGGGATTCATCAACTTCTGTGGCTTTCCAATTTTATCTCTTTCTTTTTCCTATATCCTTCAACCTTTAATCTTTTAGAAATTGCAGCAGTTGACAAGCCTAAAATACATCTATATGAAACTGGCATCATAAGAATAACCAGACATCCACAGGTATTAATCTTAACACTCTATACCAATAAGTTTATGGATAGACATGATTTTTGTGGTCTTCATATCTTTGTTCAATAATTAATCTGCTTTTAATTAAAGTCTCATTTTTTTTGTAAGAAGACACTTGCTTTTCTAAATGCAAACTAACATGATTAGAACATTACTAATACCTTATATCTATATCTATTAAAAGTAAAATCATATCCTCTTAAAACATCCTCAAGAGTAACATTATATCCTCCTAAAACATCCTCACATACGTGATAAATTTGTCCAAATGCTCTTCTAAATAGAAATGATTGGCACCTTCTCTATTTAGACACATTTCTTTCATTTGGTTTCAATTGCTCTGAGTGAAGGATTTGTTTTGCTGTTCAGATGGTTGGTCAGGTAATCTGGTGTCTTGCTCATACAATTTGGATTGGAAATTCTGTGGCTGTTGCAGCTTCAATTGGCTTAATTTCACATCATCTATTTGGTGCTTGGAATGGAGATAGGCGATTAGCTCAAAGACATGGAGAAGATTTTGAGATAGTTAAGCGTCGAACAAGTATTGTCCCTTTTGCAGCAATCCTTGATGGCCGACAAAGATTACCTGCGGATTTCTACAAGGAGTTTATTAGATTACCATACTTAGTAATTACTGCATTAACACTAGGAGCTTACTTTGCACACCCTCTTATGCAGGCTGCTAGTTTCAACCTCCATTGGTAGCTGGAAAGAAAATATCATGTCGTTTTCATGTAAAATGTATTGTATAGGAGCGAAACGCTAATGCCACGTGCTGTAGTGTGCATCGATAGACATGAATGAAAGATCAAAGAAAATAAAATAGAAATGATTGGAAGAAAAAACCAAAAAACTGACAATGACTGTGCACTTATAAAACCTTGTCTCTAAATTGTGTGACCCAGAAACAGGATCTGTCTAGCATAAACCGTGTTCCGTGCACATTGATATTTCATAACTAACTTGTAACTTAAATTTGTTGCTGATTTGTAACTAAACAATCTATAGTTGATCAGTTACATATTATGGATGAGTTACACTACCATGGATCATATGAAGATGTGGTCCATGTTAGAATCACCCATAAAAACAGGATATGATAGGACAGTGGGACCTTTGGGGAGAAAATGGAAGTAGTTAGTGACGTGGAACTAGATTTTCGGAGAATTTGTCATAGGATGAGAATTTATTGTGAGTAGAGAGGGGAAGGGGCAATCAGGATTATTGTGGATGGTAGTCATGAGCGTAGTTTCTCTATGATTAGGAGCGATAGAGCTCTGATTAGAAGACTCTGGGGATACCGATACTTCATGGATATACATCCTAAAACTAGAAGTAACGGAATTATTTATTTTATTTTTTAGAAAATATTTTACCACTTTATGGATACTTGCATATACATATCTAGAATACATAGGTAGAATACATGTTAGACATCAGTGAAGAGTACACCAATGATGGTAATGAGAGAAGAGAATTAATTAGTTAGCATTAGAAAAGATTTACTTTGAGTTATTTTAGTGATGTTTGTTTTGGTATTCTAATGTAGAGATTAAAATACAGTAGTGTTATAGTTTAGACAAAAATTCTATAATATGTTGTGATCGCAAATAATTTCTTTTGTAAATGGTGTTCATTATAATTACACATTAACGAAGAATCATCAATCAATCTTCTTTACAAGTATTTTACATGTACATAATTTTTATTAATAATTCCTTCAAAAATAAATATTTAAATAAATATTTTGTTAACATAATGTTTGTAAATAAGTGTATTTGACGGTTACTTTCAAAACAATTATTTTCTTTTACTGCCCTGTTGTTTGTTCTTCCATATCATACTCAATATAGTAATTGTGTTTTCGTGTACTTTATCCTCTCATCTCATGTGAAAATTACACATTTGAGGATCCATTTCATTGCATTATCAACTCCTATTAACTCTCACCATTCCTTTCATTGTTTGGTATGTTATGGTGTACTAGTAAGTAGTAATTATTCTGCACCTTATTTGCTGCAAAAAATGAAATCCTACTTATTTGTTTTCAACTAGCTTGAGATTCTATATTTTTCAGCAGAAACATATAAAAAAAAAAATTCCCCAGTTGCTTTCTTTTTGACAAGATTCCCAAGGTCCTTTCACGTTAAATTATTATATTAACACAGTACTACCATCCATAGTTTTACAGAGTTTGAGAATGATTCTCACAACAAAAACTACATAACACTAACAAGTAGGATGATGGTATATATGCCGATTCATCACAAATGCCTCAAGTTGAATGATGTGATAGTATTTTTTTCAATATTAACTCTGTAGAGGAAATGGTGCCAATCACCCCAAGAAGAACCCCAAATATGACTAGAGTAATATTTAGGACTAAGAGAGACCTTGTTATTTTACCCCAAAAAATCTTCATATAGAAAACACATGGAAAAATCAAACAAATGGCTACACTAACTAGGGAACCAGTGAGGCTAAGTACATGCTCAAAATATGGCACCGACAGAGCAAGGGTTAGTATGGTCAATAGCAAAAATGAAGCCACACATCCTCTGATTACCAATTTTGTCCTCCCACTCATAGAATTTGGAAGTGTTTGTTCCAGCTGAATTGAAAAAGGTGAAAATTCAAGTGCATATTTGGTCATAGGTGTCAATACGGTTGCCCAAAGAGCAACCTTTGTTATTATTTGATTTGGTGGCATGTTGAGTGTTATCTGAGACTTCACATCATTTCCAAACATTTTTGCACCCATGAATCCCATTGTGGTGTAAAGTGCTGTAACTATTGTGAAGCTCACAATTGAAACCTGAATTTCACAAACCAAATATTAATTTTGCTAAGTAATTAAACTAATAAATTGCCTAAACAAAAGTGCACTGATAAATTAAAAGCTCAAGACTATAATACATACCTTAGTGAACTTGGAGGGGTCTTTCATGGATTTATACAAATCAGGGAAAACAACATGTCCTCCATAACCAAAGACATAAAGGCCAGATATTGATGGAATATTATGTAACTTGAAGACAGGTATACTATGATTCTTACTAGCTTGAACACCTCCAAAAATTGCAGTGACTGATACACACACAAAAATGAGAAGAGACATAAGAATACCAAGAGATGAAAGGAAAGATATAGAAGACAAATCTCTGATCCACAAACTAGGCAGAGCAATCAAGATTGCCACCAAAGTTAAGAGCTGTGATGTTGATAACATGGCCAGTTTCAGCTTCAGATTTGTCCCTAAAAATACTATGATCAAGTTGTCGTGTAATGAGATGGTGTAGGAAACAAGTGCCATGAAGATTTCCATGTAGATGAATGTTGCAACTAAGAATCTTCCTTTTGATCCAAATGCATGATTCCCAATATCCACATAACTTGTTAACTCTGGATTCTTTTCAAGACATTTTCCAAGTATATGAGAGGTATAAGCACAGATTACCCCTAGTCCTACTAGCAATATTGCAGATGCCCACCCTCCTTTTTCAACAGCATATGGAGTTGATAGTTGCCCCAAACCTGAAATATTTGTTTATTTTCAACATATTTTTGGATTAAAAATTTCTAATTTATTTAAAGCTTTCAAATAATCATTACTTTTTTATTGAACAAGCCGCTTAAGATTATGATTACTTAATCCTAGTTAAACCAAGGTCCCTGATTCTGACTAATGGATTCTCTTTTATAAATTTATCCGAAAAACAATATATCCCAACAGAAAATGCCTAGAACAGATCATTTCATGCGAAAATTTTATGCAGTGAAATCTCACTCATTCATTTATTTCTACTGCATGCAGTCAAATCACACGAAGGGTGGAAATTTCTGCCTGACACCTTCCGGTAAAAATCACATGAAGAGGATCCGTTCCCAGCCAACACATGTTTTCTGTTTAAAAACCATTTTCTTTTTGAGTTTCTTGCAGCACAAGGAATCACAAATACAGAAGCTATATGCAAAACTTACCTATGAGCATTCCCACCATGTTGATAACAGCATGAACAAAAGAACTATCAGCATTAGAGTCATGCTCCACATCGACATTGGCACCTTCTGCACTAGTAGTGTTATTTCTATCATCAACAATTGTGTGATCACAATTGCAGTGTTTGTTTTCCTCTACGCAAACATTGCAATTTGGCAACTGCACAGGCATAGCGACTATATTTTCATCATGTTCACACCTTTGCTTTATGCCATAGTTTGATTGAAGGGATAGGATTTTCCGCAAAGATTTCAGCATCTTAATTATACTAATAAGTTCAGGATAGATAATTTATTTAAGAGGAAACTGATTAGAAGAAGAAAACAGAACAAAGAAAGCATTGAAGTAAGTAATTAAGGTCTTTGAATAAAATCTGCTGACTAAATGGTATGCAAAATGTATATTTATAGTTGGATAAAGAGTTTGATGTGGATAAACATGACATAAGACATTGTTCATTTGGCCATATTCTTTTGTTGGATTTGTGTGTTAAAGAATCATATCAAATTCAAAAACGTAATGCTATCTTAATTTAAACTTGCAAGAAAAATATAGTGACAATAGTGAGAATGAGACGCTGTCATATCAGAATATATGCACTTTGCATTAAACAAAATACATGAAGTGTGAATATGAATATATCTACTCCTCTAATGTTTTGTAGCCAAAAGAGAGGTTAGTTAATATGATTAGAACATGGATCTGTTTCTTTCATTCTGTTGTAAGTATTTGGACGTTGGAATCACATACTCAACGTACTTCCAATCTTCCCTATTTCCAAAATTCTCCCACCATGACATAGGCGGCATGGATATTTGATTGTACAATAATAAGAATATGAATACAGTACATTTCAACATCAAAAGATACGGCATAATTATGATATCATATTTTTTTTGGTAGTGTAATTATGATATCATATAAAGTTAGTACAAAAGACTCTAATTAGAGTCCTGTGAGTTTAGCTCGGTTGGTAAGGACACCACAAAAAAAAAAGACTCTAACTAGAAGGAAAAAAAATGTTAAAAAATTGTTATTGGGTAATAAAATGCCATCATTTATATTTGTAAGACCTAACACAACTGCTAACTAGTAATATACCGACATTGTTAAACTGAACTTGGTGTCCTAAATCCAAAATCTTGTGTAGGTTTAGAGTGGTGTTTGTCACTTCAACTTCAACTATATACTAGAAATATCATCATTTATTTCCGTACCATTTTTTTTTGAGGGATCCATACCATGTTTTTATTTTTGTATATATTTCTAAAAATAATTCTTTCCAACTATTTGCTTCAATAATTTATCTCTATCTCTCTTTTCATCAATTTTTTTGATATATCTCTCTTAAATTCTATCTCCTCTTCTTTCTTTATATCTTTTCTTTTTTTGAAGGAGACGAAATAATGGAATGAGAGGATCATAATCCGTAATAATAAAGGCTTCTATGGTCGTGTCTAGAAAAAAAAGGAGTGGACCCATTTATTCAATGATGCAATAAAATTTCATTTAGTGAAATGTAAAAACTTTTTATAATTTTTTACATCTTCGTATAAATAGTTTTGCGTATGTTAAATACAAATTCTCGATCTTTTTTTTAATAATAATTTTCTAAATTTTAACATACTTTATAATTTGTTTATAATTTTTAAAGTAACAGTTACAAAACTAGATTACTAAAAAAAAGACTTTACTCCAAATATTTTTCAGAAAATACTTTGTCAAAATATAAATAAAGGAGAAATCTTTAGTACCTTATAATTCTATTAAGTTAAGTTTGTAAAAAAAAACATAAATTCTATAAAGCTATGACGTCGCTTATGCTCGTATAGCCTTTGCTAGTTAAAGTTAAATGCAGTATCTCATTCTCATTATGCGCACTAACCCAATCCAAATTAACTCAATGATGATTGAGTTAATTTGGTTCAATTTTAACGTTAAAAATACAAATTGGACACTCAAAACCAAAAACAATTTAATAGTTTATGTATTAGATTTGATCAAATTCGACTCAACCCAAAAGAAACCCCATAAATAGGTGTGGAATGTACATAAATTCTTCGGTGCCCAAATTTATCTTATTGGTTATTGTTAAAGAGTCATACATCAGATAAGAGATGATCTGAAAATGTGTTTATAAGTGAGGGTAATCCTCACCTCACAAGTCGGTTTTGCGGGGTTGTGTTAGACCCAACAACGATTTCTAAGATGGTATCAAAGCCTCCTCCAAGATATGTCGGGCCACCTGCTATCAAGTTTTCGTTATTGGATCACCCATCATTTATGTCCAGTCTTGGGCTGCCTGAGAATATGTTTATAAGTGGGGGTAATCCTCACTCACAAGCCGTTTTTTTGGGGTTGTGTTAGACCCAACCACGATTTCTAAGATGGTATCAAAGCCTCCTCCAAAATCTGTTGGGCCACCTGCTATCAAGTTTCCGTTATCGGGTCACCCATCATTTATGTCCACGCTTCAGATGTTCAGTCTTGGACTGCCTGAGAATATGTTTACAAGTGAGGGTAATCCTCACCTCACAAGTCGGTTTTGTGGAGTTGTATTAAACTCAACCATCGTCTCTAAGAGTTATTTCCATTCAGGTTTGATGATGTTCTTTTTAAAATTTTGGTAGAAACTTTTGATATTCTTTCTTCTATTTTTGTTGGGGCTAAAGATTCCATTTCGTACTGCGGAGGGAATTTCATGCTAGGAGGAAATTTCATTTGGTTACCTACACTAGTTGCCTACATATATAACTTTATCATGAGTGTACAAAGATACCATATTAACGATTCATTTTAAAAAAGAAGATACGATTTAGTTGAAAACGGAAGGTGACGTATATCCAAATCCAGCTAATTGTTAGGGGAGAAGCTTAGTGAACAAATGCAACCAAATAATACGTGTATGTGCTATACTATTTATTCATGACCTAGCTACCTAGTAATAGTGAATAGAATCATGTTAATTAAAATTGTCAAAAATATCATAACAAGAAATATGTTTAGAAGAAAACTATCAACTCATGGTTGAAATATAAATGGATAACAAAAAGGAAAATGATAAAAAAAAAAAAAAAAAAAAAAAAGGTTGACGCTTTATGTTATACATACCTTGTACCACTACTGATATAGCAGGGGCAATTTAATAATTTCACCTCACTATCACTCTTTTAAGTTCACATCACACAAAAAAGAAGACCATGTGTCACACATTTGTGTGGATGTCAAAAAGATGGTACAAATAAAGAGTGTCAATGTATAAGTGCTCTAACAATAAATCATATTGATCTCGTATGATTTTAAAGGAATTCATTTAAATTTCAATGAATTGGATTTGGAGTCATATAAAAACTCCTCTAGCAAATATACCAGAAGGAGTAGTTTCTTCTTCCAATATGCTGCTGAGGACTAAAAAAGTTCCCAACATATTTTTTCTGCTGTCCACTGTTACAACAAATCCATTCACGTGTTACTAACTAAGACAATCAAAGTATGGATATTTAATTAATTTTAAATTCATTAAAATGAAAGTATTTGTCTCACCTCTAACCCCACACCGCACAACATTAAGGGAAAATAAAGAAAAAACTACAATCTCAAAAACACCCTCCACATAACATCAAGTCATCAACCACAGTGAAGGTAGCAAGGGGCAATGAATTTGGTTCAACAGCTTCCAGTGCAGTCAACCAACTTCAGAAAAAAATTCATCATGCCTTCCATATGACATTATGACCTAGCAGCAAGTAATCAAAAAAAGATGATTGGATGAGTTGATGTGATCCTTATTACATGATTGATGATTGTCACTGAGAAACAAAGATCCTTCCAAATAAGCATGACCTTAGAACAGTCCATAAGTCAGTGAAGAATAGTCTCTTGAGAAGCGCCGCATCAAGAGCAAGAAACATCTGATGAAGTAGTAATTAAGCTAGATTTGGTTATTCCTCCTGCATACAGTTCAACATAAATGAAAAAAAAATGATCACGAAATCATAATTGAGTCTTATAAATTTTTTCTAAATTGTAAATAAATTTAACTAGTAAATCCATTTTTAATAGTTAAAATTTTTTAGTTCAACCAACAAAAATGATGAAATTGTTAGACTGGACTCCTCCTCCATTTATGTCATAAAAACATATAGATTCATTATATTAATAGAATCCATTGTCAATGACTTTTTTAAAAGAGTCTATATCAAATGTTATTTTCAACATATGTAAGACTAAATTTTTGTTTAAAAACGCTCTTCATTAATGGGTTTGAGTCTAACAGAAAGAGTTAGACTCGCACAATCTGACGAATCAATGTTCTAACTCTAATATATAACGATACTCATATTTAATGTCTAATATGCCTTAAATAAAATTATACATTTAATATTTTTAATTTTTATGTTTTTTTGTCAACACATTTAAGACCTCAATTTAAAATTTGGAAAATGCTTAAGTGTGCGAAACACAATTCGCGTGTAACGCATGACGCACAATACACACCTATATTCCATTCTCTCTTGTATATTTTTTTTTAATTTGTTTTATCTAAGATTGCTTAATACTATACTGAAAGATAATCTCAACAAAAAAAAGTGACAATGGCACTTGCTGAAGCGGTGAGGTGATGGTGGTGTCTAGTAACCCAAAGTGCAGTCTTAAAAGAAGATAAGATGTCGAGTGGAAATTTTGGATGTGAAATATTATATTTTTGTTTGATATTTTGATTTTAATATAAGAAATACACAGGCTAAACACAATTCATAAACCTGCACCAATTCTTTCTTTAGAAACCACATGTTTTAACTGTTGGTGCTCATTTGGTGCATATATATGTCGCACCGTTTAGCATTACTGTTAAAATTTAATTTAGACTTACAAATCCATTAAACCGACCTTGATAGCTAATAATATAAAAAAAATGTTGTTGGTAGAATTTCTTCTTACTATCTAACTAGTTAAAGAACCCCACCCACCCATCTCACATGGGAGTCTCAATCATCAAATTAAAGTAGAACAACAATAATTTTGATGTTTATAATTTCCATTTCTGTATTAAACTAATACCCATGGACACAGTTGATTGCGATTCCATGGTCCACCAGTCAGCCGTTCTTGTAACATTGGACCACTTCCACAGTTTTCATCAAGTACTTATCAAAGGAAGTGGGGTCCATGTGGTGTTATTTTGGCCACCATGCACATAATGCGAGTGTGACGTGTTGGGTCCCATGATGTTTGTATCTTAGATGGATGATGTTAGAATTCAGATTGTTCACTTCACTGGTTCCTCATGTTATCAAGAGCAACATTCATTCATAAGTAATTCAATGTGCATGTCCATATGCAGCTTGTTCAATCATGCCTATCCCTCTTAAGAGATGCATAGTACTAGAAATGCAGAAATATGGCCCAGCTCAGTTCCTTTATTTTCTGTACCTAGCAACACAATTAAGGGCAAATTTTTTTTTATTATTATTCTTTTAACGGTTAATATTAGTATTATGTTGGGAATGAGAATCAAACTCTTCATATACTTATCACTCAACTCCTTAAACAACATAGATTAAAGGTAAGAAAGCAAAGGAGTTCTTAAAATTTAGATTTAGATTATGACTTAACTCCACTATACAAAATCAAGTTGTAAGCTGAGAGATGTCTCACACTTCAAAATATATTTTAATGTGATGTGTCACTAAATGTGAGACTTACTACCTCCTTGCGTCGAAGATCAACTAGACATTTGGTGCTTCAAATGTGAATGATCTGATAATAGGTAAAAAAATTGATACCATTTTAAAATTTGGTTTGCTCTATCTCAATTCTCAAAGTTGACAGAAGAGGTGTCAATATTTCTTAAGAGGAATGCTAGCGACACTCTCTTTTGGATACTCTCTCTAATACTCACTTTCTTATTGGTTTAAATCATTGTGAGTCTACACTTTGGAAATAGAATCCACACAAAGTGGTGGGACATAAATGTATTTCATCCAATAAACGAGTGAGTGCTAGAGAGAGTGTTCAAAAGTGAGTGTCGCTAGCATTTCTCTATTTCTTAACTTTTCTCATACTTTATTATCTCTCTTCTTCATAATTTAGACAAAAAAACTCAAACTTAAAACTCTCTTTATCCCTCCTCTCCATTTTCCTCCAACCAAACACATCCAATGTTAAATTAAAAGAGGGTTCAATTAATTAATAAACCCCCTCCCGAATGAATCGTTTGAAAGAATTGAGTTCCATTCTTAAGTGGAACTTAACAATTATTAACATATTTTACTTGTCTCCGATCGAACTATCGAATATTATGACCCCTTCCTTTAGGAATCCGATGATTCATATCTCATTTAAAACTTTAGCAAACAGGGTTAAAATATAAAAATTTAAAACATAAATGAAAATAGTAACGGTGTAAAATTATAATCATCACAATATAGTTGCAATTTTAAAAAAATTCAGAGCATAGAAGTGCGTTTCCTACCGGAAAATAAAAATGCGCATTTCCTGAATCCTACATTAATCCTCCACTAATTCTGGTTTAAAAAAAGTTGAAAGAGATTCTATTTTTTAATTTCTTTTTCTATACAAACACCAAATACACAGTAATTTTGTGACGAACCTAAATCTGGCATGTCATAAATTACCAAGGATGATTTTGGTTTCCAAATATTTTCACAAAACAAGATATATGAATAACTGAGATAGTAGAAGCGAATGTTTTGGCAGCAAAGGTAATAACATGTCTAGTTGATATAGGAGTACGTTTTTCCCACCTCATCTGAATGAAACAGAACATGTCTGCAGCCGTTTTAAGAATTCTTCAAACAATTCAGTAAAATGTACTAATTCAAAACCCTTTCAAAGGTAAGGCGTGGTGAAATTGAGGTTTTTATTGCAATAAAAAGTTAATTTGACTATATATCGAAACCTTTCTATCTCGGGGGGATTCATAAAGTAAAAAAAGTCAAATTAAATTAATGAAATTCTTTAGTAAAACTTATGAAAATGTAGGTATTTGCATGTCATTTTCACCATCAAAATGAACTATATCGTGAAGTTAATTACTGGAGTAGGAAACGCGTTTCAATTAAAAGGATAAGTCCACCCCACGTTATTAAAGTAGCCTAAATTACTAAAAATATCGTTAATTATTAGAGACGTGTTGAACTGAAATTTCCATTCAACTCACCTTCAGTGTTCAGTCCTTGACAACTTCCAAAGCAAGAGATCGAGGACATGACTTTGCCGTAATTAAATTCGTAGTTCATTATCAACTTAAGTGTAGGATTAGACTTAAATTTATCTTATTATTGACGAAAACTAGGCTTAACTAATCTCTCTATGTTATAAATGAATATAGTCATATAATAGTCGCCGATTATTGTAGAGATCGCTTGGTTGCGAGTTCATTCTTTCATCAAGTGATCCTCGCTTTGATATTGGCACTATAAAGCGTAAGATGAAAGTTTGAATATCGTATATTTATATTTAGTGTTCATTGTGTGTTCTGAATATGATTACTTTCGGTCAATATAGTATGTAGAAAAAAATCAGTTATATGACTATTTACACCGTATAACTAATTAATCACTAATGTTTTGTTTGTATGAAAGAAGACAATAAGGAAAAAGTTAATTTGAAAAAAATGCAGAAACAACAAACAATCCAACTTTATTCCATTAAGTATTGTTGACTATATGAATAAAATGGCATGTTTAGATCAAATGTGAATTTAAAAAATCGTAGTGGTTGTTAAAACGCAAAAGTAAATTATCTAAACTTATGGTGATGCATTGTAATTTGTCAAACTTATTATGAATCTAACCATTCACTTAATTATCCATTTGAATATTTTAGTTATCGAAATTAAGAGTTTCACAATAGTGAATGTTTAACGTATCTACCATAAAGTTGGTCTCTGATTTTATGAATTGCTCTAAAAAAAATATTCTAACTTTACGTTAATGTTGGAAGTCGGAATAAGGTATAAACAAACATCTTACAGAGGGTCAACCCCACATTTTGAAGTACCATTTATGCCAACACCTGGTCTACGTCCTCCAACACCAAATTATCGATCAAGTTTGCATCGTTCGACTATAAATTAGCCTTGATAGCTACTCCAAATGCAATTTTTATTATGTTTTGATTTTAGTTTTGAGAGCATGTTTTGATTTAGGTTATGAATGTAAATGACATGTTATACTTTTAGGTTATGAATGATCTCTATATTTTGAATGTTTTTATGTAAATGGCGTGTTTTGCCTTTAGTTTATGGATGATCTCTACTTTTTTAACGTTATTTTGGATGTAAATGACATGTGATGTCTTTAACCTATGGCTGGCCTCTTTATTTTGGATGTTATCATGGCCTCTATATTATGCAATGTGTTCCTTTATGCAGCTCATGTATTCATGTTTTTTTCTCTACTTATTCTCAATTTAAGCCATGTTTTTTCTACTTATTCTCAATTTAGTCATTAACTTTATCCAATCTTTTCCTTAAAAAAAAAAAAAGAACTTAATCCAATCTTTATCACAATGGCTGCTACATTTGAATAACAAGAGTCAGAAACTAGAGAACATAAATTCATCTTAAACTCCAAAATACTTAAAAACTTGACCATAAACAAGATTGTTCTACGATCATGACAACTTACAACTCAAATACAACACAAAAATTAGCAAAATAAAATCCATCAAAGTAACACAATCTTGGCATTCTAAGTTCAACTAAAACCCATTCAAAGTTGAACATAACCTTTAACATTGTTTTTTCTTCATTTCTAATTGCACCAGATGTGCTCACATGCAGGTTCACTTATTTCAGCTTCCCGGTGAAACCCTTCATCCCCCCAATCAAAATACTTGGGTGACATTGTGGTTGGTGACATTGGCCAACCACAATGTCGCACGTGTACAAAGAAACAAAAAAATATTATGAAAGAGAAAGAAGAAAGACACTTGTGGCATTGTGGTTGGTCAATCTCACAATGTCACCAACCACAATGTCACTTAAGTGTTATCCATCAAAATCATAATCATAATGGTATGCATTTATAATGGCACTTTTTTGAAAACCCATACTAAATAACATTTGATAGAGTTAGAGACAATTTCATTAAAGTCAGAGACTATTTTAAAATATATATTTTCAGATATAGTGATATCTTTGAGAGCGGCTCACAAAGCCTGAGATCGACTTAGTCAAATGATTTACCACATAAGTATTATTAAAATGTCATCAATCAGGTGTGTTAAGGCAAGAATTTAACTTAGTAACTTTTCACTTAATCATTGACTATTTTAAAATATTGATAATGTCACATAAGTGTTTAGAGCATTCAAGAGTCAAGACCATCTTAGTAGTTTATTTTTATTTTTTTAGATGATATAACCAAACTTTACTCTAAAAAATTGTATTGTAACTTGTAGGTAGGGGTGGGCATGGTTCAGTTCGGGATGAAAACTGAACCGAACTGAATTGAACTGTTTGCTAAATTTAAAATAACTGAACTGAACTGAACTGTTTGCATTTCGAACTGAACTGAACTGTTTCAAACCGAACTGAACTGTTATTATTAATACCTTTGAAAAAAATATGAAAAAAACAAATGAAATTCAATTTTAGTTACCGAACTGAACTGAACTGTTCAGAACTGAACTGAACTGTTTCGAATCGAACTGAACTGTTTCAGTTCAGTTTCAAAACTGTTAGTAATGGTTCAGTTTTTTTTTGGTTCAGTTCAGTTTTTGGTTTTTTTCCCACCCGTACTTGTAGGATGGATGAAGGAAAAAGGGTAGTTAGGTAAATATAATTTGTATAGCTTAAAGGTAGTACGAACTACCTACGACTAAGAGGGTTCACCTTCTTAAGGCTAGTTCACATGATTGCCCAAACACAAAAACATCAGGTGGATTATAATGCCCTCCCCCCACTTAATCAATCGACACGTGTCACTTTTTGACTATGATTATACACCCTTTTCATTTGATTTCATCATAAGTCAAGTCAAGTAGTCAACTCTGATCACCAGTCCCCTCCAACCATTTTAAGGTTTCTTCTTGTATTTTTCTTTGAATTTTATTTTCCATTAACATCAATCCCTTTCCCTCATTTTCCACCGTCCGATCAAATCTAACTTTTTCCATCAAAACCCACCCCATCTCCCTAAGGTTAATAGGTACACTTTACGTGTAACACAAAAATGCTTTTACTCCCTCATCACTTACAATTACCATACATCATCATAATATAATTTGAATTAGTTATCTTTAACAATGTCTCTATCATTGATTTGTATATACTTAGCTCAACAAAGCACAGGCCACCATGATAAATATAATTAGCTAGCCAAGCTGAGTGAAAGTGACAGGAGGAGAGAGAGAAGTCAAAAAACGTTACATTATTTGATTTTGGAGTTAGCATTAGCACTCTCATTAGGGCTTGATTGATAAGGATGGTTTTGCTCACATTCTTAATACACGTACCTCTCACCATCACAACTTGATGACCTATAACACTTCACACACACCAACACCATCATCTCTTAATATTATTATTATTAAATGCAAAAATGCTTAGGTTTTATATTTTGTAATTTTTGTGATCGAGTGGATATATAAATATATATTTGAGTGTAAGATTTGTGGGGTTGAAGAGAAGAAGAAAGAGTTAGAGAGATGGGAAGAGGAAGAGTGGAGTTGAAGAGAATTGAGAACAAGATCAACAGACAAGTTACCTTTGCAAAACGAAGGAATGGTCTTTTGAAAAAAGCTTATGAGCTTTCTGTTCTTTGTGATGCAGAGGTTGCTCTCATCGTCTTCTCCAATAGAGGAAAACTCTATGAGTTTTGCAGCACTTCAAGGTATAATAAATACATATTCATTCAAATGAGAATGATTAATAATGAAATATCAAACATAATTAAAGAACATTAATAAACCTCTCACCTAAATGCTTGTTACAAATTAAGTTTGTTTATCTATTTTGTTGTTTATTATATTATATGAAAAAACTGATTTTCTTTTTCCACTGTTTGAGTTTTTGCCTTTTGTGTGAATGTCTTGGCGTTTATAGAAGGTTGAGTATTTCTGTGAATGCATTGATGTTAGATCTGCATCTGGAAAAACAATTAACCCAAACAAACAAAACATTTATAATATAAAAAAACAAGAAACAACACTGTTGTATTGTATTGTATATTCTATCTTCAAGTGTTTGTTTTTTTTCTCTTGTTCTCTAATTTTGTTTTTCCCCAAACCCTTTGGCTTTCACTTTCTTTCCCTCTTTTAGCTATCAACACATCAATCCAAAAATTTCTGGTTTTGCTTCATTTGTGTTACAAGCAGATCTGGTTCAAAAGTTTTTCCCTAAAGCAATTCAGGCTTCATTTTGGTGCAATTTGGTGTTGGGAACACAAACATATCATTAAATTATGTGAAGTTTTAGGAGCTACTACTGTGTCTGCTTTTGCCTTTAGAAACACTCAGACAACCTAATTCATGTCTCATTTTTCTTTCATCCAATTACAAGCTAACACACACTCTTTTTTAAATCTTTGAGTCTACCTAGGGTTTCTTTTTCTTTTCTTCTCTTTTGTTTCTACAATTAGTTCTTCCTTGTTTCTAACAATCTTTTCATTTCTTTCTTCTCTTGTCTTAATTAAATTTTTATTTTTTCTTTTTTTCAATCTTCCATAGATTCCTTTTTTTCCCCTCTATATTATTATATCAAGCTTTATAATATTGTTATTTGTGTTTTAACTTTTTACTTCAACTCAACCATTTATTGAGATTGAGAGTAGATGTTTGATGGTATCCTTTTCATCATGATTCTTCTAAAGTTGTTTACTTATGTAGAGTATAGAGTGTTTTATCCTTCTCTCTCTCTCTTGGAAAACATCTAAGATCTTAAAGATCTCATTGTGTACCAAAACCAAACGATGGTGTGTTCCATGGATCTACTTGTGGATTTGAAAAGTGGCACATAAATGAGCTATCTCACTAGTGGATATTGATGAATAATCTTCTGGATAAATTTAGAAATTTGCATCAATTCCAACAGTTTCATTTGTGGTTCATTTAATTTAATCTTCTGAATGTTTATGTATATATGATTTTAATGTGAACATGCAGCATGCTCAAAACGCTTGAGAGGTATCAGAAATGCAACTACGGAGCACCTGAGGCTAATGCTCACTCAAAGGAGGCTTTGGTATTGGTGAATCATCTAACTTTGCCTAATTTGATCACAGCAATTTGTTTTTGTTTTTGTTTTTGGTTAGGTTTAGCTTGTTGAATTATAAAACATTTTGCCATTGACAAATTTGAATGGAAAATGTTACTTGATAGTTGTTAATTTGTTGGTTAAGAGAGTCAAATTCATGTCGTCTTCATCACTCCGAACCTTTTTGTATCCCTCCTAGTGTAAATGTCTTGGACAAAGATAGAAAATGAAGAAACATCTAAGAAAAAACTCAGACAAATTCTACAAGTAATTAGGAAGGGAAAAGAAACATATAGTGAGAATGAGATGAAAAGCGAAAAGAACAATCTCCACATTTATGATAAATTATAAGATCGAATGCGGATCCAAGACAAGAATAAGAATGTTATTGATTAGAATTGGTTCATCCAAGCAATATTAACACATTGGTCCTCATTATGCTCTCTCTCTTCAAGAGAATTTGTCCTCAAATTTAATGCCAACATAGCCTACAAGGAAAAAATATAATTCGATATTAATCAAGATAAATCGTTCCACGGGGATCAAATAGAATGTGATAAATCAGAAAATATAACAAGAAGTTGAATTAATAGTCTCTTTTCTACCAACAACACATGCATAATCAAGATTAAAACACAAAGTCACCTTATTTCTCCTAACTTGACATTTTGTCTTAGTTTATCCTAGATTTGACCTTTTCTATGAAGAAGGTATACACAAATGGCAAAGGGGAAGTATTATCAATTGATATTTCCTTTAGTGCCAATATTTTATTGATAAGAGTGAAACCGATTCATATCTTTTGAGTAAAGTTTAAAGTTTGAGCATTGTAAAGGAAAAAAAATGTAATCGATAGAGATATTCTACCGTATGTAATCGATAAATACTCTGCAATTATAACGTGGTTACAAAAAATAATTATGAATAGATTCACTAATAATATTTTGGACATTTACGATGAATATGCATTGATGATATGTAACTTCAAATATCTAGCTTTAATTATTTAAGAATTAAGATGCAACGTTTTTTCTACCAAAAATGCAGGAATTAAGCAGCCAACAGGAATACTTGAAGCTGAAGGCACGTTATGAATCTCTACAACGCACTCAGAGGTACCGATACTTGATCATATATACTTCTAATTAAGTACATGATTGTAGAAAATAATGAGCCAATGAAGTATTTGACTTGTACATTAGGAACCTTATGGGAGAAGATCTTGGCCCTCTAAGCAGCAAAGATCTTGAAACACTTGAAAGGCAGCTAGATTCCTCCTTGAAGCAAATCAGATCCACAAGGGTACTCAACTTCACAACATTGCCTTTTTTGTCTATACATTTTTTTGTCTCACTATGTGCTGAGTAACATTTTTTGGAATTATGTTTTATTCTATAGACCCAATTCATGCTGGATCAGCTGGGTGACCTTCAACGTAAGGTATGAGAACAATCTTTCTTTCCTTTTATCATGTTTGCTATCATATTCATCATGCTCACTTTGTAATTTGCATCGCTACTTGTGAAGGAACACTTGCTATGTGAGGCAAACAGAGCTCTTAGACAAAGGGTGAGAATAAAATTATCATAATAATAATTCTATATTATGATAATTTAAGAACTATATATACATGCATATGGTATTGAAATTTGAGGGGTTGGTTAATGATAGAGATTTTTGATGTTTATGTTTCAGATGGAAGGGTATCAAATAAATTCACTCCAACTGAATCTGAGTGCTGAAGATATGGGATATGGGCGTCATCATCCAGGTCAAAACCAGGGTGATCATGATGTATTTCAACCTATCGAGTGTGAACCAACGTTACAAATTGGGTCGGTGTTTAGTACTCTTCATTAAAAAATGAATCATATGTTTAAGATTTTAGTTGTATATTTTTGACATAAAATTTTGTTTAAGCTTATGCAGATATCAGGCTGATCCAGGATCAGTGGTGGTGACAGCAGGCCCAAGCATGAATAACTACATGGGTGGATGGTTACCATGATGATGATGATAATTAAAGTTATATAAAGAGAGAGTGTGTGAAGCATGCATGCATAAAGATCAATCTCACTGTTCCAACTTTCAATTTTATCTCAACGCAAAAGAGAAATAATTTGTAATACTATCATGTAATGTAATTGACTTAACTAGCTATTATCAGTGTCTACGTACCTTGTAGGCAGAATAATATAGTAAGCATGTTTTGTTCTTTGTAAGTTTTCATAAAATGTTCCCCTTAATTGCTTCCATCACTCTTTCTCCCATTACATATTATTATTATTATTATTAATATTATTATTATTAGTAGTACTACTACTACAATTGTTTGGGTGCATCAAATTGCCTGAAATTTTCTGTTTTTATCCTCTAGTTCTGGAGTTTGTTGTTCACTTATGAGGACATGACATTAATACACATGTTTGTTTCTCTTATAATTATTTGTAGCTAGGAACAGCTTGTCAATGTTCCTTACATTTACTAATACCTAATTGTATTTTTATTTTTTTTTAGTTTCTGCAAAATAACAAAAATACAGTAATTAACCTATTGTATCTCGTTTTTTTTAAAAAGTAGAGGTTGAACATGTTTTAAATGAGAAGACTCATAAACTTAATACCTAAAAGTTTTGGGTTAAGATGTGATATTCACCTCACTTGTGTGGTTGCTATAGACCCAATGTGGATAATCTCATGGGCTCCCCTTGTAACCTAACAGTGGTATCATTGTCGATTGTTCGTTAAAGTGTTTGACCAGGCTCTTTCTGTCGAAAGTCTTGTTGGCAAGGTGTTCAAGAGGCAGCTGAACAGTGGCAACGATGGTACAAGTACAAGCAAATGCATGTAAAAAAAAGATTTCACTTGAGGGTGGGCATAATGAATTGATGGACTCACACTTGAGGGATAGATTGTTATGTCAAATGCGAGTTAAAAGTACTTCATTGTTTAGAAAAGTGAAGGTTGATTACTTTATAAACGAGAGAACCCATAAATTCAATGTCTTAAAATTTTGAGTTAAATTGTGATATTCAACTCACTTGTAGATAATATCTCAAACTCTCTCATATACCAAACTCATATAACAATTTTATAACATAACTCAAAGTTTGAAGTGTTCGATTCTTCTATATTTGTTTACTTTTGCTATTAGATTTTGAAATTGTCTTCGTACGAAATAGCATTGCTCCTAGATTTCTAATCTCTACTTTACATGATAGATTATATCATTTTTACGCTACAGCAACAAGTCAAAGTTTGTATAGTTGGATGTCTCACTTTTATGAGACATTCTTTAGACCATATCTAATGGGGTTTCTTAATATATTAGCAAGTGATGTTTAATAGCTATCTCTATTGAACGATAATTAGAAAACATACTTAACTAGAACGAAGAAGAGAAAAATATAAATCAATATTGAAATATAATGATTTGAAGTTACTATTACGTAACCTATTTAATAACTTTTGGAAGTGTCACGCCGAATAGGTTAAATGCTTACTACTATTAAAAATTACTAGATTGTCGACCCGTACGCTGCACGGGTCATATAAGCTTATCAATATCATATATCGTTGCATGATAACTAAATTGATTGTTTGAAAATCCAAGTTACTTGAAAATGTTGTGTATTCAATAGTACATACGACACTAAGAATTTTTTGAGAAGCTTAAAACAACATTAATGATATACATTCGCATCAAACATTTCGAAATACTTCTTCATAAACTACGTTAGATGTCTCATTTGTATCTTCACCGTCTTCGTTAGTTATCAGTATCTTAAGCCCTTCTCTTGATGTAACTCTCGAAACTGCCACATATAATTGTCCATGTGAGAATACAGGCGTTGGTAGATATACACCAATGTGTCCCAGCGCCTACCCTTGGCTTTTGTTGATAGTGATCGCAAATGAGACCGCTAAAGGACATAAGTGCATTACCAACTATCTTATCCTCTACCGATGACTCCAAAACAGATGGAAAAGACACGAAATCAAAGATGTTAAGCGGCATCTTGTTCACATATGTTATTCTCGTAAAGTTCAAACCCTGCATCATGTTGATCTTGTACTTATGTCGTAAATTGTCTAATATTAATTGTACAAATATCACTTCTCAATAATGTCTTTGGGAAGCAAACAGCTGACAAAAACTTGAATGACTAACCGTCTTAATTAGTTGTGCAACAAATGCCGGTTCCAAACATAAAATGAAGAAACTAATTTATTTAACATTGTTAATAATATAATCAATAGAAACTCAAAAGTTAGTTTTTATCAATGTAATTCCCATTATTTCTTCAATGTTTTTTCCATTGTATTTGCCACGTAAACCACAATCACTTCCACTTCTTATACTAAAGTCCACAAATATGCACACTCAATTCGAAATTTGATTTGCAAATGTCTTTGAACAATCAGAACCAACCAATGTGACACTAATAACAAATCATAATTATATAATTGAAATCATGTTGAGTCATTTCATGAAAATGAATATTTATTTTTTTTGGATAAAGGCAAATGAATTGTAATTAATGAGAAAACTTACAAATTGAGAATTAGACATAATGCTTCTAACTCACTCAATTTGGAATACTTTCTTTTGCCATTGGAGCTAGACATATTTGTTTTGGCAAATATGTTGTTTAACAAATATTGTTAAAGTTTAACTATTTTGGAGACATAACCTATAACTTTATTTTCCTCTTGTTCAGAAGCATGACTTTTATTAGGATATGTATTACATGTGATAGGTTGATAAATTCATACACCTTTGCAACAATTGATACGACCAATTCATACATACGTTGGTTGCAGGCTAATATTTGAACTTAAGATCTTCTAGCAAGCTTATAGTGCAATTGTTTTCTTTTTAATCCGGTTGTAAAAAATTTGGTTTTCAATTGCTAAACAAATGTGCCAATTTCAGTCGCTTGTTTGCACATAATCACAAAAAGCAATGTAGACAATATTTGATAACTAAACAAAGTACTTATTTGGATTATAATAACATAACTGATAATTCACTGCATCCTCAAAAGGATTTTACTGAGGCATCATACAACAAACAAAACTGGATACTTAAACTAAACGTGCATATGGCTAAACACTAAAATTGTTACTTCGTTACATTGATAATTGCTAAATATGTAGCATATATGAAGCCAAACAAATCCCAAAAGAAGCAACATTAAACAAAACCCAAAGACACTTGAAAACTAAATCCCTGAACAGCATAATCTAGCACTCCAATTTCTGTCTAATTGGCTGATTATTACATATATTGTTTCCACAGTCATCCACCATTTTGAGGGTTGTGGCAGCCCTGTCAAGAATCTGCTCACAGAGTCCTTCATATTTCAGCATCTACGCAAGTAAAAGTCACAGAAAAGTCACGTGCGGAAAATAAGAGAAGCACGTGGACCACCACACCAACATTCCTATCTCACCTGGGAGGAGAAGAAAAAGCAGAGTAATTTAACCTAACAAATCCATCAATTTCATTCCTATCCTCTTGCCTATAATATAATTTCCCAGTAAGATGCTGCTGCCACTGGGTGTAAATTCCCCACTTCCCAATAGTTCCCTTTTGCATCTCTCTCCCTTCCGTCTCCTCTGCAGCTTCTTCTTTTCTTTGTTTCTCTCTCAACATGAGTTAAAATAGAACAACCATCAGATATGAAAATCAAAACCCAGATCTCTTCCTCAATGGCAAATAACCAGATTTAGAAGCAAGGAAAAAACATTAAAATCCATTTCGTATCTCTCTCTCTACGATGTGCATGGCTAAAAACTTGAGATAGCATTGACATCATAATGAACTGAAATCGAAGGAGAAAGAAGGAAATTGAGTGTGGTTGATCAGATTTCTTGATCGCTGGGTTAGAGGAAGCGAATACGGTGGCTGTTGAATCTGATTGTTCGATTGAGAAGAAAAACCAGAGGTATTTTTAAACTTCTTTGCAGTTTATCTTTCATCCCTTTCAATCCATTTGCTGTTCAAAATTGCTTTTTATGTTTCTTTCAAAATCAAGGTAATTGTTGTTCATATGATTGTTGTGGGTTTGAATCCATTTATTTTGAATGTTGTAGGGAACATGGATCAGGAAATCATCTCAAAGAAACTCAAGGTTGAGAGTGAGAGTGAACTGAGTGAGAATAGAATAGAATCACAGATCAAATCCATATTTTGAATCGTCTCCATCCTTGGCAGCAACTTGAATTTGTTGGCCTGTATCCCTTTCTCATGGTAATCAATCTATCAACCCTTTCTTTATAATCAATTCTAATTAATTTCTTTTATTTTTATTGTATGCTATTTTTTTAATTTCATAATTAAATATCTGGGTTTGGCTTTGATTCATTTGAATCAACTTGAATTCTTTGAATTCTCAGAAGAATAAGTTTGGCTCGGGTTGGCAGCGGAGGAAGTTTTTAGAGGTAACAAACTGAGTATCAGATTTTATTATTGTGTATTGTAAGAGGTCATTACTTTGTAGGAATGATGTTAATAAAATGATTGATACTCTTCTTCAAAACTAAAATAAAATGATTGATACTTTATAATCATGATTTACGATAACCACACATGGTCTTTCTTTTAAAAATAGTGTCATAATTGCTACAATTTTGAGCATGTAATCTTCCAATACAATAGCTTTAACCCTGACCATATCAATACCTTTTACTCAATATTTATTTCTGCACATGTTACTAACATTGCTTTAATGAATTGAGAGACTCAAGGTTATCTCTATCTATGTAGAGAGTGCATGCATTAGCCAATTAGTAATAAATTGAGAGGCTCAAGGTTATCTTTTAAGACTAAAATATAGTGTATGGCCAATTAGTAACAACTTCTGAGATTATTTAGCTAACTAAATCCGTTCTCCATTTAATGTAACTAATACATTGTATAATCGCTCAAAGAAAACTCCAATGAAAATAGGCAGTGCATTAATGAGACACGGTGCTCAACAGGTCTGTGAAGCTTTCTTGCTATACTATAAAGGAAAATCCTTCGGAGGAAGAGAACTTACTTGCAGCTATAGAAAATATAGTTGAAATGCCATCTGCCTAGAACTCAATTTGGTGTCAATGAATTCGGTTATGAACAATTTTATCATGGTAAGCAACATGCAAGAAGCAACAGAAGTATTGCTTAATTTAAAATGTTTACAACCCACTTATTTTCTCCATTGATTCATGTTTTTTACCAATATTTTTGTTGTTTTTTGTTCTATTTGTGGACTTATTCTTTATTTATGCATTCTGTTAAGATATATGTCGAGACTGTTTGTGAGTTGGCTGATGAAAATGCTGTGGTATATTTTCATTTCCAATTCATTTACATTTCTTTCATCTATAAATGATTTGCTTATATATGAATCAACAGACTAATAAAGTGCACCCTTTTTTCTCTTGTAGGAAAATGTTGAAGGAGTTGATTCAAGTAACAAGGACGAAGTTACTGTGGTTGATTCTGCTTTGACTCCAACTAGCAAGGCATAGGGGAAGATGGTTGTTTGTGAGCTGGCTGATCAAAATTCAGCGGTATATATTTATATCAAAGTAGATCACATTATTTTGATTTGTTAAAGAATTTAGTAGCAGCAACCATCTAAAGGAATGCACCATTTTTTTGTTTTAGGAAAAAAAATCCATGGAGCTGATTCCACTGATAAGGACGATGTCGCTATAGTTGATTCAATTGTGACTCCGACTAGCAAACCTTTGGGGAAGAGAGCTGCTGCTATGGTGGAATCATTGGATGACCTCTTTGTTGATGGATTTGATGCATCCACAACAAAGGAGGCAAAATTGGTGCGTGTGAAGATTGAACCCAAAGATTGAGGTCTTTTAGAGGATTGTGGGGTAGCAGTTCTGTTGCTGATGTCCAAGTCCGTTGCACTTTCGTTTTAATTTGTTTTTTGTTTTTGTTTTGCTGTGTCGCACTTTTAAGTTGTGTTATGTTCTCAGACTTATGTTATTTATCTGTATGGTGTTGGGTGTATTGACCATGGACAGTTCTGAACATGTCTATTGAGCATGGAAAGTTATGAACATGTCTTAGATTATGTTTTATGTTTTTGTTTTGTTGTGTCGCACCTTATGATTATGTGCTGAACATGTCTATCGAGCATGGAAAGTTCTATATCAATTGAAAAGTCATTGGGTGTTTTGATCTAATTATCGTTCCGTGTTGTTTGAGATATGAAATTAACAAAAAATGCTCAATTATATTTTTATTGGCATTGTGAATATGCGAAGGAGACGCTTAAACATTGTCTTCAAGGCAAGATGGTTACTTATGATATAGTATAGAGTGCAGAATCTGTTAATTTAAAATTGAATGCTTTTTTAGAATAGAATCGCAAGCACCTGATGAAATAAATAGTCTGCAGAATATTATTGCAAAGATTCTGCTTATTTATATGAAGACTCATGTTTGAAAAGTTATTATCATTCTGTTCTCTTTACGTGTTCTACTGCCAAGATTATGTGCACGTTAATAAGACTGCAAGGCTGAAAGTAACAGCATAATAAGACTGTGATTATACTGCTTGGTTTGAAAATCCAATCTTATATAGTGTGCGCACTACGCACCATACGTGCAATTTTCGTATTACACTATGCAACAAAAACTCGATCGATACTTAGGCTACTTTTGTTGAAATAAAGTCATATAAACCAATCAAAACTTGAGCCATGATGACTTTTTTAAGTAACAATTACTTCAATTTCGTCGAACTTCTGTTATCTATTCCAAGCAATTAAACACTTAAACAGAAGTACATAACCCAATTCACTATGATTGATACAGTTGAGAAGCATAAAGCTGTCGAGAGATGTAGAAGTACAGCAAGAAAGGACCGCATTGGTGGCCAAGAAGATGCTATTTTGTCGTTGACAAGGCCAAGAAGATACCGCTAATGCAAATGAAAGGACCCCCATGATCTTACAGTGAAAGTTTTGATGAAATTATGTGTTTTTAAATGTCATACATGTTAATAATAATTAGAAATCAATTTTATAACGCACGGGTCAAAAGTCTAGTTAGCATTAATTGCTGCTAATTTGGAGCCAAATTTTTAGGGTTAACTTGTTGCAAACCTAATAATTTTAAGGAGTAAGGGAGGGATGAGAGTGATATTTAGGTGTGCCATCCGCTTAAAAACTCATTCTAAGAGTTTTCAATTACAGATACTTTTATATTGTTTTGGAAAGCTTTCTTTGTGAGTTTGAAGGATAGGGGAAGCAAAGGCTTTGGGCATAGAAATATAATGTAAAATTGAGAAATCTTTCATATTTTTAAAAGAGTGTTTTTTTAGAGTGATAAACTAATGCTTATAATTAATGTATTTTTAATTTTGATAATATTATAACAATATATATTAAATTTGAAGAATTCATATAAACCTTTCAAGACCCTCATCCAATACAATTTTTTAGTTCCACTAAACGATGAGAGTTTTATATTTTGAAGAAAAATTCCTTAAAAAAAGTATTTTGAAGAAAAATAAGCCCACAAAGCACCTCATCTCAATATCTTCTATTTCTTTCGCTTACTCCTTCCTTTTTTTTCCAAACCCTCCTTCCCTTCTCCGCCAAACTCGCAAAAAAGTCTAAGTCAATATTTGGGCATTTGAATTTTTTCTTCTTTCAATCTGAGTTCTATGACAACAAAAGGTTTGCCTACTTTAACATCCCATTACTCAAAGTTCTGCGTGCATGATTGGTATTGAGGTTTGTGTCTTTAGAGAAGGAGTAACTCATGGAGAATTACTCTTCTCTCATTCAAAATTGCTTCCTCTCATAAACAGACGAAAATACCTCATAGGTGACTTAAGTCAGGTGTTATATCTAACGTGAGTTAAGTCAGTCTGAGTTACACTATTAACCATTTCATTAAGGTGACAACTAGGGTACCCATGGAAGAATGGTGGGTAATTTACCTCAACCAATGAACATTCACCTTTTTAGATGGTATCCATGAACTATCTTGACCCCACCAATAAATTGCTCATTTTCATTGGTTGGTGGGTAAATTATCCACCATTATTCAAAGGTAATCTAGAAAAAAACTTTCATTAATCATTTATGTGCTATAACGAATAAGTCAATTTTGTCTTTTAATTAATTTATTTATTTTTTGACAAAAAAGGAGATTAGTTTTGGATGTGAACATTAATATGATTTCAATATTGCACTAAAAGAGAAAGTAACACATCACATGTTGTATTGGCCATCGAGGAAGGCAAAGATCCAAAGGAACCTTCACCATAACCACTTGGACGCCAACAGGCATCACAAACATTTTTATTTTGAGGAAAACGCCACTAATATTTCAACTAGATAAGGACCATAAGGTCACAAACGTCATGAAAATCTTACGTACTACTAGTATATATAAATAGAATGATAAAATATATTTTGACGAATGATTCTAAAATGTTTGAACAAAAAAAAACTGCTAGAGTGTAATTCATTTTAATCTTTAGTTTTTATAATGTTTGATTTTCAGTTTATTAAAAAATGTTCATGTTAACTTTCACATACAACTTTTAATTTATGTAACATTTTATTTTGTTTATCATTTTCAGTATCTCTTTTGGGTATGATCATCCTTCAGTATGATGATATGCAATAATATTTGTAAGTTAATTTAAAACATCTTAATAAGATACACATAATATTTATTTGTGGCTTTTATCATATTTTGACTGTAAACAGTAAGAAAAAATAAATAAATAATTTATTTATTATATAAAACAAAATAAACAATTTCAACATTTTAATAAAGGAATAAGTTACTCAAAAAAAAAAGAGAATTAATGGAAAAGACAAAATATGTTTATATAATGTTGCATATATGATATTTCAGTCATACACATTATAGCATGAGTATTATAAATATTACTTCCTACTTTATGTTTTAAATTTCTTTCAAAAAAAAATGTAAGTTTTGAATTAAAATCTTAATTTGAAAAGGGAAAAAAATCATACAAATATTCACTTCCATTGTTTTTACAAAGCTAAGTGAAAAATATGCAAAGTGAAATGTTGATAAGTATACAGAGATGTGTGAACTAGGAGATCCATGTTACCAACAGCATCAAACTTAGCTGAAATGTCAAGACATTTATTTCATGGAGTGTGAGCGATAAAAGCCAACCAATTAAGATTGAAGAGTTTATTGATGTCTTGAATTAAAGTACCATATATATTTGTAGAATTTGAGAGTTTGCTCCTTTAGAATATGAACACAATGAAGAGAGAATTTGTGTAACAAATGACCTCAAGGAAGTTAAGCTCCTTAACCAATAAAAGACCTCGATTACTAGCATGAAGTTCCGTATGAAGGGTGTTAGAGGTGTTTGCAATGTAGGCGGAAAAGCATAAAATCTAAGGCTCGAAAGGATGTCGTAGTAAGCAACTAAACCCAAATATGATAGGATTACCTATACAATTGTCATCAACATTGATAATTGTGCAAGTATGCTTCACTTCCATTGTTTGTGATTGCAACCAACCACATTTTTTATTAAAAATAAATAAATATTGTTTTGGTCCCTTAACTTATCCTAATATTAAGCTAAGTCATTTAACATTAAAATCGATCAATTTGACTGATTATCTTATTTTTAAAGTTTAATTTGGTCTCTTACTTTATAACCATCAATTTAATCCTAAATTATGCCGGTTAACATAACTTAGTTGTTCAACCCAAGTCTCTTTTAGTAAATAAGATAATACTCTCTCTGGTCTTTTATATAAGAAAATTTAAAAAAAAAATATTGGTCCTATTTATAAGAAAATATCACTTTTAAGATATAATTATTGTTTAAAAGACTTTTATGTCCCTTATTTAATGTGTCTTTTTTATATTATTGGGTGTATTTAATGCTTCACAATTTTTTATGATGATATATTTGAAAAAATATTCAAAAAAATTACGCTAATAAATAGTTGCATTGATTTTAATGTTTTATTTTTATTTTTCTTATTATTGTAGGAAGTATATTTTTATAAGTTAAAGGCCAAGTTGAGTTAATTTATGTAATTTAAAGCCGGATTAACCTTTTTTTTTTTTTTGTGTACAAAAA
>Ga0228711_1000631_pt1 | contig 45326 bp, 41 predicted proteins | sample MedpolnodulmetaG_2_FD_177996 | JGI IMG/M metagenome (GOLD analysis project Ga0228711, IMG submission 177996) | Root nodule microbial communities from Medicago polymorpha collected in Santa Monica, California, United States - brown nodules | ecosystem: Host-associated > Plants > Roots > Nodule...
CCCACGCAAAGGAAAAAAAAAAAAAAAAAAAAAAAAAAGGGTGTCCAAACAGTGAAAGCCCCACAATCCAATAACACACCTTACTGATAACACACCTGAAGGCTTAAAACAGAGACAGCCGCGAAACCTTAGCATAAAACCAAAGAACAGGTGCGGACAGGACCTCATAAAACCATAATTAACACAGTAGACAGTCAAACAAACAATCGCCACACCCTGTATCCACAACTCTCTACATACAGTGTGTATTCTTAATGTCTAATAGAATTTAAAAAGTTTGAGTCAAATAAAAGTAAAATTAAGAACATAAAAAAAATTCTTGAACCGGAATTCATCACGAAATGATTCCAGAACGAATTAACCGGAACCCTTTGTCCGCGTTTTCCAAAAATCTACCGGAACACTTTGCCTGTGTTTTCCGGATATCAACCGGAACGCTTTGGTGAACACAATTCCGTGAACACGGTACCCAGAAGACAGCATTTCACCAAATCGTAATTTCCAGAATACGATTCCGTGAAAGATTCCTAACCAAGAAAACCTAGCAAACCTCAATCAATGATTCCGGTAAACAATCAAAAGAACAAACACCGAAAAAGTTTAAGAGAAAAAACACAGAAACCATAGAGAGAACACAGAAGAAGTGTTTTTTTTTCTCTTCAGAAAAGGGGTTGAACTGCCAAGCGAAGTTTTTTTTAGAAAAGGTGGGGGTGAAAAGTGAATGGGTGATTGTGTTTTGTTTTATACAAAGGGTAAATTTGGTAGTTTGTGTCAAATGTTGGGGTGAAGGTATAAATGTAGGGGTATAACTTCCAAGTGGATGAGTTTGCAAAACTGCCAAAAAAAATCCAATTTTATATTTAATGGGTCAGACCCAAATCAATGTTAGTGTGTGGGCTCTATATCCATCTTCAACTCAATCATTTTAGCAATGAGATCTACGAAGAAGACGAAACTAAGAATCTCTATAATCCAAATCAATGTTAGTGTATTGGGCTTAAAGAGAAAGTCTACTGGAGCCTGACCCCTGTTTTGAGCAGACAAAACTGAGCACAACCTACATCTCAATGGAAGCCATTGGTTGCAAACACTATGGAAAAGGCAAGACAAATGAGACATGCAAATAGGAATTGGAAGACAAGATTAAAATTGAGGAATCATCAAATTATGGCAACAATTGGAAGGAGCACATTAGAATTTTTTTCCCCTCTGGGGGAGAGATGTTTCTCCTGTTTTTTACTATTTTCTTAATACAACTGTTCTTTCTATTCAATCTAATTTCCGGGTTCCTAATAGTGTTATCGATGGCGGATGGCCAAAAATCTGACATACCAGATAACCTATCCGAGTACGGCACCGTGGCACTGCCATCCTTCACAAATTGGGCATGTCAGTTTTCTAAAGAACAGCCACCGATATCCGCCATGGTGCCACCATGGCCGATATTTGACAACACTGGTTCCTAACAAAACCATATTTAAACAGGTTAGCTTTAAACCGGAAGGGGTCCCACCATTTTGGTGTATTGTACACAGTCTTACCCTGTTTTTTACACAAGAGGTTGTTTCTCGAACTTGAACCCATGACCTTTTAGTCACGTGACAACAACTTTACCGTTGCACCAAAGCTCCCCCTTTTTGCACAAATTTTAAAAAATAATTAAATAATAATTTGGTTTATTTATCCATGTTTGGCTGATCAAATCATACACATATGTGGGTAGATCTAGGTCATATATAATCCTTGATGAACTCGATACGAAGCTAAACAACATATTTGATAACCTAAATATATTTTGATCGTCACCTTCCATAACAAAGGACAATACGTAAAAGAAATACAGCTTACCACTAGACAGCGTCCCAATATTCAGAAAGCAGGCTGCACCATCTTTAAGGTAGTTTGGCAGTTGACGGAAAGGGATGCCCCATAGTTTTGATAAGAAAGGGAGGAGGAGGCATATAAACAGCGCCTACACTAAACATATATTCATTTATGTATCCATTAGTATTTATGTTGTAATTCAAAAGATGCAAATTTCATGACAGATTGCTGGATACCTACTTGAAAAGCAGATCCAAAGGAATTGACAACAAACAAATCCAGAGAACCTCCCTGTTTCATATGATATTGAATATTGATAATTAATATATTAGATTATATGAAAGTAAAAGCTACATTATTTTGCAAGTTTAAATAGAAATACATAAGCAACATCCATTAGAAAAGCATGTTTAACTGACAACATAAACAAGTCTATCAGGCATTACTTGTTTCAAGCTTTTAAAAATATAACCAACCAATTGATGTCAATTTTTTTCAGGTTATACTTAAATTTAGAAACATCATTATCAATAGTAATGTTAGAGGTAGATGTGTTCACTAGCAGTAAGATTACTTACTTCAGTAATACATACAACACCTATGTTATGACAAGTCATAACTTACACATATATATATGGATAAAAAAAAATCATTGACATACCTTTAGTTTTCGGGTTGCATCCGAAAAGATTACCTCCTACATAATATACAAAGGCCGTGAGTTACCAATGAGAAATAGTTCAAAACCTAGGAAAATAAAATATCAATAAAAAGCAACCACCTTGAGCACAGTATCAGCTGCTTGGAATAAAAATGAAACCATCATTAAAAGACTCCAAAATATACCAGCTTCCTGCAATGATTTCCCGGCACCAGATCCACTACATTAAGTAAGCATAGGTATATAATCAGAAATACCCAAACAGAACAAACACAAAGTTACACTTGAGAAAGTACACAGACAGTGGTGTGAATTGCTTGAATGAAATGCACTTAGAAGCTTAGAATTACTCTCTATACTTATAAACAATAAATGAATGTGTGATAATTTACAAAAGAGAAATGCTAGCAACACACTTTCCAACACACTCTTTTTGATTGGTTAGAATTCACATGGGACCCACCAAAATTATATGGGACCCACATGATTTGGTGGGACCCATGTGAATTTTAACCAATCAAAGAGAGTGTGTTGAAAAGTGTGTGTTAGAATGAGTGTTGCTAGCATTCCTCATTTACAAAATGATCCTCGTCCTCATTAACCACCGTAGATTAATCATTGTCATAAATGTATAGTGGAGCATAATAAGTAGGGAGTATGTACATATTATATTAACTTGAAATTAAAATTAGAAAGAAAAAAATTGTCTTGAAAACAGAAAACGACAAACAATTTAAAACGAAGAATTATCTAGAAACGGAAGGAGTATAAATGTCTCAAAAAATAACCACAATCTACTATTTACAAGAGGACAAATGGTTCCAATGCTACTTGGGATAAGACGCATTAATTACATGTTTAATGATATAATGAATGGATCTTGGTCTACTCAATCACATGAATCTCATGGTTCCAAATTCCAATAAAACCTACATTATCATAGGACCTCGGTGTGACAGAGAGAATATCTGCCATTTGACCATTGGAATTTACAAATGATATAATGCCAAATTCTGCAGCTGGATGCTCTTCAACCTTGTTGCACCCCACAATGAACCCTTGACCTTTTTCCTTTAATATCCTCCTTAAACAAAAATAAGGTAAGTGTTTCTGACAGGCATCTTTGTCTTTTCCACCAATTCAACGGCAATAAAATTCTGGCGCCTCCACAAATCACCATTGTCTCTTGAAATTTTTTCTTCCCACTGCTGGTTGGATTTAATGCTGATTCTGTCATTCACAGAAGCTTGAGGGGATGACAGATGAACCACTTTGAAAACACATGACTGGGGGGATGACAGATGAACTACTTTGAACCTAGTGCAGACGACCCAGATTCAATGATAGGCAGACAACCATATAGCAAGGATATTGGTTGGAGTGCCACTTATATTCCCTCGGTTTTATATTATCTTTGGTCTTTCAAGAGAAAAAAAATATATGAAGGACATCAGTTATGATTTTTGTTCAGAAAAAGAGTTTACTTAGGTCCACTGAATGTGTTTCTAATACCTAGAAGTAGGTAGAGAAACTTGAGAAAATACAGATAAAATGGTATGAATCGCTCGGAAGGAACTCGGTTATTTGGGATTATATACATAATATTAAGAAATAATAAATAAGAAGAAAGAGCTTCTAGAAAGCTAATGATTCCAATCTACTTGGAACAGTTACAAAGTCTGTACCAGCCACAACTACATTAAAAATCGAAACATGTATGTTTAATAAGATGTTAACAATTTTAAAATAACTTTTAAAAATAAAATAACAGCACCTAAGGGGAATGAACTACTATAAGCCAAAACAAAACAGTTTTCAGACTTCATTTGAAATATGATATAAGTGAAGCAACATATGGAGTCAATAAAATTAGAAAGCGATCGAGTAGTTTTTTACCGCATTAACCCACATCCTCTTATACTCACAAGTTAAAGCAAGAAACCCAGTTTCCTTCAATCAATTTGACCAAAATGATCCATAGAGCATCTATTAATAGTGTTTATGGGTGTAAATGCTTATGATCTTTCAGATTCATTTCTTGATTCACAGTAAACGTCATTATAGATCATGTTATTTTGCCTACATGCACATGGTTCTAAAGTGCAGTCTATATGTTGACACTTAACACATGCCAATATAATCTAACATCCATGAAATTAACATGGCTGACCTTGCTACAGTGATGATTACACCAATTGCCACAAGAAAACATCCAAGTAGTTGGTTGACCTTATATCTTCTCCCAAGAAAAATTGTTGACAGGAGAATTTGCCACACAAGAAAAGTCTGCAAGAAAATTGTAGGTGAAGTTATCTATCTTTGTTTTACCTTTCACGTGCAATGTAAGCAAGTTGCTTAGATCACAATCTATGAACCAAATTTTTTATTTTGACAAATTTTGACTGATAAGATCAGAATGGTTGGGTTCTTTTTTTGAACAAAGAATGGTTGGGTTCTTTCGTCATGTATCAAGGAAGTTGTTTTACATCTAGGACATATATCTATTGGTCTTGTTTCTGTGGGTGGAAGCTACATAATGACCAATTTATACAAGTTGACCGACAATAGTGGTATTCTAGGAATTATAGATGAATGAAACAATAGACATTACACAACGAAGTAACAGACCTTATATGGTAGGAATAATGGAATTCATACATTTGAAAGGTGGAAATTACACCAGTTGTAACCAGGCCTATCTCATCATCCAAAGTGCCATTGCCACCAGCAGACCCACATTAGAGGACTGTGTAGTATCTAGGATTGAACATCTGATTGTAAAAAATAATGGTAGTAGACGGAAAGATCTTTTTGTAAAATAGTGTAGCTCATGGGGACATTCAAATCTATTTTGGGCATATGGTGTTAGGACTTGTTGTGTACCAAACTAAACTCGTCTAGCACATGCACACACGATGATGCATGTTTTCTATATGTTTGCTTGACTATGATACGTGATTAATGTAACTAACCGCACCAGTGTTTTTTTATTTATGAACAATGACACCTATGTCAAAGAACACCTACTCAATTATCTAATCGAACATTATTAATAGTGGAAAAACACATAACTTAGAATATGGAGATCACAACAATTGGCAGAGAGCAATTGAATGCTGATGGCGTTTACCTGAGACAATATTGGAATCGATGCGCCCGATAGCATTGCTGATACAACATAAAAACAAACAAATAATTAAATAAAATTCAGACACGTGCATATTTATTTATAAGACGTACATCCAAATGATAGTATTGACTTATTATCTCCCAGAATATCTATGCGATATTAAGAGGTTGCACTCCAAGATGCTTCAAAAATTAGAGTTGAAGGAAAACGACATAAAATGCGGATAAAAATGAAAATAAGAATCTTGGAAATCTTTCAATCAATTCTAATATTAAAGATATATGCTCAATTCATCCAGGAAATCTTAAATTGGTATAACTAACCGCATTAAAAAAAATGAAAGAAAAAGTGATGATAGTTGAGAAAAATTTAATGATATGCATTACTACTAATGTAAAACTATAAAATTGTTAAATGATATATTATTATTCTCCATAAATAAAATGACCAGTATAACATGCCTGCAGCTGTTATAATCCTATTTAGTTAATTCATTAGTGTTCACAATTCTGCCATGCAGGAGGAAAAATTGATGAAAGATTACTAGAGACAGGAGCATTTTAATCAAGTGAAAATGCCACAAACTATGGTATTAAACAGAAATCATAAATTAGGACAAGCATTACCTCCTGCCGCCATTCCTGTGGCAGCACCTAGAGCTTCCAAGAGACCAACAATCAGAAATGGAGTTTTAGGCACTGCTAACATCTCATCAGTGACAATGCCAGAACGGTACCGGATATATAAAATAGAAAAGTATACAATTACATATCTGAAAGAAAGAAAATAGCAGTATAAATAGTTATATGACCAAAAAGGAAGAGGGGGGGAACTCTGCTATCTGCATTTTATGCTATTCAACAACAGGATAAAATATTCATCAGATTTTTTTTTTTTCCAAAGTCCTGGTTATACTTTTTCAGTTATTATATGTATTAGGATCTAAATATTACTTTAGTGTAAATAATAATAAAATATAACAGAAATAAATAATGGTATAAAAATGTTTTTTATTAATTTGATTGCAATTTTTGAAATAAGATTGAGGGCATATCAAAATATAAAAGATAGTACAATGTTAGGGTATATGGTAAAATAAATAATGACATATAAGCAATTTTTTTTATTTTGAATTATTTTACAAAATTATTTTAAATTTTGCATATTAAATTTAAAGCATATTAAAAAAATCAAATGACCAAATTTTTTTTGCTGAGCTGACACTTTGGTTCTTAAGAGAAGGGGGTATGATTAAAAAAAATCGACAAAGAATTGTTCAACCAAAATCGAACTCAGGTTTTTCCGAAGTATTTGTGATCTCATTACACATTTGAGCCTAATCAATCACTTGGTTGAATGACTTTTCAAAAACTTGTTGAATGACCAATATTTCGTATATGTATATACACCACTATCACACGAAATAAGGGTAGTAAATAAACTTTTTATAAACAATGTTGAAAAACGAGTTACATTAAATATAAGTGACAAAATCAAATCAAATTTAACTAATATATGTAACCTTTCACCGCAAAGAACACATACATACATACCATGTAATTAAGAAAACTAATAATTAATAAATTAAGTACGGAATCAATATACTCAACAACAAAAGAAGATTTAGCACGTAACCATTGCAGTCATTGACAATAAATTAATTATTTAAAAAAAAAACTTAATTAATGATTTGGTCCTTAAGTTATTTGTTAGTTACATTTTAATCTCATAAGTTATTAACGTTACAATTTGGTCCCTTTAAATCATCTTCCATCAACCAAATAAATCCTCACCGTCAAAACCATTAAGGCAATGTCTAAGGTGGATACACATTGCAAGTTGTCACGTCACCGTTCGCATGTACCTATTTAACATTTTGGCAAAAGACTGACGGTGAGGATTTATTTAGCTAACATATATTAACTTAAGGGACCAAATTGTAACGTTAATAACTTATGAGACCAAAATGTAACCAACAAATCAATTAAGGGACCAAATCATTAATTAAGCAAAAAAAACATAATATGATTTCCTTCGCAATATTTAATCTATAAAACACCGACACAGACATACATCGACACGACATCGGATACTAACATTGAAGTTTGATTGAAAGTTTGATTTTAATTAAAATAATTTAATTAAAATGAATATTTACTGTAATTTCATGATTTGCACTCAAAATGAATTACGGAACAAGAAAAAATTAATAGAATCAAAAGTAGCGAAAAGTAACACATTACACAAAAGTTGAAAACTGAGCCAAGAAGAATGGATACTGTTTTAATGGAACCAACGCCAGCTTATAAAGCACCCTATTACCGACGCCGAATACAACAACAGCCGCCGCAGCAACCACCACCTTCACCGCCTGATTCTCACTTTTCCGACAATTATCCTCCACAATCATCTTCCTCTCATCCTCCTCACGGAAATCTGATCTCTCCCTTGCGCCACTCGCTTCTACAACCGGAATCCACGTTCGTCGCCGTAGCTGTAAAGCGAAGATTCCCTGGCGTTGAAGTGAATAGCCGTAGTGGATTCCGGCGGTGGAGTTTGTTGGTTGGAGTAGGCGGACTTGACCGGAGAGGGAGGCGGTGCCGGCGGTAGGTGACCGCCGGCAGAATGACGTCATAGGGTGGTGGAGAGTGCGGAAATTTACAAATTTGTATGTTGAGAGATTTGGGTGATGATTGTTGAGTTGAGTGTGTATCACATGGTGAAAGCGAAGACACTTAAATAAAAGGGTTTTTCTATCATATGCACATGTTAATAATTTTGCATTAAAACTTGAATATTTTGTATTAAATATATAACTTTTTGTTAAATAATTGTTGGTTTCAATAAAAACTTACTACTTTTAGTTATTTTAACATGTGCAATATTGACAAATCCTAAATAAAAATGGAAAATAAAAAAGTTGATGTTCCAAAATAAAAGAATTTAATGGTGTGAGTGAGTGTGTGACAACTTGACAAAAAGGTAGATTCTGACTTTTTTTCGTTGGCAAATAAACTCCCATAGGTTACTTCAAAAACCACGAGTAATTTCAAATTATTGTTTAAGAAAATGGAATAATTAATTATTCTTAGACTGATATTTTTCCTCTAACAAAAAAAGACTGTTATTTTTTTTTGCTTAATTGCATGTTTGATCCCTTATATTTATTTAGTTTTTAAGTTGGTCTCTTATGTTTTAAAAGTTTCAAGTTGGTCTCTTACGTTTAATAAGTTAGTCCCTTCAGTGCTATAACGGTTAAAGATTCGGGTTGACAATATGGGTGATGAAACTTAACTTATTTAGAAAATCAGTTTTAAAACATTATTTTAATTTTTTTGTTTTATCGCGGAATGGACTAACTTATTCCAATATGAATAACATTTTGGACCAACTTGAAACTTTTAAAACGTAAGGACCAACTTGAAACTTTCAAAACATAAGGGACCAAATTAAAAACTAAAATAAACATAAGGGATCAAACTTGCAATTAAACCTTCTTTTTTTTTACTATATGAGATACTCGCGCGTCTTTTTTTTTTTCTTTTGAAAATACTCTTTTGTTCGAATTATGAAATTGAAATTGTTTAAAACTGTGTTAAAATACATACTTTATAAGGCTAGGGAGTATTCAATGGATTTAATCTGCACATGTTCATTAGAAGATTTTTTTAGGTGGTCTTGTTAGCTTATACTTTCAATACTTGTTTTCGACATGAAAACTTTCTAGTCGAAGCTAATTTTAATTATTGATGTTAATCCAAAAATTAGTTACTTCGACGTATTGTGATAGTCTTGACATATGCAAAATTATTCAGTTTTCGACAAAGGAAATTCAAATTGTCTGTGAATAGGCAAAGTCAAAGATCAAAGACACGTGGAGGCATGTTAGATTTGTCGAAGACTTGTAGTTTTAGGACCGTTAGTTTTAGTTACTTCTTATTATGTAGTTGGATATTTGTGTATTGGCTTCACTTTTGCTAAAACAAATATTCAAGTATGATGTTGGATACGATGCTCCAACATGTTTGGCACTCTAGTAAGATGTTGGATACGATGTTCCAACATTCTGACACGGTTCAGTGTGCCCTGTTTATGTGTTAAGTTATACGCGCACTTTATCTTATTAGGGAATCCACACCTTATTTCTTGTTGGCCAAGTAGCGTGTTTTTTGTACAGAATGAGATGGTTTATTATTTCCTAAGGTTATGTCAACAATTTAGGAAACTTTGGATGTGTTTGGATTGTTCCTAAAGATGTTCCTACATTTTAGGAGTTGCTTTATTTGTTCCTGATTCTTGTGTAGCGGGTCACCGCTTGGATCTGTTTTGTTCTAAAGCCCAACAAGACTTATTAGTCTGTATTGCTTTAGTATATATACAATCAAGTATTTGAAGGAAAATCAAATTACAAACAGAATAGAGCAACGGATAAAATTTTCGATTTTCTTTCCTTGGATCATTACGAATTACACATGAATCAGTGATTTGATTGTTACCTCGAAGTGTGGAGAAAGCTGGAAACTGGAAACTGCAATCACGATCACAGCAAAGCAAGCAACAAAGCCTCTAGCAAGTCCACACGAACAGTGCTCCTTCAAAACTCGGTGCTAGCCAAGGAATCAGAAGTTTTAGAGAAGTAGGGTTTCTCAAAACGTGTGACCAAAAACTTCAGCACTAGGGTTCTATTTATAGAACTCCTAGTGTGCGCTGCAAGTCAGAAGTCATTATTGGGCTTCAGTAAGCCCAATAACGAGTTTAGTAATTCTACTAGCTAATTAGCGTTATTTACTAAACACACCACTTATATAAGTCATACTTATATATTTCTCTTTTGACCGTTCTTTGTGTGTGACCCTATAGGTTCTAGTCACGTTGGCAATAATTTTAAATCCAATATTTAATACTATAAACAATGAGAATATTAAGTCATACTTATCTAGCAACACATCACTGCTACCCAAGTGACAAGAATGTTAAGTGATCTGACGAAACCTTTCCATGATAATACTTATGTGTACGACTACTCCTTTGTCCTAATATCTATATTGATCTCAAGGCATAGATTTTGTCACCCTTGTATAGATCAATATTTATATTTCTTGATTCCGAAATATACTGAATAACGAATAAGTCCAATATCTCATATTGACTTAGTTCTGCATGGCCATGCAGTTTTACAGTCATATTTCATCAAGAGGCTTAAAGATATATCTCATGTTTATGAGGAGGGACAAATCCCATCTAGGACACTTATGTCCCTCAGCATGATTCATCAAGTACCCATCAACCAACGTTATGGTTATCCTTTTACAGACAACGTTAGAATGGCAACAAAGCACTTGAGTCCACATCTAGGGATTATAGTGGTTTCAGGTCTAAGAGTGATATACATTATTATCATTGTGAGAATATCTTATGACAATTTCATAACATACTATGTAGTATTCTCATAGTGGGTCAATCCAGTATAAATATTACTCCTAATATTTATACCTATGTATAGACTTAATATCTTATATCTATGACCCATAAGATGCGGTCATCAGTCTACATACATAATAGTCTCGACGCTTTATTATTATCCTTATTCATATTAAAGCTTGACTACGGATAGATTTAAGAATAACGTTCTTTATGATAATGTAATCTCATGATTAAGTCACACTTAATACATTATTACATGAACTATCTATTTTAAGGACTTTATTAACATTACTATAAATATAATAAAGAGTGTCATATATTATTCAATAATAAAAGTCATGATACATAAGATAAGTTCAACATAAACTATTGGCCTCTAGGGCTTAAACCAACAATATTCAAACCGACATTGAAGATTAGAGCTTCTTAGGGTTTTGAGTCGTTTGTTATTTGTGAGCCTTTCTTGTATCACCTTGATACATGTTAAGGATTGTGTTTTATTGAGTTGTAAGTTGTACTACTCCTAAGCTTTGAAGCACGGAGGTAGTTTGTGTTTAAAGGTAACTTCATCTTATTGAGTTGTAATCTGATAATCACAGGGGTTGTGATTGATTGAGTGGAAGTGAGATGGCATCTCAGATCTAGGAGTTCCTAGGTTGAAGTCAATACGGGTAGGTCCTAGGTCTTAAGCTGTAAACTGAGAGTTTGCTGAGAACTTAGAATAAGGACTACACTAGTGGATTTCCTTCCTGGCTTGGTAGCCCCTAGAGTAGGTGTGTCTGTCACCGAAGTGATTTCTCTTGTGCCTTTTACTTTCTTGTCTTTTACATTATGCATCTTTTGTTTGTTATTGTTAGCACAATGTTCTAAACATTACATTCAACATTTGTATTTTGTGTCTGGTGTTTGAACATCACATAGAACATCTGAAAAGCTAACGCGCCAAAATTACAATTGGCATCAGAGCAGGCACCCTGCCTGTTTTAGGGTGAGCTTCAGGGAAGATATTTTATGGCATTATGGACAAGGAAGGAGGATTTGTGAACATACCAACTTTGTTGGATGGCTCCAACTATGAGCTTTCCTCAAATCCATAGATAGAAAGACATGGAAGGCAGTTCTGAAGGGTTGGGAACATCCTGTGGCTCTTGACGCATATGGGAACATGACAGCTGTTCTGAAACCTGAAGAAGAGTGGTCCACTGTTGAAGATGAGTTAAATCTTGGAAACTCCAATGCATTGAATGCATTGTTCAATGGGGTTGACAAGAACATGTTCAAAATGATCAAACAATGCACTGTTGCTAAGGATGCTTGGGAGATTCTCAAAACTACACATGAAGGTACATCCAAAGTAAAAAGTTCAAGACTTCAACTTCTGACTACTCAATTTGAAAATTTAAAAATGAAGGAGGATGAGAATATACAGGATTTACACATGAATATCCTTGACATGGCTAATTCTTTTGAATCTCTGGGAGAAAAGATGTCTGATGAAAAGCTTGTTAGAAAGATTCTCAGATCTCTTCCTAAGAGATTTGATATGAAGGTGACTGCTATTGAAGAAGCTCAAGACATATCCAACATGAAGGTTGATGAGCTGATAGGATCACTTCAAAACTTTGTGAATAACAGAACTGAAAAGAAAAGAAAAAGCATTGCCTTTGCCTCAAATGTTGATAATGAAGAATTGCAAGAAGAGATTGAGGTTGATGAAAATCTGTCAGGACATCTGGTGTTACTTGGAAGACAGTTTAAGAAAATTCTGAAATAGATTAACAGGAGACCTAGGTCAAATGGTCAGAACATGACCTTCGATATCAGTAAGCAACAAAACAGTTTTAATAACTCAAGAACTGATGAAAAGAATAATCAATCCAAGGGGGTCCAGTGTCATGAATGTGAAGGATATGACCACATCAAATCATAGTGTGCCACATTTCTCAAGAGACAAAAGAAAAGCTTGATTGTTTCTTGGTCAGATGAAGATGATTCAGAAGGAGAAGTTGAAAATGAATATGCTAAGCTTGTTAAGGCTTTAACTGGTAGATGCATATCTGATTCTGAATCTTGTGATGAAGAATTAGCTTATGAAGAGCTGGCTGCATCTTACAAAGATCTATATACCAGAAGCATAGAAATATGCAATTTGCTGGAGAAGCAGGAGAAAACTATTAGTGAATTGCATGCTGAAAGAAGTCAACATCTAGCTAAGAAGTCACACATCACTGAGAGCTTCATCTAGAGAAGACTGGTACTTTGACAGTGGATGCTCCAGGCATATGACTCGAGTAAATAAGCTTCTTGAAGATATGAGATCTTACAAAAGCAACCATGTGACATTTGGAGATGGAGCAAAAGGAGAAATCATGGGTATTGGTAAATTGATTAATGATGGATTATCGGATTTTGATAATGTGTTGTTGGTGAAAGGATGTGAACTTTAGCAAGTCTGAATGTCTGGTAACTAATAGAAAAGGTGAAGTGGTGATGAAAGGTGCTAGATCTAAAGATAATTGTTACGTGTGGGTCCCTCTAGAAGAAGCTCACATGTTCACATGTCTAGTGAGTAAAGAAGAAGAAGTTAAATTTTGGCACCAGAAACTTGGTCACTGAAACCTCAAAGGTCTGAAGAAAGCCATTTTTGTAGAAGCAATCAGAGGACTGCCCAAACTTAATATTGTTGAGGACAACATATGTGGAGAATGTCATATTGGTAAACAAACTTGAACGTCGCATCCAAGGTTGGAACATCAGGTGACTTCCAAAGTTCTTGAACTCCAACACATGGACTTGATGGGGCCAATGCAAGTTGAAAGTATTGGAGCAAAGAGGTATGCTTTTGTTGTTGTTGATGATTTCTCCAGGTTTACTTGGATTAATTTCATTAAGGTAAAATCAGATACCTTTGATGTGTTTAAAGACTTATGCACACAACTTCAAAGGGAAAAGGATAGTGCCATTATGAGGATCAGAAGTGATCATGGGACAAAATTTGAAAATTCTAATTTCAGTGAATTCTGCTCCACTGAAAGAATCAAACATGAATTTTCATCTCCTATAACACCTCAACAAAATGGTGTTGTGCAAAGGAAGAACATAACTCTTCAAGAATCAGCCAGAGTTATGCTTCATGCAAAACATCTGCCCTATCACTTTTGGGTTGAAGCTATGAATACAACATGTTATGTTCACAATAAAGTTACTCTAAGGGCTGACACCACAACTACCATGTATGAGACATGGAAATGAAGGAAACCTACTGTCAAATACTTTCATGTTTTTGGAAGCAAATGCTACATTCTAGCAGATAAAGAACACAAAAGGAAAATGGATCCCAAGAGTGATGAGGGGATCTTCCTTGGATACTTTACTAACAGCAGAGCATATGGATTGTTTAACTCTAAAACCAAGGCTGTTATGGAATCCATCAATGTTGTGATAAATGATGTTCCTTGAAATAGAGTCCCGGATGTTGAACCAGATGTTGAAACATCTATTCAAACTTTGTTTCTCCTTTGTCGGAATTGGTATTACAATCCGAACTTTCGAGGGGTTATAAAATTCCTAAGTTCACCAAGTTTGCAGGAGATACAAGTGAGTCCACTGTCGAACATGTCGCAAGGTATTTGACAGAGGCAGGAGATCTAGGAAATGATAAGAATTTGAGGTTGAAATATTTTCCAAGTTCTCTAACAAAGAATGCCTTTACATGGTTCACTACTCTTGCACCTTATTCTATCCAAAGTTGGACTGAATTAAAAAGGTTATTCCATGAACAATTCTACATGGGCCAATCTAAGATAAGTTTAAAAGAATTGGCGAGTGTCAAGAGGAATTCCATTGAATCCATTGATGATTATCTCAATAGATTCAGATTATTAAAGGCAAGATGTTTCACTCAAGTGCCTGAACATGAGTTAGTCGAAATGGCTGCTGGTGGCCTAGATTATTCCATCAGGAAGAAACTAGACACTCAACACTTGAGAGATATGGCCCAGTTGGCCGATAGAGTTTGACATGTCGAAAGATTAAAGGCTGAAAAAGCCAGAACTCAGACACATTATAAAAGAGAAAAGATTTCTTATATCGGATCGGACAAAGGCAATCAAGACCTCGACAAAGATTTTGGTGATGTCGAAACAAAGGAGGTTGACATTGCTGAATTAAAACCAGGGCCCCCTTATACGTGTAAATCATTAAGACCCTCTGATGGGAACAATCCTGTCGAACCAAGCAATGAAAGATTTGTTCCAAAAACATATACCTTCAATGTAACCAAATGCGACGAGATCTATGATATCTTAGTTGTTGATGGCGAAGTGGTAGTACCCAAGGATTTGAAAATCCCACCACTAGAACAACGTCAAAAAAGAGGTTTTTGTAAATACCATAAATTTTTGGGACATAAGACCTCACGATGTTCCCTTTATAGGGATTTGGTTCATAAGGGTCTCAATGAAGGCAGATTGAAGTTTGGAAACAACCCAAAGCCTCAAATGCAAGTAGACTCTGATCCTTTGAAGGATGTGAGGATGATGTACACTGACATTGTTGGTTGCAATATGGTCGAAGCGGTCATTGATGTTGTCGAAGACCTATCTGTCGAAGTGGAAGTGGGAACATAAGCTGATGTTGCAGAATGTCGAATGGTAGACATCACTGAAGATGCAAAACACGTCGAGGAGACTGTTCCAGAGCCTCAATTCGACGAGAAGTTAAAGACAGCTTATCCTACAGCTGAAGAAGTATTGATTGATTTCCTCAATCGATGCAAGCTGAAGAATTCTGAGGTAATGCTCGGCCCCAGATGTAGTGTTGTATTTGACAAAGAGGCAACTAAAGGCCTTGAAAGTTCTATCCCAAAACCTAAGTAAAGGAACAAATGGTATGGTGATCATAGACCCAAGTTTTCCTTTACAAAGAGTTATATCCCTTTTATCAATAACTCTTCGACCACTAATTATGTCAACAAAGGTGGTCAAGGAAAAGCTTTTGTTCCTTACGCGCCTAACTAGAAATGGGTTCAGTCTGCCCACAAGAATGTGCAGCATGGAAAGAACAATGTGGTGAAAAGAAGCACCAGTAATGTTGATAACAACAAAAATGACACCGCTTTCGAGTCGAAGAAATATGCGTACATCAACAACTACAAGGGAAGGAATCCCATGACAAGGACTTAATGGAGAAGGTACCAGAGATCTAAAAAAGGCATTGTTGCAAGCCTTGAAGACAAGACTGTTGACCCAGAGGGTAATCAAAGAATGGTCGAATCAAGAAGAAGACCAACGAAAGAAAGGTTGTCTTTTCCCCTAGTCAAAAAGGATCCTAATGAAGATGATGAATTGGGTTCTAAATTTATGGATTCAGAACCAGACTTCGATGTCATATGCAACGTGGTCTCTATTTTACCCACTGAATATGATATGGTGTCTGAAGTCGATGATTCAGAGGAAGAGTTCGATCCCAAAGACATGGGAGAATACAAACCCATGTGCTATTTCGTAACAAATGATGGCTTTGAAAATAATCGAAAAGCCATATTCAACCAGCCTGATGATTTGCTGAAAAATCATCTTAAACCTTTGCTCATCCAAGCCAAAGTGGGTGAGATTGCTATCAATAAAGTGTTAGTTGACGGTGGTGCTGCTGTTAATTTGATGCCTGAATCCTTACTCAAGTGGATTGGCAAGACTAACAAAGATTTGAAGCCTCATAATGTAATTCTGTCGAATTATGAAGGAAAGGTTGGTCATTCCCGTGGTGCTTTCCAAGTGAGTCTAACGGTGGGAACAGTGGTTAGACCAACTTTGTTCATGGTAGTCCCATCGAAAGCTAACTTCAATTTGTTGTTAGGAAGGGAGTGGATTCATAGGATAGGTGTTGTTCCCTCATCCATGTATCAAAGAATCGCAATTTGGAGAGATGATGGTACAGTCGAAAACATTGAGGCTGAGTGTAACACCCCGTTTTCCCAACAATGTAAATAATACAAATAATCAGAGTATTCAACGTAAAACGGAATGTCACACTACAAAACAAGTATAAATAGAGAAAAGTCGCTATTTATTAAAAACAACCCTGTCAACAATTTCAATAACATCGCAGCGGAAAAATAGATTCATAGTTCAACAACTTTGGCACTACGGCCTCAACGTAAACAACTTAATTAAAAATCTTAATTCAAAAAGGTTCAACAACATGGTTCTTAAACAATACGTAACAGTGGAAAACAAGCAAATAAACCCCATCCCGTTACGTATCAGAGCGAACCTAAGACGACACACGAGAGAGTCAACTCACATCAACAGCTAATCCTGGTTATCTGCACGTTACCAACGTAGGGGCAACATTCAAACAGAAGGGGTGAGATTTCACATTCAATAATAATAAGCATATAATTCATCAACGGAATTTAACAACCTAAACAACAGTAATTATCAACAATAATAGTTCACATATACTTATCATCAATAGTGTTTCACATATGCTTCATTTATTTCCATTTAGCATTTAAAACAACAACAACAACTCAACAACGACGACGACAACTCGACATTAACGACAATGCAACGACACAACAACAACTTGACTATGCAGTATGCATGTGGTACCAATCAACGCTGGAGCAATAAACTCCTAAAGCTGGAGCAAATAACTCCTAAAATCAACGCTGGAGTATAAACTCCTAAAATCAACGCTGAAGTATAACTCCTAAATCAACGTGTTTCAATGATTAACATTCACAGGGCATAAGCCCCCAACTTTATATGAGTATGCATGGACTCAACAACTTAATCAACAACAACGTACAACATCAACGACTTGACGACAACATCAACAACAACAACAACGTACAACTTCAACGACTTGACAACATCAACAACAACGTGCAACATCAACAACAACGTACAACTTCAATATTATAATCTCATAGATATTCGTCATTTAATTGCAACATCATATAATCATCATGTTAATTCAACATATGCATTCATATAGTAATTCATCAACAAGTTATTCATATAACAATCATCAACATATATACATTCATGTATCAATTCATAAATCATGTCATTCTTGACAAACAAACCATCTGAGTAACTGATAATATCACCTAAGGTTTTCAAGTATGCACTAAAGGCTAATTCAAAACAGAAATGTATGAAACGACACAAAAACATGAAAAGGTACAGAACTACCAGTTTACTCGCCGTGGCGAGTTGGCTTACTTGTCGTGGCGAGCAAACATTGCTCTCTGTCGGGAAGTGCGATTTTTAACCCCAAAAACCCAATTTTCATCAACCTCAATCCCAAATTTGTTAGAAACTCAACCTATGATCATTCTACAACCTGAACATCATTTATCTATGAATTCTACGGACTTTCTACACTCTTAACAACCAATTCTACGGGTTCTATCATTAAAATCGGTTTTAAACCCTAATTCTCAAAACAACATGAACAACAACAAAACTACATGCTAAATTCAATTTCAGAATTATACAACCTAAGATTAGAGAATATTAGTCCCACCCTTACCTTAGATTGATGATTGCAAGACTCTACCGGTTCTCCCTTCTCTAGGTTCTCCTCTTTTTCTCCAAAAACTTGTAAACCTAATTTGTCTGGCTCTTAGCTTTTATATCTCACACCCTCAACATATTTTCCAACTAAATCCACGTATTTTCTAACTAAATCCAAACCAGCCCCTCAAATATATTTATTCTAATAATCCAACATATTCTACTAAAAAATAACATAAAGCCACTTAATAAAATATTAAAACACCACAACATGTCATAAATCAACATAAATCACATAAGTCATATAAAAGACTCTAAACTCAACCAAAAATAATTAAATAATAAATAGGGCGTTACACTGAGGAAAGCTATTTTCTTGCTGAATTGAATCAAATCACAAGAAAAACATTTGACAAGAATCTAGTGAACATTGCTCCATGTTCATCTGCAAAATCTGATGATACTAATCAAGCATATGTAAGTTCTGTAAGACTCCATCTAACTCATGGTTTCATATGGGAAAGGGACACTCTCGACACTGAACCTGACTTGGAAGATCTGAATTCCCTAGCCTTAGGTAATAATGAGGTTGATCATCACATATAAGTAAGATGCTTAGAACATAATCACGATTGTTTTAGCCGGAGTGTGAAATCAAACAGGCCTTAGTGGCTAATACTTAGCAAAAGATGGTTAAGAAACCATTAGTAAGGATACTATTGAAATGCTTAGTTTGAAACTTAAGTAAATGTTGGTCAATTGACTACGAATTTGATTGTATCTATGATGGGGAATTAATATTATTTCCTACTTATAATCAAATGGTAAAAACTGGTATTCGTTGCCTTTAATTATTCAGAATTTTGGGATAAGAAACCAAAAGAAGTGGTTAAAACTACAATAGACGTAACTCATGTCTAATATTCTTTTGACAAGTTTGTCAATTGCAAACCTTGAAGGCAAGGAGTTATGTTTGTTGAGTTTTATTACAATCTTCGGGTTATTTGCAAATATCTCTTTGTTGCAAGTAAATTACTATCCTAAAAGTTGAAAGTTTTACCATTTACAAGTTGTCAAAGGAAATTCTTTGATAAATATGTCGAAATAAGGGAATGTATTGAAGAATATAAAGCCTATTTTCTGAAATTAAAACTAGCACAAGCATAAAATTTCGACAAAGAAATAAACATTCGGCTTTGAATTAATGAAACAATGCAAAACATTGCCCAATCATTACATAATTGGATACTGTTATGTCATGATATGATACATATAAACACCAACACAAAAAGAAGTAAATGGCAGTTTGTTCTTGATTAAATCAGAAAAGCCATCTAATGGGCAAGAGTACAATATGTCGAATACAGTTCTACACCTACTAGTAATTCGACATACCAGCAGATTTCAGGAAAAACATGAGCAAAGCTAGAACCTTGCATCTTCTAAGAAGCGGAAATGAACGAGGAAGCGAGCAATTTCGACATCAAGGCGACAAAGAAGACAAATATCCGTTGTCGAATATTCTTCGTCATCTCCTGGAAGAGGCCAAAATGAAGCCTCTAGCTATAGTTTTGATGATGTTAGACTTTTTGGTTATATATCTATGTTAGCCTTTTAGTTTAGATTTTGTTAATCTAGCTTTTCATTTTTAGATTCTGTTAAAGCACTCTAATGAAACAATTGGTATCTTGTCTTGTAGGTCTTGTTCCAACATGAGTCGAATCAACTGTATCTGAATCGTTTCATTTAAGTCTCTGACTTAATATGAACCTATTCATGATGTTTATGAATCGATTCATGTTTGAATTGTGTTATTCATTCTTTGAGTCGTATCACTAAACTCTCTGACTCTTTCTGAATCGATTCACATGAGTCCTGAATTGATTCATACCTTCATTTGGGTCGGTTGAATCGTTTCACATATCATCTGACTTGCATCAATCTTCATAATCTCTCCTTGTGTCTGGACTTGGTTTTTTTATGTCTGAATCGATTCACTTGTTTAATGAATCGATTCACTTTGTTGGTTTTGTGCGAAAATTTGGCCTAACTACCTTCTCCTATATATTGTCTTCTCCTCATAACTCCAAGATTATTTAATCATTTGCATCTATTCTCTCTAGGTCTCAAAAACTCATTGTCCATACATTCTTCAAGATTAAACACTTTTTCTTAGAATCACTTTGTTCTTTGAGTCTATAGATTCTCTAGGGTGCTAGTAGGGATTGTAAGTTGAATCTCTCAAAAAGATTGGTTGGGCTTAATCAAGGCTTCAAAGGAAGTGAATAATCTCATTCCACCTCCAAAGGATTTGGGGGTCTTTCTAACCGTTCTTGAAGTCGAAAGGGGTTCGTTTACCGGACGTAGCATTGAAGGCTCGAGTGAAGAGTTTGAAGGATTTCACGGGTATTCAAGGATCCGAAGATTCAAGAAGCACTAAATTCAAGGGGTACTTGAAGTTTGGTGGAGTGTTTTACATAGGAGTTGAAGAATTAGGTTTTAATTTCAAGGAACTCTTGTAAACACATTGTATTTAACATTTGTTACATGGATGACCTTGGTGAAGGTGTACTTCATCAAGAAGAATAGAGGTAGCTCTAGCGAGGTTGAGAAAGAGCGAACTACTATAAAAATATCGGTGTTATCTCTCTTTCCTTATCCTCTTTACATTTTGATATTGCATGTGATTAATTGAATAATTGTGAGGTTAATTTGTAGTGTTGATCTAAGTTGTCTTTCATTGAAAATCAATCTAATTCATTGAGTTAGGTTTCATATAATCTGCTTAGATCAATTGATTGCAAAATCTATTCAATTCTTCAATTACACATGTATTGTGTTTTTGATTTGATAGCTTAGTAATTTTGTTCATATAGGCTTGGTTTGAAATTTTGTATTGTTTTCTACTTTGTTCAAGGTTTATTAACATTTGATTGTATAATAAGATTTGTATCGTGAATCTATCAATTCTAAGAATAAATCTTATTGCACATATATTTGTCTTTTTGATTCATTGATTATGATTGTTCGAGCACGAATCCAATAGTCAATTTCACACAAATTCGTTTTTATCAAAACTCTGGAAATTCTTTTAAAAATCTATTTACCCCCCCTATAGCTTGGTAACTATCTAGCCATATAGACGAACACAAAAGATATTGGGCCTCCTTTTGCGACCCTTACAGGTTCCCTTTGAAGTGCAACCGAATCTACGCTCTAAGCCTGGAGGCAAAGGCGTTGTCCAGTAATGTCCCCAGAAGAAAGGAATGCTGCCAATATTTGCCAAATCTCGCCCGCATTCAGCAAGTTGTTTCCGTTCAAAAAGGTCCGTGAAGATGGGAAGAACTTCATCTATGGAGAAACCCTCTTTAGCCAGCACTTTCAGTATGAGGTCGAAGTACCTAGCACTATCAGACTTATGGGCAACTGCTTCCTTGAGGATGAGCTTTATTTCTCCCAAGTTAGGATTATCTCGTTGAAGCATTTGGGTTGCTGATGCCACGTTGAACATCCCATGCCCATTGTGAGAGATTTGCGCATGAGCTTGCGTTTTCCTTCACTAAGGGAATGATCGGTCAAATACCACACGCAGCTATGAGGTAAAGCCCTAAGGATTGCTTTGTCACGAGTAAACCCTTGGTAAAAAGGGAAAGCAGTTTCAAACCTGACAAGGTCTTTAGCCCCAAATTCCACTATTTTCTTAATGATCACAAACAACACATCTCCTAGCAAAGTATCCATCATCAAAGAAAGAACTTCAACGTAGAAGAATATAGAATAGTTGAAGATGTGGTGGTTTAAGATATGAAAGCAACTGCACGAAAGAGGCTTTATAAGCAAAGAGGACAGGTTTATGGGATAGTGAAATTGAGGAGTCCCGAGGAAAACGGATTAATGAGCGAGAGGCACCATGATGATAGAAGTGTAAAATCATGTGAAAGTTGAGGATAAATAGATTTGGGGCACGTGGCAGCCAAAGGTAACATCGACCGTCGCCAAACTGCTGAAATAATGACCCATAGAATCACGAACTGGTGAAATACAAAAGGGACATAAAAGATTACGTTCAAAAGCCATGATGACTATGATGTCATGATAAGTGAAAGGAGAAAACGTTTCTCAAAAATGCCAATCTTCTTCTCTTTTCGAGTTGTGTCGTCGAAAATGGCATTTTTTGGGGGCATTTTGTTAGCTTGTAAATTCAACAGGCTCATTTAATATGGTCAACATTTGTTTGAACTTTAACTTTGCAGGAATCAAAGGTTGTCTCGTATTCAAACTTGAGTATTTCGACAAGTTTGCAAGCTAGCTTGTGACTTGAAGTTCGATGGAACAAAACTGAAGAAAGATTGCGTCGAAGTCAAGCAATGAAGGCGGAAAAGCATGATTTCAAGCTAGGGAACAGTTTCCTTAGTGGAAACGTGGGGCAAACGGTTGCCCAAGATGGAGGAAGTGCTGATCATGGGGTTAGTGGTTCACCAGTTAGGTTTTTTAGTATAAATAAGTGTTTCCAAGCCGGAAAATGGGTCGCAAATCATTTATAGAATTCTACAACACTCAAACTACCGGCGTCTAGGGAAACGAGGTATAAAGAATGTATGTAAACTGATTTGTAGACCACCTTTATTTTAATGCATTGCATTTTACTTTTCCTTTAAGTTTACGTGCTTAAAGCCTTTATCTTTCCTTTTAACTTTATATTGCTTTTGTTTGCAATCTCAAACCTGTCGAGAGACAGTGCCTTTTGTTTACAAACTCGTCCTGCTCTCTAAGTAACTTGAGTGCATCTCGTGGCTCTTTTTTCAAACCCTTTTTTCGATCAAAACCTTTGCACAACATGCTCCTGAGATCTCTAGTTCGGTCTCGCTTGTAATAATCAGAACTAGCCCGTAGTTTGCTGAAAACACAGGCAAACAGGAGCACGCCAGCTTGAATGCACCATGCCACACTAATGACACGGCGCATAACCCGGAGACGGTTATGACCAACACGCTCTTATATAAGGGTTAACTTGCTTCACCCTCAAGGTACGATTCACTTTCCACAACACTTTCTACACAATCTTTCTCAGTCCAATTACTGACTTGAGCGTCGGAGTGCAAACGTGCCTGCAGGCACCTTTCGTTCCACCACGAAGACTCATCGTCGCTGTACCGGAAGTTGTTACCGTCACACCGGCGCATTAACCGCCGCTGTTGCCACTCATCCGTTCTCACTAGATTGATCAAAAGCTATATTTCTTAGTTGATCTGATGGTCAAATTTAACTTTCGCATAGTAAAAAACTCATTCTCTTTCCCATGCTAAATGTCACCAGCTTCTGGTGATGTTGACTTTCCTTGACGTCCACATGCCAAAACATCGTACGACAGGGCGGTCAATGTTAAAGTACTAGGATGCTATAGCATTTGGATCAAATAAGAAACTTAAAAAAGACAAGACAAGTAGAGAATATAAAATAAAGGTGTGCTTATCAATCATTTTACGTGAATTTGTTTTGCGCACACAAGCATTTATCTAAGTAACAACAATTAATGAAAATCAAATATCCTTAAAAAAAAAATGAAAATCAAGTACAAACTACATAATTTAACATATAATACTATAAATGGAAATATTTCTTTATCTAGGGCCTATTAGTGATATAGTTACTTCATTTGTAGAAGATGTCTGTCTTTCAGAAGAAGGCTCTCCTTTGCTTGAGAAATTTTTAATTAAGAAACCAGGTTCTTTTGGTTTAGGTAAAGTGTCTTCACTACTTAACATCACAATTACAGATGTCATGTTTGGTCTATCGTCAGGATGTTGTTGTAGACATAATAGACCAATTTGAATGCAACGCAATGCTTCAGATTCAATGCACGAGTCCCTTAAGTAATCATCGATCAATTTGAGTGGAGTTCTCTCTTTCCACAATCTCCATGCCTACAAAAGTTTAATATCAATCATATATTACCATGATGTAAAAAAAAGAATTGAATTTAGTGGTACTTACATATCCAATAAGATTATGATCGTTTTCTTGATAGCTAAGTGCCCTGTTTTTCTTTCCACTTATAATTTCTAACAATAATACGCCAAAGCTAAATACATCTGATTTTATAGAAAATAATCCATCAGTGGCATATTCTGGTGCCATATAACCGCTGCAAGGAAACAACCAATAAATTTTCAGATGTTTAAGTATTCGTACAAATAAGTTGTTATGTTTTAAGATACTTACTATGTGCCAACTATTCTGTTTGTTCTCCCCTCGATTTGATCACCTCCACACATTCTAGCTAAGCCAAAATCTGAAATTTTTGGGTTCATATCACTGTCTAATAAAATATTACTGACTTTTAGATCTCTGTGTATGATCCTTAATCTTGAATCTTGATGAAGATAAAGAAGGCCCCGAGCAATTCCAAATAGAATGTTAAAACGTGTAGACCAATCTAACAATTTACTCGAAAATCTATCTGAAAAAAGTGTTCAATAAGTTCATTAGTTGTTTCTTTGCAATAAAAAAAAGTTTAGGAAGTTTATGTTAGATTAAATATTATACTTCGGAAAAAAATTACTCACCAAAAAGAAATGAATCGAGACTTTTATTAAGCATGTATTCATAGATCAACATTTTCTCATCTCCTTCAATACAACAACCAACAACTTTAACAAGATTTCGGTGTTGAAGTTTAGCACATAATATAACTTCATTTTTAAACTCTTTTTGTCCTTGTCCAGAACTCCTTGAAAGCCTTTTGACAGCAATTTCTTGTCCATCAAGCAATGTACCCTATATATTATTTATAGTTGAATTTTTTTATAAATAATGAATTTCACTGTTTATATTTTATCCATATTACTAGAAATTTTGTAAGTTATTCACACAATAAAAATATGGCATAAATTTACCTTGTATACTGGTCCAAAACCGCCTTCCCCAAGCTTGTTGTCATAAGAGAAGTTATTTGTTGCCTTGCGTATTGTAGCTTGATCAAAGATGGGAAGCTCAAAATCTTCATGTGTTTCTTCATCATTCTCTTCTGACCTTGTGATCTTCTCTATTTTCTCTTTTAATAAATGTCATTTAGAAGAAGAGGAGTGTTATTTTGACAACCCAAAACCTACAACTTATTCCACACCGTATAACCCCAAGGCATAATTCAAATTGGCACGCATTCTAAAATAAAATAAAATGTTTAAAAAATTCAACTTATATTACCTAACCGTAGCAAAATAGGGTGTGAACAACCAAAAGGGTTGTTCATTTATCATTCATTTTAAAACAAAATGTAACTTGATTGAAAAGTTATCACATGAAACATCATTACGTCTATTTTTTTAATCAATATAATTTTTTAAGCAAAAAGTATATAATTTAAAACAAAACGTCACTTTGATAGAAAAAAAATATCAAATGAAACATCAGTACAAACTGGTCTATCTATGATATATAAGTGTGCAAAAGCCCTTAGAGCATAAGTAAATATGATTTACTTCACTTATTTCTATTATTTTAGAAGAATGCTAATGAGTGCTCTTGAGACATTGATTAAGATGTTAAAACTAATAAGTTTGCATCAAAAAGTGATATGATTATTGCTAAGACACTAGTAAAAGTTTATGTTTCCAAAACAAAATTTCAATTACTGGATTCTTTAACCAATGTCCTTAGGACATGTAAGCAAGATCCTTATTATTATTATATGAAGTTTACATGTTAGTTAAGTGACTAATTTCTATAGATAAGACAATAAGATTCTCCTTCTATTCTAATAAAATTGCATAGAATATTTAACTATGATAAGTGTTATGAATACTCTTTCAATAATTCACTTAATGCATGAAATTAATGTCGAAACTACATTTTAAAAATAGATTTCACGTAAAGTCATGAGAGCAACATTAATTTCACTTAGTACTCATATTTTCGCACTCTTTTTCAATTATACATCGTGTCTGTGAGATATATTGGATGTGTCCAATTCATTAGTTTCATAATCTTGAGAAATATAAAAGGTCGTATGGCTATGAAACTTACCTTTATACTTTGCCTTTGTTATATAAATGTAGGTGAATGCCAATATCACAAGAACTACTGAAATTGTAATTGAAACTGACAATACTAAGGCTTTGGTATGCCCATTTTTATCACCTGCAATTACGGGTCAAGAGAGAAACAAAGCACATGTGATGTGATTTCCAAACAAAATCAATGATCCTCTGCATGACTAATGTATTAGCAATTAGCATTAGCAAAAGAAAAATGTTTGGTGTGCATCGTGTGGAGTGTATACATTTAGAGGAGTGTTACCAACACTCTCCTTTCAATTTCTCTCGAACACTCACTTTCTTCTCAAATGAACTTCATGTATGCCCCGTGCTTTAGAAATGGGTCTTACATAAAGTGATGGGTGAGGCTCAGAGTGAATGTTGAAAAAAGTGTTGAAAAAAGATTGTTGTACTACTGTTAGCTACTCTCAGGTGTACAAATATCATTGTTAAAGAAAAACTATGAAAGCCTTTACGTACCGATATATGAAGCGTCCATTCGAACATATAAATCTTTTCCACTTGGTGAAACTCTGAGATCAAGAAGATCACCAAACCAGATAGAACAGCCATTATTTGTTCCAGTTGAATCTAAACTTGAGTAAGCAGTGCAGGAACAATTTTGCAAACATCTAACCTTGCAATCTTCAAGTGTCATTTTCTCATCAATCCAAGAATGTGTAGTATCTGGCATTTTCATCCCAACAATTTTTTTAAACCCATCTTTGTTTTTGTCCCCACAACTCCAATTACCATTACGCACACATCCACCTGTCCAGTCCATTGCATTCCACTGTTGTGGCGATTTCGCCTTAAACCCATCTAAACATTGACACATAGGTGATGCATCAAGCACACACTGTCCATTTTCTCCACATACATTGTATGCATCACAACTATCTTGTGGTAAGATTTGGTAAATCTTCCATATTTTGGATTCTGGAATCCAAATGAGGCGTTGACGAAGAGAAACTGTTTCGTTAAAAACAATTATGGAAACCACAGAACTATTCTTGAGTGTGAACATATAATATACCTCGTCTTCGTTGTTGACAAATTCAAAATTAAAAAGTGGATTTTCTTTGAATCCAATTATTCCACTAGATCGAGGACCGGTCCATGGTGCTGTCCTATAGAATTTCGTCGAGCCTTTCCACATAAAGCTTTCAGGGTTTGGAGTTAGTACCATAGCTGAAGTAAGCTCACCTAAAGATGGATCATCCCAATTTTTCCATGCAGTTAAACGTCTCTCAAGACCCCTTTTTTTGTCCCATCCAGTCTTCATTCCTGGTAATATTGTATCACAAGGATAATCAAAGCTCTGCCACACAAAAATTTCTTCGCCGTCGTTTTTAAGCACTAAATTTCCATTGTCCAAGAGTTGCACAATGGGACTCGAAATCAAAACCTTTCTTGTTGTTGTTGTTGTGTTTGTTGTTGACCATAAAAGAGATTGATTTTGATTGAGAAGTACAAGGTTTCCATCTTGACTTATGATCAACTTGCTAGAAGTGTCTTTGATTGGGTTGTCACGATTGGCAACCCAAACAACTCTTCTAACAGGGATATTTTTGTACCAAATTCCAACATAGCGGTTGTTGGAATTACCAGGATTGAAGAAACCCAACTCAAAGGTTCCATCCTTAGAAACCAAGGTGTTGCTATCATAAAGTGGTTGTGATTGTGTAATGGCATCGATTGCAATGGAAATTTTGGAGAAGAATAATAGTAACTTTGTAATAACAAGCATGGTAGGAAGAAGGGTCATTTTGTGTTGATTTAGGAGATATAATTAATTGAAGAAATTTATGTATATATAGATAGTGATATTGTAATTTCGTCAATTGAAGAAATTTCTCGGGCAGCTGAGGAAGTATACAAGTCATTGCATAGTGATGTCTTCCATACTAATCGAGATGACACTTTTGAATTTGGGTGCATTATTTCATCATGTCGGTCTCTATTTAGTTCTTTCTTTACCAATTTTAGGGTGGATTTTGCTCATTTTCTTGCAGGAGAGGCTACGTTACTAGCTAGTCCCATTGTTTATTTTCATATACCCGATTGTATTAAATCTCTTATTATTAATGAAATGCTATAAACATATTTTCTTTATAAAAAACAAAAAGTCATTGCGCAGTTGTTGACTCAACTTTGAAAATATTGTCAATTTGTTGATGCTTTTGTGTTCCTTATTCATTACGTGCGACTAGTTAGTTTGAAAATATTTTGTCAATTCTTCATTCAACTTTCTCCATTAATTATCTCTTTCACACCTCTTTAATACTATTGTCTTTAACTAATGACTCTGATATTTTCATCATTCCTACTTTTCAAACATCATCAACTTAACTGTACTTAATTTTAATTTATATTTTTTTACAACCACAAATTTCAAAAATTTACATTTGAGATTGAGAGGTTACTAAGGTATTATGACATGACTGTGTGCATAAAAGTCTAATACCACTAAACAACATTGATACTTATGATAATTGCATGCATATAAAATAAAAAGGGTAAAGCCGTATCCTAAGAACCCCAAAACACGTGATCAAATTTTATTCAAGAAACCATACCATGTCCATGCATATTATCTCTCTCAAGATCAACATGAATTACATTATTACCAGAAGAAATTATTGAGTTTTTTGTGTCTCTATTTGTTTATATGAGATGTTTTTTTTTGGATAAAGAACTCTCTTATAAACGTGTATTCATAGCTCTATATTTAGATCTAAATTGTTCAAAAACGTAAATTAATACCTAAAAAAAAGAACAAAGTAACAAATCCTAAAATTAATCTAACAAACTTAAAAAAAATAAAATTGAAAAGTAAATAAAGATTACATAAAAACCAAAGCATAACAAAGATACAAAGAGGAGTGTCTGTGGGCAGGGTATAAGGTATACCCAAGAAAAGTTATTGCTTCGCGCAGACTCGAACTGGAGACCTTTAGTGTGTTAGAGTGACATGATGGTAAAAAATCATAATGATATCTTAAACAATACCTTATTTTTAATTAAAGCTTAAATCTAAAACCAAACTTCTAAGATACTTAGGCATAATATTCTCAATAAGAAATATCATAATTAAGGTATTGAGCGAATTCATCTGGAATAAAGTAAGATGTGTAACTTTGGTTGATTTGTGGTGTTGGAATCACTTGCTCATTTTGCATCTTGATGTAGTGTATCTTTGCTCGAGCAACTGCAAGTTGGATTTGAAGCTCAGTAACTTGATTTTGCAAGTGATATATGGCTCCAGCACAACCATAAACTGGGTCACTCAATCTTGCATTTGCTTCATACACTAAACTGCTCACTGCACCTTCTCTTTGCTGAATCGGAAGATCCTGATTCATTGTATGAGAGAAAAATCATTTAGACTCAAAATACTACTGATAATAATTGTTAGAACAAGAACACAATGACTGATCAAGGAATTCAACATATTGTATATATGTCTCCAATAACATTGTTGTACTTTTTTATTATGCGGAAAAGTAAGGTTCAAGAGAGTACAAAAATATGTTCAAATGATACGATTCAATCAATTTTCAAATTTACCCCTAAACATAATAAACACTTATCAGCATGTATGAGTTATACTAAAAGTATAATTAATCATTAAAAAGGTTCTAAATCATACTCCTCTCTTATTGTAATCCTTGTCATTGCAACAAAAAAAAATGTCACAATCAAATGTGTGTGATGTAGTGGGGTTTGATAGCTCAACCGATACAAATATTCATCATTAAAAAAAAAGGCATAATGTAGCTTCAATCATGATTGTATCTAGAAATCTAAAAAAAAGGGGGGGCTGGACCGACTCATTTACCCAAAAATATTTAGTAAAATTCTTTTTAGGCACCCACATTTTGCTCTTACATCCAGCGGCAGTAACTGCCCTTCGATGAACTTTTTAAATCGGTTAAGTTGATTTAAAAAGTTATTGGATCACTCTAAAAAGTGTCGAACAAGACTTGACTACCGTTTTGTGTGTGAATTAAAGAGTGATTGGACCAATCTAACCAAGAGTAGTTTGATTTTTGAGCAATTAGAGGGTACCTAATGAACTACACCCAAATTTTTATGAGTTGGGTTGTGAATTTCGACAAGGTCAATTCAATTTTGATAGCCCATACAACAATCGACTCAACCATATTCAATCAATTTATATGTATTGGTACACTAAACTTATCTTGATTGGGTTGGACTAACTTATTTGACAACTCTAATTTTATAGCATAACAATAACATAGACATTTTAACTTTAACGTCCTTGCTTAAATCACAACAAGACCATCGACCCGTGCTAACTCACGGGGTCATATGGAAGGTAATATTTGACGGTAATGCGTAACAAAATAGTTTAGATGAATGTCATGATTGTCATATAGTATTTCATAATATTAAGAAGCATAGACGTTAGTACTGTACCATAACATAATTTTCCATGACATCGTCCTTGATACCGTAATGTAACATAATAGGTTAAGTATAGCAAGACGGGTTAACATTTATAAGTAGGAGATTAGGTTAAGTATAGCGAGACAGGTTAACGGTTATTCCTTTCCAAAAAAACATCATATAATTTGGAACATAATTTTATTTTACTTTAGTTAAACATTAAATGCAAAAGTGTGGATGGAAAAATTAGGTTAAAATTAGGTTAAGTATAGCGAGACGGGTTAACATTTATAAGTAAGAGATTTCCAAAAAAATAGCATATAATTAGGAACATAATTTTATTTTACTTTAGATAAACATAAAATGCAAAAGTGTGAGGGAAAAATTAGGTTAAGTATAGCGAGACGGATTAACATTTATAAGTAACGTAACATAATAGGTTAAGTATAACAAAATAGGTTAACATTTATAAGTAAGAGATTCGGTTAAGTATAACGAGACGGGTTAATGGTTATTCCTTTCCAAAAAAACAGCTTGTAATTAGGAACATAATTTTATTTTACTTTAGATAAACATTGAATGCAAAGTGTGGAGGGAAAAATTAGGTTAAAATTAGAGATGACATTTTGCATAAATTAAATCTAGGGTTAACATAGTAAAGTCACGCAAAAAAATTAGGTTAAATCTAGGGTTAATATTGCGTCACGGGTTAACATTTAGAAATAAGAGATGACATTTTGCATAAATTAAATCTAGGGTTAATATAGTAAAGTCATGCGAAAAATTAGGTTAAATCTAGGGTTAATATTGCGTCACGGGTTAACAATTAGAAATAAGAGATTTCTTATCTATTGATATTTTCTTTACTTTCAAGTCTTCGGTATGTTAATATTATCAGTGTTATTAAATGGCGGCCCATGGCGTGGCGGATTTTGGGACAACAGCCATAGGCAATTTGTGAACAGATGCTCACCATGGCTGCGCCATAGGCCGCCGTGGCGCGTTTAAATGGTGGAGCTTTAGCTTTCCACCATCAACAGCATTAGTTATTATTGGTTGTAACAAATAATACTCACTTTACACAATTAACACTGTTCATTCTCCTTTTGTTTTGCAAGTTACTAATGACTAATAAATTTACAATGTCCAGTTCATTTATCTGTTTAAGTCATTCATCTTGGGATCCATTCCCGTCAGTGAAACAAATCGAGCTTATCTAATTTTACTTTGTTCTTGTTCAATCCCAATGATGCCATGTTACTATTATCACTGACATGATAGTGTTTATTTAAAAGTCATATTTCTGTCAAGGTACTCTATTATATGCTTCTGCAGTTTTATATCGGAGGCAACATTTTGAAAATTCTTGCACACCAAATCAATGCTTATACGTACGTGCATGTACAAAGACATACACATATATAAATGAAATACGGAAGCAGCTAATGACTCTTCCTTTTACTCTACAGATTAACTTGGCTCGAGAAACACTTAAAGGACTCTTGGCTCATTGGTTGAGAAAGCGAAAGGAAAGGATGGGAACTCCTGCTTCTGCTAATGGGGAATTATTATCTGAAAATGGTATTGGTACCAGAAGTCTTTCACATTCAAGAATTGAGGTTGATGGAAGTTCTGAGAATGATACTATGGTTTATCCTCCTTTTGAATTCTCAATTGTTTCCCCTCCTTCCATTATTACCGAGGGAACTCATGGAGGTCCTTGGAGGAAAAAGATTACGGATTTAGATGGACCTGAGGATGATAAAGACATCCCCTGGTGGTGTCAGGACTGTGTATTGAATAATCGGTTACCTGCTAGAGAAAATTCCAAGTAATTTTTTGTCTTCATGTTTATTTTTGTTCTCTCTAAATTGTTGCATGTATCCCATGCTTGTAGCAGTAAGAGTGAAAGATTGCTCGTCATGGGTCGTGGTAATTTGCATTTATTGTCATAGCATGATCAAATTATTTCCTCAATCTTATTTTCATATTATTATGGATCAAAGCAACATATTTGACATGTTCTGATGTTTTAAAGGTCCTATTTTCCATGTCTTCTGTGTAAGAACTCGGTTGACTCTTGATAGTTATATAATGATTGTACACTATACACGTCCCAAAAAAATATGGTGGCACTTAAATGTAGCAATTATGATAGAAATCAACTTGTGATTTTATTGAGTTGTACTGGAGTGCTTCCGACTAGTCAAGTGGCAGTTGTCGCTTGGTTTTATGTAGTTCTTACTGCACCTTTAAGCACTTTTTTCTCTCCTAAATGATGAATTTATTTTCTTACTTTTTATACTTGGGAAAAAGTGGAAGAATATGGTTTGAGTTTCTGAACACAGTTGTAATTTTATAATTCTAGCAACCTCTGATTATTATTTTTGGGCCTGTTATATACTGTTACCTCTAATATCATATTTTTATCTTAACCTTTGCAGATGCAGTTTCTATTTATATCCTTGTGAAGGCTCTAATGTTCAGATCCACACTCAAGGGAAGCTAAGTGCTCCACGTATATTAAAAATTCAGAAGGTCAGTTTTAATATTTCATATTGACAAATGGGAAATAATAGTTTCATGTGCTTTTCCAGTCTTTTGAAATTTTCTTCATTTCTATATGAAAAGAAAATGTTCTGTAGCAAGAGAACAATGGGCCGAACCTTTATCCTTGAAGCTATAAATTGCTTTTGACATAAAATTGAAGACATTACCATTAACTTGATGATAAATCTATTTTATCTATATGAAACTGGCTATTGGGTTGAGCTTAACTCAGCCGTACAAATCCGGGCTGTAAGACAAGGACTGTCCAAGCCTCATAAGGACTTGGCCATATCTTTGGTAGGTGTGATATTTCGATACACCTCCTCACATCCAGGACTCTCATGTTTAGGGCTCGACATTTGGAAAATGGAGGAAAAATACAGGTTGCCTGATAACATCCAGTGTTGTTAAAGGTCAGCCTGTCGCAATGACATGGCAGATTTTTGGGCAACCGTCATAGGCAATTTGTGAAGGAATGTCCACCATGGCGGCACTATAGGCTGCAATGGCCTTGTTTATTTTGCGGATTTTCGGCTATCTGCCATGGACAACACTGATAACACCACTTCTCAAACCTAGGACCGAACATCGAGAGCACGGACAAAGAGAGCTTCTTTTTCCAACCCCAGGTTTCTAAAAAACCACACACCTGATCTGTTCGGAGGTGTACTTTCAGACGGAAAACACTGTGTTTTTGTCCAAAAGTATAACATACTTCCAAACGACATAAAAACCATTTTACACTTGCCCACTTTGTATTCTATGCTAAAAGTTATGGATTAATTTTGGTCATTTACTGAAATAGATTTCGCAACAGTAGAGGTCACTATAGTTTTTCCATTTTGTCGTTTTAGACAGTTCATTCTGAGGTCTCATGCTGACATTTCTTGCTATACTTGTTATCATCAAAATGGCTTATGTGGGAGTGGGAGGGACTGAGGAAGGCTGTGAGCAGGAAAACAAAAATTTAGCGTTTGCATTTATTGACTGTGATGAAGTGCAGTGAAGACATATATTTGATAACATAGTTGTAGGATTTCTAGTTCTATTCTGTTGATAAAAAACTTCAATATATTTTTGGTTGATTGCTTCGGTAGCCTATCACCACTGAGTTATATTCATGGATTTATGGTTCTTTGCTCTGTGTTGTGTAGTTGACCATGATCATACTTTCCAAAAGGATTCATTGCTCTGTTTATGGATAAATAGCAAAATTTTCCCAGCTCAATGATGCATTTATTAATGATCAACTCAATTTTTTTTGGTCTAGGTTATTAATTATGTTATAGAAAAGTTGGTGCTTGACAAACCTTTGGACAGTGTCAATGCCGAAGGTAGTTTTCCCCATGGACTTGCTGGATCACAGTTACAGCACCAAACTATTGGGGATGGATCTTTCCGATCTGGGCTTAAACCGTGGCAAAAAGTTAGACCTTCTATTGAAATATTGTGCAACAATCAGGCAAGTTATGCATTCTTATCAAAAGATAGTCTTATGACAGTGTATGTATTTAGTTTTTTAAATGACATGACGGTGTATGTATTTGGTTATTTAAATGATGCCAAGATTGAGCAAGTTCATGCTTTATTTTTTTATAGTTGGCCTACTCTTCAATTAATGCGTATGCACTTTAGAATTTGTTCACTTATCTTATGGAGATCTTTGGTTACCACACTGTTGTTTCCTGCAAATTATTAAAATTTAAAGACATAATTCCATTAGACCTACTTCCTTTGATGTTTTAAAGCTACAGCTTTTATCTGCTTCTATTATTCACGGCACAGAATTACTTGAAGAAATCTTGGTCAACAGCTTTGAAAGTGTGTTGGTCTAATTATCCTGAAAACCAGTTTATATACCTTATACCTATACATACGGTTGAAAATGTGCTCTTATTCAACAGGAATAATACTTGGCAGAAACTTTATTCAATTTCTAGGATATGTTTGCTTGATGTGATGAGATGAACAGATCATGATAATAATTAAGATAATATTGAGATGTAATATTTTCATATCATCTAACATAGCCAAGTTTTTTAATTTCGATTTCCAGATATTGTCTCCAGAAATGAGTTTAGCCACAGTTCGGGCTTATATATGGAAGAGAACAGATGACCTAGCCCTGCATTACAGAGTAATTCATGGGAGGTGATTGCAAATTGAGCTTTTGTCGGTGGGGGTATAGCATCTTGAACTCAGCTTAGCTACGAATATAATGCTTTAATGACATATTTTCCTGCATTTTTTCTTTCTTTTCCACTACCAACTGGAACAGGGAAGGAAGACCTTAGTTAAATACTACTCTGCAATTTTTTTTTGATGCCTATATTGCTCCCCAAATTGAGAAGGCTTTAAGCCATTTCTCTGCAGCTTAGCTTCTGAGAAATATAGTGCGATTATGAAGCCTAAACTTTCTTTCAATCTGTAGGAAAATATTTTTGCATGTTTTGCCAATGCTTAAATGATGATCATTGGCACCACAAACAACTTTTGAAGAATTTGGATGGAATGCATATATACACTCTCCTTGTTATCCTTATCTTTTCTTCGATCATTTTGCAGGTTCTCTTCTGATTGAGTTAAACACTTCTGATTGAATCTAGTTGGGTGCTTGCTTTGATCAATAGCATTGTATGAGAATTGTATATTCTAAACTCTCAATGATAACCAAATTTAGTAGCATTATTCAAACCTGCTTGAATAGATTTTGTGGTGTTGAAATTTGTGACTAATTTTATTTTTTGAATTAACTAGCTGGAACATACTTTCAGTGGACATGACCAGGACTCGTGAATTTTGTGTCTGCAAGATGAAGAGGGTTTTTCTAATTGCTCTATTGGGTATTAGTGGAGATCATATGGGTAGGTAGCAAATTTAGGGATGACAACAAATATATTGTACATTTGATGTGTATGTTAAATACCTCAACGTAGAAATTATGTTCTGTAGATGTATTTTCCTTCATATTTTGTGTCTGTCTTGTTTTTTTGTTTGTTTTTGTTTTATATAAATTGGTTATCATTAATTGCAAGTAGAATCATTCTCATTTTCTTAAATTTGGTATCAGCCACCCTTCATTTTCTGCTTAACTCTCCTGAGTCTAGATCTCACTGTTTTCAGCCTGCTGTCCTTGGTTATATTTGCCTTCTATTTATGGTTATTACTCTTACTCCTACCTTTTTGTGCCAGAAATGTGGATTTGGAAACCGAAATCACAAACATATGTATGCTTGAGCAAAAGACGAACAAGTAATTGCTTGTCATCAATTAGTGCAAATTAAATTTTCTATTATTTTCAAACGTATGTGTTTGTTTAGCCAAAGTCATGAAACATCTAAACGTGCAAATGAGATCGATAATCCTTCAATAGAGGTTAATTTAATTGGTATGTGTGCGCACCTTATTCTGCAAAGGTGTGGGTTACTCTTGTCAATAAGAAAAATTTGTTGGTGGATAATCTGTACCAGTGTTTTAAAACCCGGACCGACCCGTTCGGTCGGACCGGTTGGCCCGCGAATTGGAGGGTGCAGGGCAGGCTACATGATCGGATATGCAATTAACCCGCTGAAATCCGGTGTGATCCGGCTGGGTCAGTGGGCGGACCGCTAAACCACTTTAGCCCACCCGACCCGTTTTTCCATTTATTTATTAATAAAAGGCACGGCAAATATAAAGACAAAAATCCTAGTAACACATACTCCTAACCTAAATGTCATTTTCAACCGCCGTTCTCCTCTCCCATCTCAACCGATGAAGATGATGAATATGGATATCAAGATTATGACAATTTAACTCCATGAGCATAAATAGTTTATTGATCAGTGAATTGTTATAACTTATTTGAGTTTCTGTTTTTTGTTGACTATGTAGCTTACTTGGGTTTGTAAGTCTCTTATATTTTGATTTTCAACATACTGAATTAGAACTTATTTGTGAGGTTTTTTATTCAGTACTATTGTTTAATGTATAAGCTAATTTGAATTTGATTGGAATTAGCTTGAATTGTGCTGCAGTTAAGAAATTAATGCAAACTTGCAATTGTGAATATAATTTTTTTAATGTACGAACTTTAAATAGAAAAAAAATGACATGATTTTTTTTTATCAAAATATCATTCATAATGTAGTTTTTGGTCATAAATATTTTTATATAAATCGGATCAATAGTCATTCGGTCCGACCAATGATCCACTGGTTCAACCAGTGACCTAATGACATAGTGCCTTGACTGGGTCAATCATTAGTCCGGATTTTAAAACGTTGATCTGTACACACCTCTGTTAGAGTCCTCTAAGCCTTGAGGTCTAACCCTTTAATCTCTTGGGATCAAATTCACTTAGAAAAAAATTAGATTGTTAAACTGGATAGACATCCACATTGAAGATCAATTACAGTTGTGGCGAGAAAATGTAGGAGAAGAAGTGTTGTGTTGAAAGAAGCTCAATGAAGCAAGTTTTGGCCGATGTAGTAAAAAACTCCGTGATTGCGGGCACTGTGAACTGGTGTCGTGACGGAGGAGATGGTCCATGTCGTGAAGGTCTATATGGCTGTGTATGTCACCGCAGATGAGAGTTTCAAACTAATTGTGCCGCATGCAAAGAAAGACGAAACAATTAACATTAAGAGTAAATTACACTACCCTCCCCTCCCTCAAAGATTCTTGAATTACACTCTCCTCCCCTCTTATTTTAAAATATACACTTTCCTCCCCTCTTATTCAAAACATATTAGAAAACTTATGACTTCCCTCCCCTAAGAGAAACTTGAATTTCATTCCCCTCCCCCATTATGTTAAAATCTACACTTTACTCCCTCAATATTTATTTTTTATTTCTAATAATCTAGAAAAATAATAATAATTTAACGCACTTCGAAAAAAATAGAATTGCGGGTCTATTTTAATATAATAAAAAATTGAATACATATTTTTCGCTATTTTTTATTCACAATTTCATTAATATGTAGTTTTAAACCCTATTATAAAATATGAAACAACCCAAAGTAAAATTAAAATATGTGAAAAATTACTAAAGACAATAAAACATGGTTATTTAAAAGTTAATTTTATACTCTAAATTATCAAATCAATAGCAAACTATTTAAATTTAATTATCATTAACATTTAAATTATAAAGAAATGAATTAATTTTTCTTAAATGATGGTTCAAAATTAATATATATCATAAAAATATTTATTTATGTTAAAATATATTAAAGTGTAGTGCATATTTAATTATTAGGGGAGAGGGTTGTAATTCAAGCATCTTATAAGGAAGAGAGTATAAGGGCCTGTTTGTTACGGATTAAAATAAAAGTGATTTTCACATAAAATAATTTAGAGATTATATTTTAGAGATTTTATGAAAAATCATAATCTATTTTGCGTTTGTTTACCATCATAAAAATCACTTTTTTTAAACAAATAATTTAGTTTGTTTGGATACAACTATATAAAAAGGATTTTTTGTAACAAAATTAGTTCAATCTTTTAAATCATATTTTCTCTCTCCTCTAAAAAAATCTATTTTTTGAGAAGCTGCTCTTAACAGCTTCTTATTTGAAGCTGTTTTTAGATTTTTTTTAGATTCTGATTTTTTTTTAAAAGTTGTAACAAACGGATGCAAAACTTTTAAAAGTGATTATTTTTTTGAAAAACGTGATTTTTTTCCTGAAAAAAAAAACTATAACAAACGGGCTCTTAATTTTATTTTTCAAGGGAGGAGAGTGTAATTCAAGCATCTTTGAGGAAAGGGGAGTGTAATTTACTCTAACATTAAAAATCAAAATGACGTCGTTTTGTTGTCTCTTTTTTTCTTTCCAAATAGAGAATCCAAAACGATGTCGTACTGATTATTTTTTATTTTTTTTTAAGAAAAGTTACGCACAATCTAACTATGGAACTAGCCCAACCGTCTTTGTCAAATTTTTCAATTTTATTGTTGGTTTTGTGATAGAAGAGTTTTCAAGATTAGCTAGATCGAACACAAGTGTAGTTTCTACTCGAACCGACAAATTTGACCCAATATTTATAACTTTATTGATTGATAGGGTTATGCTAACAAGTGTTCTTAGTGCACTTGTTAAGAAAACTAAAAGTAGTATGTTTACGTTGGATTCAACAATGTTTTAACTTTTAAAAAGTTAAAATCATCACTTTTTACTATTTTTCAATAGTACAATATTTCTATTTTTATTATCTTAACCAATGCCACAAATGCACTCTTTAGCATTTTCCTCAGAATTCACAATCACGAATTACTTACATTTTAGTATTAAAAAGGAGTTTGCTCTAATTTTACATTCTCTCCATACTTATTCTTATATTTTAAAAGCACATGCAATCCTATGTTTCAAGTCAACTTATTTTTGTAGAAATAAAATGTCAACTTATATTTTAATCTTAATTTTTATTATTTTACTTAAAGTCAACTAATAATTAATACAACAGTCAATGCTTTTTGTATATTCTTTATGAAAAAAGGTCCATTGTTCAATCTATTTCATCCCTCTTTTTATCATTTGGTTCCAAAATAAAATCAAGCATTCTTCCCAAATTTGGAACTTTTTAAATTTTAATGCGTGTCGAGAAAAGCGTGCAAATTCAGGCACTAAGACCTTTCACGCATGCAGCATGACCTTCAATTCGATTTCATTTCATTTTTATGCAACAAAAAATTTGATTCCACTTTTTAAAGTATTTTTTGTCTTGTTGCAATTTAATTATTGCAGTTGTATTATGGATCCATGCTTCAACATGCCATTTCTTGGCCTATATATGTGCCTATATAAATCCACCAATCTATATGTGTCTATTAATTATTAAGTTCCACATTCCTTAACTTCCTCAACTACAATTAGTTTATTTTTTTCCCACATTAACGTTTGTGTTATGGATTCTGGTCTCTGTTTAGTGTCTAGTCCAAACCATCAAAACATAGTTCAAAATAATTTCTACGACCCTTCTTGGTTACAAAAACAACGTTACGTTCCATTGAACTTCGTTTGGCCAAAAGAGTATCTAGTGAATGCAAATGAAGAGTTTCAAGCACCATTGATAGACCTTGATGGGTTCCTTAAAGGTAATGAAGAAGCCACAAACAATGTTGCAAAGCTCATATCCAAAGCTTGTTCAACTCATGGATTTTTTCAAGTGATTAACCATGGTGTTGATTTGAGTCTCATTGGTGAAGCTTATGATCAAATGGATGCTTTTTTTAAGCAACCAATTGATAAGAAACTTATTGCTCGTAAGATAAAAGGTTCAATGTGGGGTTATTCTGGTGCACATGCTGATAGGTTCTCCTCCAAATTGCCTTGGAAGGAAACACTTTCTTTCCCTTTTCATGATAATAATGCCTTTGAGCCTTCTGTCACTAACTACTTTGACTCCACCTTGGGAGAAGACTTTCAACAAACTGGGTAAGACTATAATATAGTTAATTATATTGTGCTTTATATATTTGGGTCCCAAGTTTCTTATTTTATGAAGAAACAATTATTTATTTTATTCAAATATATCATGAAATAAAAGTCATAAAAACCGTCGGAATCTTGCACAAATGGTTGGTGTGTGCGTAGTGTTTGTGAGTGTTTTAAACCCTAGAGTATCGAGTTTGATTCCCACTATATCAAAAAATTATGTTGAAAGTCCATGAGATATAACATGAAAAATTATTTATATGTGAATAGATACCCATCGCCTTAATTACAAGTAGATTTTGTATGACTGAGTTAAGATCAATCTAAATTTTAATATGATATCAGAGAACTAAAACCTATTGGATCACTCGTTGTTGGGGCACTAAGAACACACTTCAAATATCTTTTCACATATCACTTTTAGCATAATCTCTTGATTATTTATGTTTTTTTCCACATACTCGAACTCAAGTACTTGTTTAAGATTTCAAGTCTAACTAATTTCACACGGATCAATGTGATGTTGGTATATACACTAATACTCACACAGAACTTGAACATATATGAATTGTAATAATTTGTTGTGCATCATAAATTGTGCAGAGTGGCATTCCAGAAGTACTGTGAAGCTATGAAGAAATTAGGGATGAAGCTGATGGAGATATTGGCTATAAGTTTGGGATTAGATAGGTTGCATTTTAAGTACTTGTTTGAAGATGGTTGTTCCATAATGAGATGCAACTATTACCCATCATGCCAAGAACCAAGTGTTGCATTAGGGACAGGACCACATTGTGACCCAACAACATTAACAATACTTCACCAAGATCAAGTTGGAGGGCTTGATGTGTTTGCTGACCAGAAATGGCAGACGGTTAGACCTCGTTCAGATGCATTTGTTGTTAACATTGGTGATACTTTCACGGTATGTAGGACCTCTCAAAATATTACTATAGCATTACATCATATGCATGATAATAATGTTATTTTTTGTATGCTTCCACATCTTTACTTTGTGGCTGTGTGTAACTCTGACATATTATGATCCCCTTGCAATCAATCAACACTGACTGAGCAGATACACTTTTATGTACATCAAAGATTCTACTTCTGATCATTTCAAACCCTAATTAAGTCTTAATTTACACGTCAAATTATAAATGCTCAAATTACAATGGTGAAATTATAATAGGACATGAGCATTATTGTTAGATGTTATAGTATAATTTTAGATAACCCTAATTCAAACAAAAGATTACTTACTTTTCAATCTAGTTTTAGATTACAACTCTTTCATTTTATATCAATTTACAGTGAATAAGTGGGGTGTTGGAGTTTGAACTCTGGTCACAGAATATATTATACAATGTTCCTATCAACTAGACTAAACTCACATAACACAACTCTCTTTCCGTTAAAAACAAGAGAATTAATGCCAAAAAGGATGTTAAAATTTTATATATGACTATATTTTCCGTGTGTAATATTTTAATATTTACACACATGTCATGTGAAATACAACCATAGTTTCTAAAATGTTATGAAAATGTGTAACAAAATGTCCAAGTATTGATGCGTGTATGAAATATTTACACACATGTTTTAATATTTACACACATGTCTTAATAAAAAAAATAGTCATTTAATAATAATGCAGTTTTATCGTGCACATGTTCTTAAAATGGTTAACTAATAATATGTTTTCACTCATGTCAAATCTCATAAGAATCCAATCCAACACCAAATAAGATTATGATTAACTTTTTTTTTGTTAAAGTACATGATTTTGACCCAGAGGTATTTTTATAGCAAATCAAATAATTTTAAATTTATCTAATTGTTTATATTATTTATATTATAGTAACTTTTAATTTTGAAATACTTTCCTAATAAAATGTTATGAAAATGTGTAACTTCCCTTAAAAAAATTGAAAATGTGTAACAATATGTCCAAGTATTATATTGATGCGTGTCTGTGTAAGTGTGTATGACATACTTTTTATATCAATCATCAGCCATCGGAAATTTGAGGGTTTTTCTACTAAAGTATGATTAGGTGTATATCTGCTATTGCTAAATATTCTCTAAAATAGTATACAAGTGACTATTATATTTTTTGAAAGAAAAAGCTTCAATTGAGCCGATTAGCATGCTTTCTTTAATCCTTAAATATATGTTTTATGTTATATTATATTTATAGGGTATAAATCTGAGCTTGGTAGACTATGTCCACCCATCCTAAAGTCTCCCCAGTGTATATAATATGTTATTGCATTATTTTAATTTTTTTTTGTCAAACATACTTTGAAATGGATATTAATAAAAATGTTTTGTATGTCATGGCTCAAAAAATGATTACAAATTAACAAACCAAATGGTCAAACCTCATGTATTAGAACATATCATTATCTATATCTGCATATCTTTGAAGCAACATTTTTCATCCTAGGCAGCATATGGATATATATAGATTATATGTTATTATTTTATTCGAATTAACTATTATAGCAAGGCAGCAACCATCACACATCGTAAATGGATAAAAACACCGTTTTCATGCCTCAATTATTTGGAAAATGAGTGATGTATACTAGTAGATAGGAAGAAAAAAGAAATAGACTGAACTTTCAAATTGTAGGAACTCTTCAAGTTGCTCATTGAAACTTAATAATTTGACAAAAATGTCTTTAATTTAAATTATAATTTTTTTTAGGTTTAAAATTATAAATTGTTGGTAATATATATTATTCCAAACGGTACATTTTTTTAGTAAATATTTTGAATTAATCTTTAAAGCTTTGAATATCAAACAAGTCACCGTACTTATACGAATGCTGGCTATTATATCTAGGTGATCACTTTGATATCTGAAGTTTTGTTGAACGCACACTTATCTTTTTTTAATCATTCAATGTCATGCTATGTTATTTCTTTATATTTAATTTAATTATTTTAAAGCAAATTCAAATTTTGAATTAATAGAAAGATGCCCAATTTTTTTTTATGTATGATCAATTTCTTGCCAAAAAAGCATATATTGAGAAATGAAATGAGTGGCACAATTATGTTTTCTTTGTTGATAGAATATTTAATTGGAAGAAAGAAAGTTTATGTTTTAATGAGAAGGTTTATAATCCAAACAAAAATATGGTTGGTTGGGAGTAAAGCTAGGAACGTAGTTGTAATTTTAGAAAAAGTAAGTGGTCAAGAATAGACAAATAATTTGAAGAGTTTTTTCTAAGATATGTAAGTACATTGTCACTATCTAGGTAAATAATTTGGATCATATTTATACATATGAAGTTGGTTATAAGACAAGGACCGTGTGTATAATTTAGGCATGCAGGTGTACGAATTCTTAACTTATTTTGTTTGTTTGTTTAGGCATTATCAAATGGTAGATACAAGAGTTGCTTGCATAGGGCAGTGGTTAATAGGTACAAAGAGAGGAGGTCCTTGGCATTCTTTCTGTGCCCAAAAGAAGACAAAGTGGTGAGACCCTCACAAGATATTGTGAGTAGAGATGGGACAAAACAATATCCTGATTTCACATGGTCACAATTGCTTCAATTCACACAAAATCACTACAGAGCTGACGAAGCTACCCTGCAAAATTTCACCAAGTGGTTACTATCCTCCAGAATTACAAACACTTTACCTTAATTAACCAACAAATTATTTTTGTTTTACTTATTTTTGCTTTTGCTAGAGGTTTAGATGCATTCCTTATCTCCTTAATTATTGTTAGCTAGCTCCATGTATTGATGAATTGAACATGGAGTTCCTATTTATGTAATTCGATTTCATTTCTTACGGCATATTAAGATTATAAAATTCAAAAACTAGAAGGAACTTTATTGACGATATACCGTGCTCAAAATCGAGTATTTTTTAGGTTAAAGATGGGTTTCCCTCTTTTTTTCTTTAGTCTCTCCTCCGTTTATAATGTTCATTATGGACAACAAGATGATGAGCTTAGTATATAGACATCGGCCAAGTATCCTTTGATGGCTATAACTCGGCCAACAAGAGATTTTAGTCCTCTGAACCTAGTATGATATCTATTCAATATTTTATAAGGGTCTCCAAACATGAGATTTATAAGGATGAAATGCTTAGAATGATACGTTTGGTTATAATTTGTATTTATTTTTTTGTTATATCACTTTTGTAATGGAATTGGCTGAGTCAACTTAATGAAAAAAGTATTCGAATTGTTTTAAATTTCTTCAATTCTTCAACAATGATTATAGCATCAAGTTTTGATTATTTTGCAACTAACTAGAGATGGTAAAATTATATCATTTCTTAACAAGCATCCTTTTTTTTTTTTTTTTGAGC
>Ga0228711_1000632_pt1 | contig 45323 bp, 26 predicted proteins | sample MedpolnodulmetaG_2_FD_177996 | JGI IMG/M metagenome (GOLD analysis project Ga0228711, IMG submission 177996) | Root nodule microbial communities from Medicago polymorpha collected in Santa Monica, California, United States - brown nodules | ecosystem: Host-associated > Plants > Roots > Nodule...
CGTTGTCTAGCATTTGGAGTTGAATTGTTTGCAAATCGTAACTAAGGATGGCCGTAAATCAGAGTTGCTCAAATCATGTTAACCTTTTGCAGTCATCCCTTTTGTGTTTCAACCTGTCAATTGAGTTTAGGTAAATAAATAATTGTTAAAAATCAACTAGTTAGTTATTTTGTGCAGTTAATTTTGTCCAACCAAAAAAAAAAAAAAATTGTGCTGATAATATTTTATTTTATCAGAAAGAAATGGATTGGACCATGCCAGTGGAAACTATGGTATCAGCAATGGATTATTCTCTAATGGCAAGAATTCTAGTTGCAAGTTTGGGAGTGCATTCAACTACATCAACCTCACGGTAGAAAACTATTTCACCATGATTATTAATAAGCTACAAACCCTTGCTTCCATTGCCTTCACCGCCGAAACAAACCAGTGCAAATGATTATCTCAGCTAAGCAATTTCAACTGAATATAATGCTACTATCATTTGGCCATCTAAATACAATTCAAGTGAAACAACGACTTCATGAACAATCATTTATTTCCCATGTCGCTAAATAACACTTCCATTATAATTTTTTCAAACTGATCAATTCATGATAAGTATGAAAAAAGTTATTGCTTAAAAACAATGCCAAATTTCTAGTATTTGATTTTATTTCACAAGGTGTTCAACTAATGGAAGCACCTAGATTTCTTTCTATTACTATTACCATCACCGAGAAATAGAGCTTGAGTGTTTGTATACATAACACATATTTGTCTAACATTCACATTCACATGGAATTAGCTATAGCTTATATGTTCCTTGATCAGAACATATGGAATTCTTCGCATGAACTCTCTTTCATACTCAGTAGTCGGTGATGCCAATTATGACATGAATTTCTTAATTTCCCTTGGGGGTGTTTTCAGTTCATTAAATCTTTTATGTTACACTTAGATAGATTACATTGCTTTCATATGGTTGATATAACAGCTGATTTAGTTTTACTAGCTGAGAAACGGGTTTGGATTCTCCTGCTGTCTATAATGGTTATTCAAATATTGTGGTTGAATTGTGCATGTATAACCTAAGTATGTATGTCCAGATATTTACAAATGCCGTAGCGTCAACTAAGCAAGGAAGAAATCGATGCTAATAATAACTGAGGTAGCCACCCAACCAGGGAATTTACACCATTAGATTGATACTTTACTTATATATAATTCTCTTGAAACCAAAGATGGCATGAAATTAAACTGTATAAATCAAGTGACGTGTTTGTTGTTCCTTTGACAGTAGAGAATTTGTATCTGAGTTGTGAGGTAGTGACCGATGAGTCTTGAAATGTTCTAGTAAGCTAATATTTGGTGGAGGAACTTGTAGATATTTCTAAGCAACAACTCCACTTGATAAGTATGACTACAAGGCAGAGAATGAGGTAAGGATGTTCTAGTTCTGGATGGAAATGGATTCTCTCAGGATACTCACCGTTAGTGAGCTTAAAGGAAGTAGCTTGGAGATTCGAGGATCTGATACATTCACCATGAAGGAACGACAATTTGGGATTGCTCCTGGCACTGGTTATTTTCGGTTTGTTAAAAGGGTATGGTATTATGGAAACAGTTCATGGATTGAGCTATTCTTAAAGTCACTCTTAAACTCAATGTAATTGTGAAACATTGTTAGAAAGTTTCAACAAGAACTTTTTATCGAGCCTTGTTAATTCGTTGTGGTGAAAATGCTTCCGATATTCAAAGTTTATACAAGAATTCCTAGAAGTAGAATAGCATGGTTGTTGGTGGTGCCGTTCTGAGTTATTTGTGGCAAAGTCCCACACCATTGAGTGGAAACAACAAACGCCAAAGACTTCAATATAAATACAGTGCTTGAATACTCAACATTGCATACCTTTCTCAGCCTTTTGGCTAAGATCAATTGTATAGTTGATTAATTGATATGCATCTTAAAAGCATATGTTGAGGAACTTAACGAGAAAATTTTGTAATTTTTTCTATTTTGAGTTCTTTAACATTTAGCCTTTAGGATACATATTATAATGACATATGTGGCTCAACAGATTACATGATATTGTATTTTTATTGAGGGGAAGAGGCCAATTTGAATAGCCTATTGAGTTTCTCGTGGTGTTGGCTATGTGATGCACCATCAATTAAGTTTAACTTTTACCCTTTCTTGCTTCAATGGGGCACGTGTTATTCAGGTTGTCCCAATAAAATGTTAAATGTTGTCTTGCATTTGGATTTGATTTGCCTGAAGCTGCAGCTGCAAATCGTAACTTATGTATGGTCGTAAGTTAGAAGTGGTCAAATTTTGCAACTTTTTTTTTATAAACGCTATGTTTATAAACTTCTTATGTAAATTATTTTCTTAGTCATTATGCTAACCTTTTGGAGTCATCCCTTTTGTATTTCAACCTAGCAATTGTTTAGGTAAATAAATTATAGTTAAAAATCAAGTAGTTATCTTGTGCTGTTAATTTTGTCCAGCAAAAAAATCTTGTGCAGTTGATACTTATTTATCAGAAAGAAATGGATTGGTCTGCCAATGGAAACTATGGCATTAACAGACGACAAGCGCAATAGCTCAAACGCAGCACTCTTGTTGTGCAAGTGCAACAATTCTAGTTGCATGTTTGGGAGTGCATTCAACTACATCAACCTCACGGTAGGAGACTATTTCACCATGATTGTTAAGAAGCTACAAGCCCTGGCTTCGAACAAACCAGTGCAAGTAATTGTTTCAGTTGGCAGACATAACTGTAAGCAAACTTAACTGAAGAAGATAACCATGTGTGGCCATCTAAACACAAATCAAGTGAAACAAACTTGACGAATTTATGAATAACCATTTATTTCACATGTCGCTAAATAACACTTCCATTATAATTTCTTCAAACTGATCAATTAATGATAAGTAGCAAAAAGTTATCGCTTACAAACAATGCCAAATTTCTAGTGTTTGATTTTATTTCACAAGGCGTTCAACAAATGGAAGCACCTGGATTTCTTTCTATTACTCTTACCATCACCAAGAAATAGAGCTTGAGTGTTAGTATACATAACACATGTTTGTTTAACATTCACAATCACATTGAACTCTCTTTTCATACTCGCTTTGTTCAATTTCTAGATAGGGAGGATTTTCCTCATCTTCAGGTTTCCAACTTGTCCTTTTTCTTTTAAATCTTTTGGAAATTTTTATAGTGTGGTGTAGCCGTGTAGTTGAAATTTTGTTGTTTTGATGGGTTGTTTGTGACTTTGTTTGTTTAGTATGAGGCTGCTTGGGCACTCACAAACATAGCATCTGGAACTTCTGAGAACACTAAGGTGGTAATTGATCATGGGGCAGTACCAATATTTATCAAGCTACTTAGTTCACCAAGTAATGATGTTCGGGGCCAGGTATGTTTATATTAAAATGCAATAGCAGTAGAACTGGGATTGTCCTTTTTTCTTTTGCTGAACTCTAAAACACTGAAATTGTAGGCTCTGTGGGCATTGGGAAACATTGCCGGTGATTCCCCTAGGTGCTGTGATCTTGTTCTCAGTCACGGTGCCCTGATCCCACTGTTATCCCAGTTGAATGCAACCGAAATCATAAAAAAAAAACATAGTACAAATAAAGGTTAATGATATGCACAGCTGTATATCATCAGCTAATACTGTCAACGGAACACGGAGGTAGTCACCCAACCAGGGAATTTGCACCATTGGATTGATACTTCACTTGCATCTTTCTATTGAAATCAAAGACTGCATGAAATTCAACAATATAAATTCACTGATTTCTTGTTCCTTTGACAGTGGGGAATCTGTATGAGTTGTGGAGGGGTGAGTCTGGAAATGTTCTAGAAAACTAAAAGCGTAAAATTTGGTGGGGGGTACTTGTAGAGATTTCATAAGCAACAACTGTTGCATCTCCTACAACTTCATATTGTGTTTGGTTTGACGGGCTATCCCTATCCTCCATTGTGTTTGGAAGCCAAATCAAAGACACTCTTAGTATGGAGTGGATTGCGATGATTACAAGTCTTAAAATGGATAAGAATTTTCTAGTTCTAGATGGAAATGGATTCTGTCATGCTAAAATGACATAGTCATTGCAGTAAGTCAATAAGTTCAACTGAATGAAGATTAAGCCATCAAACAACTCACAGTTTCAGTTGATTTTCCAAGCCAACTTACCATACTAAATATTTATCCAATTGAGTGAATGTGTGGTATTGTTACATACAGGTAATACATGTTAAGGGTTCTACATTGGATAAAATATGACCGAAAAGTCGGTTTTGTAAAGGTTAAGTTAAGCCCAACCCAAATTCTGAGACTTGGTATAAATAACAAACACTTCAAGTTGAATGAAGTCTCCAAAATATAACACTCAAATAAACAAAGGGAAAAAACACAACATCAAAATGGTACATGCACATAATAACCAATGATTAGTGAAATTGCATCATTCAATGGAAACAAATTTTCCATCAATCATCTCTACACTAACAGAAAAAAATATTGAACCATTCTACAAATACAGCAAGCTCAGAGCATCAAATGTACACAATCTGAGGGAACATAAGCAAACATACTCAAATACAATAACCAATAATTAGTGAAATTGCATCATTCAATTAGAACAAAGTATCCATCATGACTATCCTAAGAGAAAAAATAATTGCATCATTCTACATTTTCTGATACAACAAGCTCAAAGCATCAAATGTACACTTGTAATTGTACACATAATCTGAGGGAACATAAACATAAACAAACATGCTCAAATACAATAAAAGAAAAACCACATTGTAACATAATTATAAAATCATAAAACAAATACACAAACAAGATTGAAAAAACTTATCTATAGAACAGCACTACCCTGTTCCTGTTCTTCAAGCTTCTTAATATGTGCCTTAAGAACCATAATAAGTTCTCTAGCAGGAGCTTGAATAGTAGTAACCAAAGCAGAAGAAGGACTTTTCAAAGAACCCAACAAATTAGCATAAATCTCGCCGCGTGTCGGCAATGTTTCAAGTTTCTTAAACTCATCAGGACCATAAAATTTCCCTTCAAAAACAGCACCAGTAAAATCATTCTCTTCAAGCTTCTTCTCTTTCTGAAAATCTCGATAAGGCTTAATAGCAGAAGGAATCTCTTCAGTATGAACAAACAACCACACATTCATACCTGTCATACATGGTTTCAGCGTCTCCCATTGTGTTCCTTCAAGTGCTTTATACACCAACGTGTTCTTCGCAACAACGAGTTTCGTTGTTTCAGGAAGAGTTTTTCGAAGTTCTTGAAATTGTTTTACGGTGAAGCCTTTGTAGTTGATTCCGGCCAGGAGGTAACAGTTTTCAAGCTGTTCTTTTACGGTTTCAACGGTTTCTTCTTTCTTTGTGCGTGAAATTGCGGCATTGATGGATAAACGGTGGGTTTTGGAAATGGGTCTTGGTTTGTATGATGTGGGTGAGTTGAATGGGTTAATGGGTCGGGTTAGGGTTTGAAAAGATTGGGTTTTGGTGGATGGAAGTGAAAAGCTGAGTAGAGTTGCAGTAGCTTCCATGGTGATGATGGAAATTGAGAAAGATGAAGAAAATTGAAAATGAGATAGAAGGGTTGGTTTGATTCATATTGGCTTATCTTATCCCTTTGTTTCTTTGGTTTTTCATCAATCACAATGGGGCAATATGGTACTTTGCAATGGGTTTCAAGTTTATTTTATTTTTTCAACTTTATTTAATTTTAAATTGCTTTAGAAGTCTATTAACTATTTAATAATTTACACTACCAAAAAAAAACTATTTAATTTTTTTTTTTTTAGGGAACTATTTAAAAATTTTGAAATTGGTTTCTAAACTAAATAAAATTATAATTAGGTTAATAAATTAGTCAATAATCTATAGTTAGATTTATGAACAAGAAAGGTTTTAGTTGGGTACTTAATTTTTTAAATAATGTGTAATTAAGCTCGTATATTTTAAAATAATTTGTGCGAAGGTCTAGTAAGTATGAATTTGATTATAAATTATTTAGAGTTTAAGAATTATTTGAAGGCTCTTTAAAAAAAAGAATTATTTGAAGGATTATTGCATTTTTGTTCTGCGTATTTCACCAAAATCGCAATTGCGCTCGAGTTAGTTGAATCAGTTGTGTTTGTAATTGTTTATGAAAACTTGAGTTTGATTTTTAGCTCTAATAACTTTTTACCAAACTTTACTTACCTTCGACCGAACTCTAGATTATAAGGGCTCATTTCTCCTTAAAACCAGAGACATGTGGGAGCTAGCTAATACGTTGTGGTACATCAAGAAACATGCGGGAGCTAACTAATAATGAGACTATCTCGACCAAGGCATGAGCGATCTCATTAGTTTGCCTCCGACTGAACTCAACAAGATTCTTGTTACAATGATGTACTGATGTCTACATTCATACATGATTCTATCAAACTCAATAATATCATTTCTGACACCAACAATATAGCATGATAAAGTCTCAATACATCCTCTCCAACGTCCATTCATTGTTGTCACGAATGCACATAACAAGTTAAACATCAAGTTCTCACATTGTGCATTTCCTTTTTTTTCTTCTGGTGTGTATATAATTATTGGGTTTCGCTAGAAGACATTTTTTATGAAAGTGTCTTTTATCAAGTTATTCTATGAGCATCTATTAAAAGACACCAACTAATTTTTATGAAGGTGTCTTTTAACAAAGTTATAACTAAAAAGTGGAAATCACACCTTGAGGTGTGGGTTGCTAAAAGACACCTTCATGGGTGGCTTCTAGCAAAATCCATAATTATTTTACTCCCTCCGTCCCTATATCTAAGCCCTTTTTGCATTTTTCACATTTCTTAAGAAAAGTTGTTAGTGCAATTAATGTGTCTATTTTGTATGTTAATATTATCAAATTGTCCTTTGTTTGTACGTGTATTAAATTTGATTTTTCATATTTCAAAACAAGTTAGTAGTATTAATTAGGGGTATGCTTAGGGGAAAAATGCATCTAGTAATTTGAAAAGGGGTTTACATTTAGGGACAAAAATAAAGTCAAATGAGTTCTTAGATATAAGGATGGAGAGAGTATTTTAGAGGAGGAATATATTGACTCCAAGAGTAAGTGTTTAAAGTTACTCCTAATATTGACCATTGATCTTGTTATTAATGAGTGGTTATGATTAATTACTAATTATTCCTCCCATGAGACTTCCACACACTATCTGAAAGTCTTTTGGAAGATTATGTGAGACATGAAACCTTTTGGAAGATGGAGGCGAAACTGAATATTTTGCATTTGATCACCCTGATTCATCCATTTTGATCAATGATCATGAAATTGAAAACACAATTTTCTCAATTGAATTAAGGGTTATGTTAACTTGTGCCCTTAGGGCACAAGATAAGAAATCCAAAAGTAGAAATATTTCCGCAAATTTTGTGCATTTTATTTATTACAAATTCAAAAATTAAATTAAATGCATACATTCCAACAAAAAATTACTATGTTGGGTTCCTTATCTTATGTTTTAAGGGTACAAGTTAACATTTACCTAATTAACGATGACAAGTCATTTTAGGTATTGAATTGAAAGTATACCTTTTTATTTTGTTTTATTGAATTGGGTATTTGCCATTTCACCAACATAGGGTACTCTTGCCATGAACGAACAAATTTGATAACTTCCAATTAACACATACAATGCTGCTTATACGCCTTCAACTAAGATAGTATTGATGAAGGCAAGCGATATTGAGGTAGCCATTTATTTTAGATCCTCATGGGATGTACACGAAGGAGTAGAAAAAGGTTTATGATAGGGATTGATAGTAATTAATTACAACCATTGATTAATATTGAAATTAAAGGTTAAGATTTATAGTAACTTTAAACACTTACTCTTGAAGTCAATATATCCCTTTATTTTAAGGGTCATGCTAACCGGTGTTCCCGGGACACTGGTTAAACATATCATAAAAGGGAATTATTACCATAAAAGGGAACCGTTTTTACTTTATTATAAATTAATTGGACAATTTCAATACATTAACTATTATATAATTTTCTTTTTCATATCCTTAACCAGTGCCCCGGAGGCACCGGTTAGTATTTCGCTTATTTTAATTACATATTGAAATAGGTTAACCTCATTATTTATAAAGTGATTAATGTCAATTTCTTATTTTTATGAAATTAGTGGTCGAAATTTACTTATGTCTATAAATTTAATTAATGTCTATTTTATTTTAGTGGTCGAAATTTACTTATGTCTATAAATTTAATTAATGTCTATTTTATTTTTATTTTTTTAGTGATATATGGGAAAATATTTATATTATGATACTATAAGTACCGGCATCAATGCGTCTGTGTTTTAGTTGATGATAATAAATTCTTTAGTCATTGGATTCGTTCTAAAAACCCTACTATTTGAGTGCGTTTGATTTGCTAAAAAATGAAGGACATGATAGAACAACTCTAGTTGTCCAGTGTATGATTTGTAAAACTGTTTCAGGTACAGGACAAACTGGGGGTAAGGCACAGGACAAAAACTCATATTTTTGTCCCTCACCGAACCACAACACAACTTTTTGTCCCACGTACAAGTTGTCTAAAATACCAAAATAGCATTTTATCTCCCCAAAAATCGTATTGCCTTAAAAAAATTATCATGTGTTGTTCTGCCCTGTGTTGTGCTGTTCTGTCTTGTACTGTTTTGTCCAGTACTTACTGTTTTGCAAACCAAACACACCCTTAAGTTTGGAGATTAAACATAAGGATGTTTATATCAAGTAGCAAGAGGCTTCGGGCATAAAATTAACATGAACAAATGTGAGACAACATTCAAATAAGGATGTTTTCCGCTGTTAAAGCGGCTTTTATTTTAACTAAATCTTCTTTAACTAAAAATAATGATGGTTGTTATCTCTATTCGCTCTTTATTCTGAAATATGTTTTTGGTCTCTATAAATATATCAACTTTTCGTTTTAGTTCCTTCAAAAAATTTCTTCAACTTTTAGTGCCTATAAAATTTTCAATCATTACTTTTAGTCTCTCTCTTTTAAAGTAAACTCATATGTAGAATTCATAGTTTTTAATAAAAACTTTGCAAAAAAATTCATAATATTACAAGCATCTCTTCCAAAGAAAAATAGAATTTTTTTACCAAAAACATGAATTTAATACGAATTTTTATATTTTTGACGGTTAAAAATTCATATTTAATTTGTGTTTTTTTTTTTGAATTATTTTTGTAATATTATACACATTTCTGCACAATTTCATTAAAAAATACAAAAAATAAATTAAAAACATAGACCAAAAGTAGTGATTGAAAATTTTATAAGGACTAAAAGTTGAAGGAAAATATTAGAAGGATTAAAACGAAAAGTTGATATATTTATAGGACCAAAAACACCCAAAAAAATAATTTAATCTTTTAGTTGGAATCAAATTTGACGTTTCAAAGATTTCCTAACCCCACACCCAAACCTATATAAACCTTCAACCATCACATATCTCTTTGTGTCACTATCACTCTCAAATTCTCTCTCTCTCTCTCTCTGTCTCTCTCTCTCGCTCTCTCTCTCTCTCTCTCTCTCTCTCTCTCTCTCTCTCTCTCTCTCTCTCTCTCTCTCTCTCTCTCGCAAATTAGGGTTTCAATTCTCTCTCTCTTAATCGCAAGTTAGGGTTTCGCATATCAATTCCCAAATCATTCGATTGGTGTCGCCCAGCATTATCGTCTCTTCAAGAAACGACGCGAAGTTCTTCTTCAACCTCAACCCTCTTCCTCCATTCTCTAGAAAAAGGTACCGTTTGGTTTTTGATTGTGATTCTTTGTCGTGATTCAATCTCTGAATCGCGTTCTTGTATTCAGATTTGGTCTGGGTTTTGTTTCGTAATGTTAGATTTAGTGATAATTAGTTATGAAAACAATAATTTGATTTGATTTTGGATTTCTCGTTGTTGTTGTTGTTGTTGCAGTTAAGAGAGTCTTCCACAATGGTTGTTGATATCTGGTCTGATGATAACATCCAGCAACTACGGAATTTCGAAAGTCTTTCTGTTGGTAATTGTTGATTTTATTTGATGTTTTTAATGCATTATCATTATGTTGCTTTGATTCTTGATGTTTAGAACGCATTCCTCCGATCGATGAAGTTATTCAATCTGGTGTTGTTCCTCGTTTTGTTCAATTTCTAGCTAGGGAGGATTTTCCTCAACTTCAGGTTTCAAACTTGTCCTTTTTCTTTTAAATCTTCTGGAAATTTTTGTAGTGTGGTGTAGCGTGTAGTTGAAATTTTGTTGTTTTGATTGGTTGTTTGTGACTTTGTTTGTTTAGTTTGAGGCTGCTTGGGCACTCACAAACATAGCATCTGGAACTTCTGAGAACACTAAGGTGGTAATTGATCATGGGGTTGTACCAATATTTATCAAGCTACTTAGTTCACCAAGTGATGTTGTTCGGGCCCAGGTATGTTTATACTAAAATGTAATAGCAGTAGAACTGGGATTTGTCCTTTTTTTCTTTTGCTGAACTCTAAAACTGAAATCGTAGGCTCTGTGGGCATTGGGAAACATTGTCGGTGATTCCCCTAGGTGCTGTGATCTTGTTCTCAGTCACGGTGCCTTGATCCCACTGTTATCCCAGTTGAATGACCAAGAAGAGCTTTATATGTTGAGAAATGCCATTTGGACCCTGTTAAACTTTTGCAGGGGCAAGCCACAACCCCCACTTGAGCAGGTAATTGTTGTTTTTATTAAATTAAAACTTAACCTACGAGACGACCTTTATATGTGTATTAATACTAGAATTTTGATGGACAGATGAGGCCAGCGCTTCCCGCTCTCAAGCATTTGGTTTTTTCCAAAGATGAAGAAGTCCTGACTGATGCATGTTGGGCACTCTCGTATCTTTCTGATGGAACAAATGGCAATATCCAAGCGGTGATTGAGGCAGGTGTGTGTGGCAGACTGGTGCAGCTCCTTCTGTAAGTACCAATTTTATATCCCTGGTCAACCAATATCCTTTTCCAATTATTGATTATTTTAGCTCTAAATGTATGTGCATGTTTTGAAGGCACCCATCTCCTTCAGTGCTGATTCCTGTCGTTCGCACAGTGGGAAATATTGTAACTGGAGACAATATGCAGACTTAGGTACATAATGGACTGTGTATTGTTATAACTAGCTGCTACCTAATGTATGTACTGAATTGATGTTTTGTTAGTTATTTTGGAAATATTATTAAACTTTGACATATTATAACCTGAAATTATTGATAGGTAAGTTTTGTAAGTCTAATTTGATTAAGAGAAAACACTGAAATGCTATAGTGGGTGGTTGTTAAAGCTTGATTGAGAATTTTAGAAATGTTAGCCTAGGAATCAGTTTTGTTTTTCGAGGGGATTGGGGAGTTTCGTCTTTAGAAGAACGAGAAGTTATAACTTGATAGTCACTTCTGGTGATTCACTACTATTTATTACCATGAATCTAGTCTCTTCTCACCCCTTGTGTTATGTCATCTCATGTGTCACCTATGAGAATTACCTGATTTGGTGCGACTCTTTTTGTCAGGCTATTATCAATCATGGTTCACTCCCATGCCTTTTGGGCCTATTGACCAGTAACCACAAGAAAGGTATTAAGAAAGAAGTTTGTTGGACTATGTCAAACATTACAGCTGGAAACAGAGAGCAGATACAGGTAAGCTAATAAATTCCATTATTTTGATACTCAAATGATGTTAAATATCACACTTGATAAAGTACATTGTTAATTTCTTTATTGCTTATGTTTTTCTTCAAGTTTGATATTTCGGTAGCGCATACATATAAAATGAAGCTACGTGTTGTTTAACTTGGAGATGTGGTGCAATAATAATCCATTGTACTCTTGTTGATGATTTTTTTTTTTTGACGAATGTTGATGATGCTATATTTAGTTCTCAGGTTACACTAATCAGAGTATTAGTTGGATTTTTAGGTGATTGTAATTGTAAACCCATATTTTCAATTTTATTGTAAATACATCTGCTGAAGGGAATGTATTGTGATGCTTGATTATTAACATTATGTTTTCTATTTTAGGTTGAGTCTTGAGTGTTGTTTGCATTTTACTGTCAAGTATGTGATTTTTAGTTGGCTTTTTACCGAAAAAGCGCTCTGAACTCTACCTTATATGTATGATGCAGGCTGTTATTGAAGCTGGTATGATTGCTCCCCTAGTTAATCTTCTTCAAAATGTTGAGTTTGACATTAAAAAAGAAGCTGCATGGGCACTCACTAATGCTACAACTGGCGGTACTCACGAGCAAATCAAGTAGGTGAAGTTATTTTTAATTGTTATTTTCTAGCTCGGATTCATGCTGGCAATTGAGAGTTTACATTTTAACTTACCAAATGTTGTTTTTACTACAAGGTACTTGGTGAGCCAGAGTTGCATTAAGCCTCTCTGTGATTTGTTGGTTTGCCCTGATCCAAGAATTGTTATTGTCTGTCTAGAAGGTCTTGAGGATATTCTGAAAGTTGGAGAAGCAGAGAAAAGCTATGGTAGCACGGGAGATGTCAACATGAATGCTCAGATGATAGAGGATGTTGAGGGATTGGAAAAAGGTTTTGAGAATTTTCTGAAGGTTGGAGGATGCTCAGATGATAGAGGATGCTCAGATGTCAACGTGTGAGGTGATGTGTGTGTGTGTGTCTGGGTGGGCGGGGGTGGGGTGTCCTTGAAATTCATGGTATCTGGTGTCAGCCTGTGATATTTTGCAGGGGAGAAAGTATGTTGCAGAATGAAGGACCCGTGACCTGTAGCAATGATGAGATGATAACCTTGAAAAGGAGATTGAAGACTATGAGAAAGAGCGATCAGGTTAATGCTGTCTCGATAGATTTAGTTTACGTCATTAGTAAGTCAGCTATCACTTATGCAGCTGACATTTGAGTTTATGTTTAGTATCTACTGCTGACAATGTGACAAACTATTGGAGTTGTACTTTTTGATTTAATGATATTTTTGCAAATTGATTTATTTTATTCCGCAAGTTTACTATATGATGTTTTCTATGCTTAATTTTCCCTTAATTTATCTATTATTACGTTTTATGCTTCCAGAGTAGAGAGTATCACACTCCACCCAATGTACAACAAGAATAGTATACGAGACTACCATAATATTTCTATTTTCTATATTGAGGCTTTGATGGATATCATGCAACTTCGCCTTGGTGGTGACAGAACAAGAGCCAAGATTGTTCGCAAAACCAGTAGAAAATGATATGCCGAACATTTCAGAACACCTCCTACCACAACATTAGCTCCCAAAATACACGCTGCCCCGTCACAATTGAACATTACATAGCTAGAGCGAGTGGCAGACCACAAATTGAGGGCTTTGTATGTGGCAGAATAGAAAGAAATGCGGTTTAGGGTTATCTTTAAATCATGTTGGTTGAAAGATTTGAATTATTTATTTATTTTTGAGAGAGATTTGAATTTAACAACTGCCTAACAAGCACCATGCAAAGTATGGAAGGAAACTTATCGAGAAAAAAAAAACAGTAATTAAGTTAATGAAATTTCCTTTAGTTGGAGCAAAATTAAAGGAATGAGATGCAATTAAGTGATTAATGAATTTCATTAAAACACAAATTATTTCAAAGAATTTGAATTTGATTTATTGGTGAACATTTTTTGGCCGATCTATATTTATGTTACCGCTAAACTTCATATTAACATAATCTTTTTTTCTAGAAACGGAAGGGTTAAAAAAAAAAAAAAGATGCGAGAAGGATGGGGTGTGTTTATAATTATATGATATAATAACGAGGGTGAGAAAAAAAATTATGGTACAGAAACGAATTGTTTTTTTTAATAATAAACGAATGTGATTTTAAAAGTGATAAAAATAAACATACATTTTTTTTTTAGGAAAAAAATAAACATACATATTCACAACCATCATTAAAGTTAGTAAAAAATTTCCCTGAAAAAAAAAATGGCTCATTTAATTACCTCTATTATAAATTCGCAAATCACAATCAATTACTTCATCCGGTCTTAAATATAAGAAAAGATTTTTTTTTAGGTTCATTGAATAATTAATGTATTTGTTTTACAATGTAGATCAGATACATTAACTATTCAATGAACTTTAAAAAATGAATATTTTCTTATATTTGAGACCGGAGGAAGTAGAAAGGAGACTTATATTCACAATCAATTATATTGACAAGAATACATATCCTATATTATTATCTTAATAATGAATTAAGATTCAAGCCCAGTATATAAATAAGCTCTTGTACTCACGACACGACCATATAAAACAAATTAACCAGCATAAACTGTCTTGCAACTAATCATCATGCCTCATTACCTCTATTCTGTTCTGTTTTGCTATGTTTTACCATGTATATCTCTCTTTCTGCCTGTACTACAGCATGCAATGGGAGAGCCAGAGGTTGTGAAAGGTGTGGAGTTGAAGCGTTATATGGGTCGGTGGTATGAGATAGCTTCTTTCCCTTCATTTTTTCAGCCCAAAAATGGAGAGAACACTAGAGCCACATACACTCTCAACAGTAATGGGACTGTGGATGTTCTAAATGAGACTTGGAATAATGGTAAAAGAGAGTCTATACATGGAATTGCTTATAAGGCTGACCCTAATAGTGATGAAGCCAAGCTCAAGGTCAGATTTCTTGTTCCTCCATTCTTGCCATTTATTCCTGTTCTTGGGGATTACTGGATTTTGTATCTTGATCAAGATTATCAATATGCTCTCATTGGTGGGCCTACCAAATTATTTCTTTGGGTAAGCGCTTCTATCTACCTTTGACTTGACTTTTCATGTTACATTGTACGGTTGTGGAAAGATCTATGTAACTCTGACACACACAAAATATCTGACATGACACCAATTTATGTCGTTGTGTTTGATATTCGTGTTATAGGGGTAGATTTATTGTGGTCGTTTTAAAAATTATGAATCCTCAATTTAAATAACTTTTTGTTCATGAAAGAAGTAAATGAGACAATTTATCACCTGGTTGAATCAAATTGGAGATGTGAGAACATGTGTGTAAAAGACCTTGTTGTTGCGATGTATTTTTCACATGATCATGGATTTTTTTCCAAGGACTAAATTGGGTTTTTCATTTTTTTTTCCTCAATCACCACAATTGATCTTCCCTCTATTTTATATATGTGTTCTTCTCTCTTTCAATTATCATGTTCCTTCCTACCATAACTTTGATTATTTTGGTTCCTAGATATTATCCAGGCAAACCTATTTGGATGATGAATCCTACAACAAGCTTGTTCAGAAAGCTAAGGATGACGGGTATGATGTGACCAAATTGCACAAGACTCCACAGAGTAATCCTCCACCTCAGTAAGATTATAAGGTCTTCAAGACACCAAAGGCCTTCTAGGGAATAACTAGGTGTGGTCCATGTCATGAACATTGTTATGGAACTAGATCTTTACCTATTGTGATGCACCGGGTAATTGTATTTTTGAAGTAATAATTTTCAAAAATGTGTAATGATATTTTCTTTCAAAAAATAAATGTGTAATGATATTTCTTTAACAATATAATGATATTTAGAATTATTGAAAACAGGTTGAGATAAAAAAATGTTGCTGCTTAGAATGATACAACGTTATAATTTAAGCATCAATATTATGGCAATATCCATCAAAACTTGCTTTGATTTTTAATCATTCTTATTCTAAGATTTATATCAAGGATTTCAGTCATTTTCGAAGGGTTTTGCCTATGGGAAACTTACGTTTTTCTTATAGTATTTGTGTTGAGTCTGAGTTATGATGAAACTTGACGTGTGATTAACTCTTATGATGCTTCATAATATATTTTTTTAAATAGAAAAGAAAAAGGAAAGTTATATTGTTTTTTTAATGACAAATATATATAATGGAGAAATCTTCTAAGAGAGTACATAGAGATAAAAATAATGAGTACAAGAAGTATTTTAGTCAAATGATAACAAAACAAAAGGATCTTTCCCATTAAAAGCAAGAGTGAAAACGGAAACAACACTAGAAAACTATTTAGCCTTCTATGAGGATCATCCAACCCCAACCAAACAGAAGGAAGACTATAAACATAACCCTAAAGTCAAATCATCTCTGGGCAAATCCTTTTGATGGGATATGGTAGCTTTGGTTACCTCGTTTTTTTTCTTTCTATATATTGATTTAGCTAGATACTCCAATAATATATTTTTAGCTACCTTAAATAAATTAATTTGCAAAAAAAAAATAGCATAAATTAAAAGGTTAAAAAAATTATTACTTGATTAATAAACTTATTTGTCTATAAAGAAAAACAATTTTAGCAATAAAAATCATCAATAGTCAAACATAATAGATGATAGTTTAATGCTATTTATCTATGTTGTTTGAAAAAAAAAATTGTTAGTATATTTAACAAATATTCAATTATGAATATATTTGACTTTTCAAAACCTTAGTTCCATAGAGATTAAAAATAGTTAACTTTTAAACTTAATATATAATACCATTGATTGTGATTATATTAAAAATGATAGTACTATTACTATTGTTATTATTCTTCATTCTTATCATGAAAAATGGTAAGATGTTTCTTTAAATTCATCGAATATGGCATCAGTTCAGCTTCAAGCCACTTGATTGAGATGGACACATAGGTCCACTATACATTTCTTGATCAAGAAGTATCGTCTCTTTGGTTTCAAGGCTTCACACTTGAAAGGACGTAATTTTGGCATTTTGCAATCATAGTTATTTTCCTTTATTAGAAAAAAGAAAACCACACAAATTTATATTGGTATACGTGTAAGGCCCAAATGTCTCAACAAATGAACACAACCTTATCAAAATTAACATTCAAAACTAGCATATAAACTCATACCTAGGACCATAATATAACAAACAAAACCTTGGAAAGTTACTCAAATCTGATAAGTGCTAACTAATCCTTGTTCTGTTCTATTATATTGTGTCTCTCTACCTGAAAAATAGAGCAAGCAATAACATCCACAACAAAATATGGGAAACACCGTAGGGAAGGACAAGGAGGTTGTGAAGGGTGTTGACTTGGAGAGGTACATGGGTCGATGGTACGAAATAGCTTCTTTCCCATCATTCTTTCAGCCCAAAAATGGAGAGAACACAAGAGCCACATACAATCTAAACAGTGATGGGACTGTTCATGTTCTCAATGAGACTTGGAATGGTGGTAAAAGAACCTCCATAGAAGGAAGTGCTTATAAGGCTGACCCTAATAGTGATGAAGCCAAACTCAAGGTTAAATTCTATGTTCCTCCATTCTTGCCAATTATTCCTGCTGTTGGAGATTACTGGATTTTGTACCTTGATCAAGATTATCAATATGCTCTCATTGGCGGGCCTACCAATAAATTTCTTTGGGTAAGCAACCCTATCTCTAACGTTGCTTTTTCATGTTAAATTAGGCATCGACACCAAGTTACATCTTACACATGCGATTCTATTTGATTAATTCATTTTTAAAATTTATTACAGCATGTTTATGTTCAATGTCGTATCTGAGTTTGTGTAGCATCCGTGTCTGTGTCATAGCTTCGTAGAGAAAGAAAGACTAGTTGTGGTTTTGACTCCTAGGAAAAATTGTGAACCACAATTGTGTCTTAAGAAAAATAGAAACGACTTTTTAGTTCATGATTGAAAACAATAAACCTAGACAATCTAGCTATGATTGAACTAAATCATAGATATGAAATGTTTAGCTAAAGACTAGTTGTTACAATTTATTTTTTAAACGACTAAAAATTGTTCTTTTTTTAAGGATTAAATTGAGCTTGGCATTTATTTTCAAGCACCACAATCTATCTTCACTCTATTTATATAGAGTGAACAAGTGAACACCCAATTTGATCGCTCACAATTTTCTCGCAGCTCAGTTTAGTCCTTGACAAAAATAAATCAAAAGTTGTTCATGACATTTTTATATCAGAGACAAATTAGTGTTTGACTCATTATAAGAGACTGAGAGAGACTAATTTGTCCTCGGTGCGAAAATGTCAAGGACTACTTTTAAGTTTTAATTTTGTCACAACTAAATTGAACAGTGATAAAACTATGAAGGACCAAATTGAATCTCTCATCATGTGTGTATACTAATGTTCCTTCCTACAATAACTTGGATTATTTTGGTCCCTAGATACTATGCAGGCAGCCCCATTTGGATGAAGCAATCTATAACCAGCTTGTTGAGAAGGCTAAGGAAGAAGGTTATGATGTGAGTAAATTGCACAAGACTCCACAGAGTGATCCTCCCCCTGAATAAGATTAAGGTCCTCAAGACACAAAATGCCTTTTTGGGAAATAAATAAATAGTTATGGTGGTCATGACATGAACAGTATTATGAAATCAGGCTGAAGAAGTGTTAATTTCATGTCATAAATAAAGGATTTCCAGAACTCTAATGTGGATCAATTTAGTTTGGATATATATGTAAATTGTAATGCATTATGCATGTATTGGTTTGTTCTGTAAACAGACTAAAGATAAGTTGGTATTTGATACTCAAATTGTGTTAGGAGTTGTTAACTTATTGTTGGTGAGAATCAATGTTTGATATTCTACTGCAAAGATTAGTTGTTTACTTTTCCTTTTTCGTTGTTGAATATCTTTGGCTGAGCAGTGGGGATCCCATGATTTATCCTTTATCTAGCTACAATTGGTCACTCTACACATGGCTGATGTGATAAAGATATGGGTATAGGGAGCATTCATTCATATCATTGTTGTGGAGTGTGATCTGAGTTAGATTACCAACCCTATCTCCTTTCCAACAGCACCCTCTCAAACTACCAAAAATCTACCGAACATACTTGTTGAAAATCAAAATAATACGACGAAATAATGTTTACAAACACTTAATTTGAGATAGGAGTACTAAAATAGGATCACAACGTCTTTCACTAAGATGTTCCACTGATAGAGAGTGCAAAGTGAAAGTATATATTATTTTATACGTGATATAGGAAATGAATGCAAACTCAACAATTACAAATTATTGCGGTTGATTTGTCAAAAATAAGGTACTATCTTATCGTGCCAGATTTTGCTTAACAGTTGAGTTGCCAAATTGTTAGACATCTCTTCAGAAATTATCAATGTTGATAACCACCTACTATATTTTTGTCCTGGTTTTTTAAAACACAAACGAAGAAGTCAAGACTTGTTTGTCGAATTCACCCTTTTTAATTTTATTTTCAGCAAGTATTTGCAGATTTTAGGCAAGTTTAAAAGGATGATGGAAAAGAAATAGAGTAGATTGATTTGTGTGTGGATCCACAATTCCTCTCTCAACTGTGAGAAATCTTAAAATTGTTAGGTCTAGCTCAAATTCAGGTAACTTGATTGTGAATTTATAATAGTTTTGTCCTTTCGCCTATCTATATCAGAAAGGAAAAAAAGGTTTAAATGTGTTATTGGTCCCTGCACTTTCATCAGATTTTGGCATTGGTCCCTGCGCTTTTTTTTGTTTGGCATTGGTCTCTGCACTTTGTAAAAATATTGGTATTGGTCCCTCTGTTAACTTTCTGTTAAAAAAAACACAAATCTAACGGAGTAACATGTGGCCCAATCATTTCACGACACATGGCACGCAAAAAAAAATCAAACAAAAAAAGTGCGGGGACCAATGTCACGAGGCACCAATACCAATGTTTTTACAAAGTGCAAGGACGAATACCAATAGTTTTATGTTTTTTTTTTAACAGAAAGTTAACAGAGGAACCAATACCAATATTTTTACAAAGTGCAGGGATCAATTCCAAACAAAAAAAAGTGTAGGGACTGATGTCAAAATCTGATGAAAGTGCAGGGACTAAAGACATATTTAAGCCAAAAAAGAATTGTATGTGAAAATATATAGATGTTATCATTTTTATTTTCAATAGATCTAAATCCTTGATTAAATTCGATGGTAATTATTTTACACTCCACCGATGAAAGAACTTGATTACCTGGGTTATGTGGTAACCAAAGAGATATTTTAAGTCATAAAACTTGTAAGTTATTGCAACTATAAACTAGCTTATTGTGGTTGTAAACGGACCACCTATCTGTCAATGAAGAAAGATAAGTAGTTTCTTTGAAGTCACAATAAGGGGTTGTGGCATCAGTTCAACTTCAAGCATTTTATTGAAGAGACACTTTTATGTAGTGATAAAAGCATAAATAATTTAGAGTCTATATAACAAATTTATACACATTAATAACACTCTCATAGTGTGAAATCATTGTATTATCAATTTAATTTTTTATTATTAGAAAAAATCTTTTTTAAGTGTGTTTATCCAAACAAGATTGATTATATTTGTGACTCTAGAAGAGTGTTTCTTTATAGAAACAAACAATATTTGGGGTGAAGATCCTCTCCATTTTCTAAATAAATGGAGATTGTCAATTACTATAGTTTTGAAGTAAATATGTGATATTAATGTTTTCAATTCTTGAAATATGTGCATTTATATCATATATTTACTTCAAAACTATAGTAATTGACAATCTCCATTTATTTATGAAATGGAGAGGATCTTCACCCCAATATTTGTGACTATAGAAGAGTGTTTCTTTATAGAAATGGACACATTGGTCCACTCTCCATTTCTTGATGAGGAAGCAAACATTCTCTCAGGCTCGTTTTTTGGAGTCAAGATCTTCTCCATTTTGTATCTTCTCCATTTCTTCATTTGGAGAGATATAGACTCGAAAAAAAATTAAAAAAAAAATTAATGATAGTGGAACTCATTTAGTAGTGAGATCCACTATTTATTTTATGTGTTTATCTCTCTTCAAATTATATTATGTAGTTCCATTTATTTTATCAAATGAAAAGTATCTTAACTCTATTTTTTTTTTCTACAATTTTAATTCACACTTGTACAAAAAAAAAATTGCCGACCTTTATGTGGGGTCCATCTCTTGGATTACGATAACATTCGAGAAGAAACGGTCATCCTATCATCCTATTGTCATAGGATTCTGTTTGACACGTGTAAGGACAACACATCTCCACGTCAAAGCTCCAAACCCACGTTATTCTTTCTTACTTACAAAAGCACACAGAAAAACCCTTTGTTTTTGTTTTGTGTCGTGCTTCAACAAAACACAAAGAAACCCTTTTGTTCTGTTCTTCTCTATAACCTCGATAGCATCAACAATGGCAAACAAAGAAATGGATGTTGCGAAAGGTGTGGATTTGAAGCGTTACATGGGTCGGTGGTACGAGATAGCTTGTTTTCCGTCAAGGTTTCAACCAAGTGATGGTAAGAACACAAGAGCAACCTACACTCTGAGAGATGATGGAACTGTGAATGTTCTGAATGAGACTTGGAGTGGTGGAAAAAGAAGTTACATTGAAGGAACTGCTTATAAAGCTGATCCAAATAGTGATGAGGCTAAACTTAAGGTCAAATTCTATGTTCCTCCCATGTTTCCTATCTTTCCTATTACTGGGGATTATTGGGTTTTGCACCTTCATCATGATTATCATTATGCTCTTATTGGACAACCTAGCAGGAATTATCTTTGGGTAAGTATTCTCTTGAGTTTCTGAATGTATGTGATTTGAAACCATTTATGTTATAATTCAGAATCTCTAATTATGTTAATTGGTTTAGGTTATTTAGGTTGATTTCTCACTTGGCTAGTAAACTATTGAATGATAATTTAGGGGCTTTTCAAAAAAAATGAATTAGATTTTGGAATGTAGAGTAATGGGGAAGTCTAGACTATAGAGGAGCTAAATTGATGTTGAATTGTATTGTTGTTGCTGGTTTACAATGGTGTCACGTTCACACATTTGCTTGTGCTTTGATGCAATTTTCTGATTTGAGCCGTTCATAGATAGATTGAGAGAAAGAGAGAGGGATGTCAATGAGCTGATTATTTATAATTTGTCATGGTGTATAAGTATATGCATGTAGCCATGTAGGTTTCTAAGTAATTCTATGACCTTGTGTGATCAAGTAAATTGTAATTAGATTCATAAGTTTTAATTTTTTTTATAAATTTTTTTGATCTATCCCGACTGAATTGCTTCCTTTAGACCAACGGGGTTGGGTCTAGTGCCTAGACTCCCACAACATGCCGAACAAAGATTTGCGTCGGATAGTGGCTCAAATAGGATTCCCTCCTTTATAGAGGGAAACCAAAAAAGTACTTCTTTTAGAATCGATGAAAAACAAAATGTACTAAATTGTGTCCTAATATATGATTAGGGTATCACATAACATAACCACAAGTCCATAACTCCAATTTAAAATCATGAAAATGCATTTGTTTGGCTTGTGAATATTTTGCTAGTGATTTGTTAGTTTCCTACCATAACTTGGATCATTTTGGTTCCTAGATATTATGCAGACAACCCCATTTGGATGAAGAAATCTACAACCAGCTTGTTGAGAAAGCTAAGGAAGAAGGGTATGATGTGAGCAAACTGCGCAAGACTCCACAGAGTGATACTCCACCTGAGCAAGAAGGTCCTGAAGACACCAAAGGAATTTGGTGGTTTAAATCACTTTTTGGAAAATAAAGAAATAAACAAACAAGTATGGTTATGAACAGTGTTATGTAATCACTTCTGAAGTAGTGTTTATTTCATGTAATGAATAAAGGTCTTTAGAACTCTAATCAGATCAATTTAGTTTGGATTTCTATATACATCATCATGTATTTGCTTGTTCTGTATATATAGACTAAAGATGTGAACTTAAACAAAGTTGGTATTTTAATGTTAAAATTCTGTCTGTTCTTGCTGTTTTTGTGAGATTCAGTATGTGTTATTTAACAGCATTGTTTATTTGTTTACTTTTTCTCTGCTGAATTTGGTCTAAGCAATGGCCAACAAATGTTTTCTTATGAAACATTCAAGTTTACTTGAGTTATTGGAGTGTTTAAGCCTTAAGGATGATAATTCTACTGGGAAAGCTCTTCTGCTATGATAGGAACTTATAAACTGTCACCATCAGTATGTGTTAATACGGTATCGTTAACTAATTGAATGGTAAAAATCCAATGACCTTCAGTAATCTGTTTAGTGTAAATTTCATATTCATGATAGATGGTGGTGTACAAGAAGATTTCTAACTTCATATTAATAGGCAAAGGCGTGTGAAAACAAAAACATACGTCTAAATGATATAATTTGCTTAAAGGAGAGGAATATTTCACCTATTTCAAGTCTAATATTCAGTTCTCTTTGGCAGTCATCATAGTGAAAACTCGGAATTTCACCAAGGAATTGTTAGAGATAGACAAGTGTACCTGCAATTCACTTCAATAATTTCATCGTAACATAAAGAGGTTTTGATGTTCATTTTAGTTTGCATTCAATAATCATACATTGATAGATGATTTATTGTGGTATATACCACTTTAGAACTTCTTTGTGCAACTATTAACAACGAGCGACGGATCTTGACTAAAATATTTAGGTAACAAGTGAATTAGAGTGAGAAAATGAGAATAAACATGATCTAATTTACTTTTGTTGTTATTCATTTGAGGTCAAAGCGGTGGGACGAAATTTTTTTCACTGTTGCAATAGTCAAAGGTCAATGACAAGAGTAATTAGTTGTTAGTTGTTAGGTTGATATTTTTTCTTTCGTCTTAATTAGAATCCATAACTACTAATTTTAGTAATATTTGGTTCAAACTAGTTGAGTTATCCAACCGTCTATCTTATACTAAATTTTAAATTTTTGTTGCTATTATTTGTACTCCAATAACAATTTTGATTATTAAAGATGATATTTTTTTAGTCAAAAATAAAGTTAACATTTTTTTTTATCAAATCTTAAAAAAAAGTGTCACATTGTACAAAAAAAAAAAAAGTTCACAAATTGACAAAGTTACATGTATTGCATTGTATTTACGAACCAAAAATAAGAGTTGTATTAAACTAAATAGCAATTGAACTTACCTCTCTCACGAACTTTAGATTACCAATCTCATTTTCTTTTTAAAACCAAAGAATTAATCCAAAAAAAAAATACAAATAAGTTACATGTAAAAAACAGTTATATTGTATTTACGTACCAAAAATAAGAGTTGTATTAAACGGAACTTTGCCTGCGATTTAGTAGCTAACCCCGTGTGGTAATTGTGGTAGGTATCCCCACAATATCAAAACACGCAATTTAGCACAATATTTTTGTGTTTTTAACAAAAAAGGAAAGTAACCAAAAACAGTCCACATGGGAAATTAGATTCTAATAATAACATTGTTATTGGTTGTCCTATGAATTGAAATCCTGACCAGCTATTTATGCGCCTAAACATGTGATGGAAATAAATAGAATTGTTCTTAGTTGAGTCAATAATTTAACTCTCCAATTTGCTTCCCTTTTTCCCCTCACATTCCCTTGAGGGTCTTCCTCACGAGAAAAAACTGTCATAGGGAATGCCTGTTTCATCCATCTAATAAAACATAACATATGATGATCATTAATTTTTGGGTATGCATTTGATGTTTGATATTTTCTGTTTCCATTTAGATCATGTTCTTTTGATTCATGGAATATAAAAATTTTAAGTTATTTGAATAATGTATGAGGTTATATCAATATTTATGTACGAGGTTAATAAATCTTACCGCAAAATGAACGTTAAAAGGTTGTGTTCCAAACAATGAAAGATATCCTAATGAAGGCCTTGTGTTCCGATTAATATTTTCATGTTTTGATTGACATTGATTTTGAATTGTGACAGGAAAAGATAAAAATGCTCAGAAGCTTGTTTCTGTTTTTGTTTTTGCTTCATTCAACATTCGCCCAAAAACCTGCCGTTCCACATCATCCTATAGCTCCACATCAACCTGTAGTACCTAATCCTATCCCTGTCAAGAAATGGTCAACATTAAGTGGTTGGTAATCCTAAACCTTCGTTTCTCTACCTTGTTTCCATTTGAATAAGCTTCTTTGTTCTTCTGATCAATGTTGGTAAATAGCGCTGCAAAATTTGAATAAATTGCAATTATTCCGCAATATGTTATTTAGTACCAAATGTTGTCATATAACCGTGCTATAACAATGTTGTGTAGCGGTTAAACTAACCACTGTTTTCCATAATTTGTGATCGACAACATTGCTTCTGGTAATGCTCGGCATATTGATTCTTTAAATCATACCTTGCAGGAAATGAACCACTTGTAATAGCCCGTGGTGGTTTTTCGGGACTTTTTCCAGAAGGTACTGAGAAAGCAGTTGAACTATCACAAGACATAAGCATTTTCTTGTGCAATCTTCAGCTGACAAATGATGGTGGTGCCTTTTGTGTGACTGGGGCTACCCTTGACAATTCGACAACTATAGAAATGTTTGATCCTAAGGCTAAAACTTACAATATCAATGGGAGGAATGTGCAAGGACACTTTTCTACGGATTACTCTAGTGCTCAGGTTGAGCATGATGTAAGAAGTGAGTCTTATATCAATTTAAATTCTCTCCATTGCGTTTTCTTATTAGGAAACCTTGTCGTACAAACATGGATGGAACCAGAAAAATAATGAGGGGAAAAATGTAGATTATATATTGATAAATTGAGCCATTTAGAGTAAAAAAAAAAAAACTGCTAGGATTGTTAGTGCGTGCATATTAAATAGATAGATGAACTGCGAAAAGTCAAAACTAGTTATTCTTATTTAAGCATTGGAACTTATAACTCAAGTTTCTCTTTGCTATGACTTCCAGTGACTCAAGCCATATTTTCTCGACCCGATTTTTTCGATGGTGTTTTCCCAGTTGCTAATGTTGATGCTCTTCTAAGTACCAAAACACCACCAAGGTTTTGGTTGAATGTTCAGGTTCTTTCTCTCTCTCTCTGTTGAAATTGAAAATCCTGAAGCACCGCAGTGCATTCTTTTATTTCTTTCTTTCATCAGTGTGTTGCGTGTTGATCGAGTTTTTTTTGTGTTACAGAATGCAGGTTTCTACACCCAATACGGAAAAAAAGCAGTAGAAGTTGTTCTAGAGATTTTGAGAGCTCTTCCAGTAGACTTTGTTTCATCTCCAGATATTGGTTTCTTGAAGAGTATCGCCAGGCAACCTAACAAAGCAACTAAAGTCATCTTTCAACTTCTTAACGCTGTGGATGTCGAACCACAAACCAAACAACCATACGGAATTATAGTAAAGGATCTTGTGGCAATCAAATCATTCGCATCAGGCATCATGGTCCCAAAAGAATTCATATTGCCTGTTAAACCTGACAAATATCTAGGACTTCCCACAACACTTGTAGCTGATGCACATAAATTAGGACTAGAAGTATATGCTTCTGGTTTTGCTAATGATTTGTTTTCAAGTTACAGTTATAACTATGACCCTACTGCTGAGTACCTTCAATTTATTGACAGTAGAGATAGTGTTGATGGTGTTGTCACTGATTTCCCAACTACGGCATCAAATGCCATTGGTGAGATAACAAATCTGAAATCTCCAACTTTTTAGTTCATGATCTATTTCTAAAATAGAAAAATCACAACTCTAACCTTTCTCACATTGTTTTTGTTTTACAGGGTGCTTTGCACACAACAACACTTTGCCCAAAAAAGGTATATATATTACTAACTAATGTCAAGTTTTCTTCAATCCTACAGTAATGACATGAAAAAACAAAAAACAAACAAGTCTATAACGTTACATTTGCTTTTGTAGGACCAACTTTAATCATAAGCAGCAACGGATCAAGTGGTGTTTACCCAGGCAGCACTGATCTTGCATATCAGCAAGCTATAACCGACGGCGCTGACATCATAGATTGCTCAGTTCAAATGACAAAAGATGGAATTGCCTTTTGCGCAAATACTGTGGACCTTTTAGAAATAAGCACTGCTATGCCTAAATTCATGTCTCGATCTGCCAATGTCCCTGAACTTCAACCAAAAAGTGGAATTTTCTCCTTTGATCTTACATGGACCGAGATTCAAACATTAAAACGTAAAAACTTCCTTACAACAACAGCTCATATTAAAATGTAATTTTTAAGATTTCAACAATAAACTTAAATGGTATAAATTTCTCTTTTCAGCACAAATGGTCAACCCTTTCGGCAACGAGTTTCAAAGAAATCCAGCAAATAAGAACAGTGGTAAATTCATTACTCTTCCTGAATTTTTGGATTTGACCAAGACAAAGGCAGTTTTTGGCATTTTGATCAACATACAGGTGAGCAACATCGCCAATTCCCTATATTACTTCTATTTGAAAATTTCCTACTAATGCTAAGCACTAACTCTATTTGCTTCACAGAATGCTGCTTACCTTGCATCAAAGAAGGGTCTTGACATTGTAGGTACTGTCACCGCTGCTTTGAGCAATGCTACCTTTGACAAGCAGGCCACACAACAAGTCTTCATCCAATCAGATGACAGTTCGGTCCTAACCAAGTTTAAAGATATCCCATCTTACAAAAGGGTGTTGCTCATTGAAAATATAATAGACGATATATCAGTACAAACAGTGGAAGAAATAAAGAAGTACGCAGAAGTAGTGAATATTCCCAAACTCGATGTTATCAAAGGATCTAATTCCTTGTTGCTAGGATTGACAAATGTTGTTAAAGAGCTGAAAGGTGCAAACCTAACGATATTCGTCCATATTCTCAAAAATGAATACTTGTCGCTAGCCTTCGATTTTTGGTCAGATCCAAATGTTGAGATTGCTACTTACATGGAGCTTGTCGATGGCATCGTGACCGAATTTCCAGCCACTGCATACAGATTAATGAGTAAGTAATACCAACCTGTTTAGCTTTCTTAGATTATTCAATCAAACTATATAACCTAACTTATTATGTACCATTTTAATTTGCAGAAAGCCCATGTAGCGATCCGAATCACGAGCTTGCCATCTTACCAGCACATCCTGGTGATCTTTTAACTATGGTTCCAGATCCTTTGAAACCAAAAGCATCACCTCCTAAAGCTCTACAAGTTGCAGACGTTGTTGATCCACCTCTTCCACCAGTGATTAACCTAGCTAAAGCTGAGCCTCCAGCTGCATCTACTCCTCCACCACCACCCTCTTCAGGTGTAAGGGCATATGGTGTCAACTCTGTTATCTCCCTAGTAGCAGTTTTGGTGGTTGCAATGTTTTATGCTGGCCATTGATTTTATTAAATTAGCACTGTCACAATCTTGGATCGCCAATTATCGTCCCAATATACTTGTACTATATAATGCATATGGCAATGTTTCTCCAAACACAATTATTGGGATGAAACAGAAATGTGAGAATCACTGAATTATTCATCAAGGCCAACTTTTAAAGATTGTGCAAAATTCTTTTATTCAGTTCAGTATAGTATAACAAAAGTGAAAATTATAATTAGATTCATGTTTGAAATATGAAGAAAATAAATAAAAGTCTGAGTATTCTCTTCTTTAATTAAACCGATTAAACCGGTACCCGAAACCAAAGACAATTGTTAACACAGTATTGGCTAGATGATGTATGGAACGAGGGAGAGAAAATTGAATGAATAGAATTCAACAAGAAATTCCCATCTCTCATTCCATACAACTCTACTCAACACCACATTAAAAAGACGATCGATCCAATACAGGAACATAGTTAATTGAGTTTAGGGTTTTGGTTTCATAAAATTATGTGAGGCTCAGACCACCAGATCGAGATCTATCCATCCAGATCCACACTAGCCTCTTAGCGATGAGAGAAAGAGGATCAAAGAATGAAAGAAAGGAACTGGAGAAGAAAGAGAGAGTAGTAGAAGCAAAAGGAGTGTGGATGGATAGATACAGAAACCCTAATCTGCGGATCAATGTCTATGTGCTCGCTCATATTTATACACCCGAGTCACTCATCTTTGCTTCTTTCATAGTATTTTCCAGTTCTACCCTTTGTAATGAGTGTTAAATTAAAATGTTTGTATGTTATTTGAATAATTTATGTATGTGAATTCAAAGTGACTTTGTCATTGTGTCTATCTATCAAAATAAAGTAAAAATACAATGAGAGTGAGAAAGAGAATTATCCTAAAACTTGTTAAAAATTATTTGTACTAATATTATTTCTATTTATAATAGCATACTTTATATGGACTTGTTAAAAAATATTTTTACAAATATTATTTCTATTTATAATATCATATTTTATATGGTTATGCTAATAAGTGTTCTAAGGTCATTTTTCATCATTTCTAAATACAATGTTTATATTTTTATCTTTTTAACTAATATTTCAAGGGCACTCTTTAGCATAATCTCTTATTGTATTTGATTAAATAAAACTGAGTTGGCATTGTTCTCATTACAAGTACAAATCTCCTTCTAACCAAAAGGTTATTGTTTTATTTAAGTAACGAGTTTATTGTGATTTTTTTTTTTACAAAATTGTGAAAATATTTATATGATGATTTTTAGACTCGTGATGATATTGTTTAAAGTGGATTAGTCGTTGTATTACAATGATACAATTATACGAAAATAAATATCTATGTGTATTTATTTATTTTTCAATTTTCAATTATGGAGATCGCTTAGAATTTATCTATAGATCTAGTGAAGTATATATTATGAAAGTTAGATTTGATAATATATGAGATATCATTTTTGGTTTAATGACAACTCGTTCATGACTCTTTAGCTTGGCTTGGTACTAGTGAGAGAGCTCTCTTATGAGAAATGATATTTATACAACCACTTTTTGACAACTTTTGTAACAACTTTTTTTCTTATACTCACATTATGTTTTTACTTTATTTCTCTATTGTTTTGATTTTTGTGTCAATACCTCTTTTTTTATTGGTTTTTGTGTCAATACCTCTTTGTTTTGTAAAATTAAGGTTGTCCCAAAAGTTGTCGATCAAATGGTTGTTCAAATAACACAACTCCTTTAATTAATCCATATAACCTTTATTTGGTGGAGACGGAATGAATTCATTTTTTAGAGTGCTCCTGTAACACCTAAGGCTGGCGAGGGCGGGGAGTGTTCGCTGGTGCATGAGGCACGATAATGAGTGGCTCCTGACAGCTTCTAGAGGAACCAAATCACACATCGGAATGAGAGGGATCTTGAGACCGTGTAGGTATGGAACTAGTTGAAGGAAAGCTTAAAAGAATTGTTTGGTACTATCTATATCAACAAGATGCATCTTCTTTTTGGTAGCTCATTCCATAAGAACTCCATAATTAAACGTGCTTGACTTGGAGTAGTCTTTGGATGGGTGACGTACCAGTAAGTTTTCCAATAAGCATGTGAGTGAGAACAAAACACGCTAAAAAGACTAGTGTTGATTTGTGAGGTCAGTCGACAATGCTTAAAATCGTCTGGGATGTTGCAGCTCCGATGATTTTGAAAAATAACATTGTTGGGAAGATAAACGAGCTATTTGAGTAAACCTCGAAAGGCCTTAAATTTCCGCTTCAAGTTCAATGTCTATACACTTGCGGCCTCACAGAGATATTCATTGGTCTACTCCCATGGAGAATTTGGTCAAGTTAAACATTGGTCTACTCCTATGGAGAATTTGGTCAAGTTAAACATGGATTGAGCTATTCGTCACCTTACCGGGAGCGATATGTTTGGTGGAAAAGGTCCAGAGTGAAAGTGGCGATGGTTGTGGTTAACTTGTCGTAATTACATGAACAAGAGTGTGTGATCAACACGATAACCTATACTGTTCAGTTCTGCTCCAAGCAATACATTGTGGTTGACCTTAACCATCACACACAATCTTTTAAAACAATCTTCATTCAATGGTGTGGTGACAGGTGAGGGGGATTAATTTTGAGATGATTTATAGGTTCAATACACTTTTCTATTTCTAAGATTTATTGAAGTGTATGAATTTATAGGTCTCAAACCAATACATTTGTATCAAAAGGAAACTAATAAATATGTAATTTGGAACAAAAGGAAACTAATAAATATGTAATTTAACCTTAATTTCTTAAAACAGCTCAATATCACCTAATCAAGGCTAGATTTGAAAGGTCGTGCAAGCTTCTCCATTCAGTATTACAAATGCTAAAATTTACGGAACAGATATACAATAAGATATACAGAATCTGATTCAAATGAACCACTCAATATATATCACTACATTAAAAAATTACTTATCCATTCATTTTGCAGCTTAAATAAGACCGTTTCAACTACAACATTCTTTTGGTACAGCATAATCTTCACCTGCAAAGTCAAAAGTGAAACTGAAAGTTCATCTAACAACAATACAAGACAATCAATGTCATAATGTTTGAAATCAGCATTAGAAAGCTTTAATTTCTTGCGAAGTTCAAAGAATAAACCAATGAGCACATGCATGTTTCACCACAAAACCAAATATAACACCGTAAACAAAGATCCAAAAATAGAAAGAAAGAAAGAAAAAAAATCTAAAAGAGGAACTAAACGGGTAAAAAAAGAATTAAATGGATAACATATGTAGAAATGGATAAATCAAATCAATGAAATAAGAAAAAGAAATAATAACTGTTAACACTAAATATGCTAGCTAGATGACATATGGAATGAAAGAGGGAAAATTGAATGAATAGAATCCAACGAGTAATTCCCATCTTTCACTCCATACGACTCTACCCAACACCGCGTTAAGGAAATTCATTGATTCAGTTTAGGGTTTTAGTTTCATCAAATTTGAGGCTCAGTTTTGGTACAAAGATGAAATCAATCGTCGAAAAAGAAGCACCGCCATGGATGGCTGCAATTGGATTCAAAACCCTAAATCGGGAAAAGGACAAAATTGTCAATTTCACCGATTTGCCACGCCACCGGCAAGCATTTATCTTCAACGGCGATCTATCCATCCAGATCCACACTCCAAAACCATCGTCATTGCCTCTTAGCGATGAGAGAGAGAAAAGGAGGATCAAAGAATGAAGGAAAGGATGGGAAAAGAAAGATATAGATGCATATAGCGATCAATAGAGAGAGAAAGAGAGAGAGAGAGAGTAGTAGTAGTAGTAGTAGCAAAAACGCAGGTGCGAATAGCATTACTAGATGATTATGATTATTAGTACTATTTTGGGGACGAGCAAAAACTGTTGGGTAAAGAGCAGAATTCATGAGATTGGGATTCTGCTGAAGCATCAATGAAGAAACCTCATTCTGTAAAAGGAGTGTGGATAGATGCGGAAACCCTAATCTACTCGCCAAGGCTCTGTATGCTCGCATTTATACCCCTAACCCTTTTTTTTTGCTCAATCTTGATTTGGGCCTTTTTTTTGGGCTACATAATGTCAAACAAAGGTGAAAGTTTTACTTTTTGGAGTTTGAGTTTTGCTTCAAATTCCCTCACTTTGTTGGTTTTAATATTTTTAAAAGAACAATCCCAGGCAGGTTCCATTTGATGTGGGTATGTTAATATAAATAAGTGAATGAACTATATGGCATCAAGTTTGCTTGTCCGAGCTGTCCAGTATCAAAATGGTTAAGAAGTGGAGTGTTTTGGTGGTTGCAATGATTTATGCTGGTCATTGATTGATTTTAGTAACTTGCCATTACTATTTACTACCATTTTGGATCGTTGATTTTCTTCCCGGTATATTTTACCGTTTGATTATATCTCGATTTTTACTATAGAATGCATATGTTACTAGTTCTTGAAACAATTACTGGGATGCAGCAAAAGAAATCGTCAATCAAGAATATCAAATCAGCCACTACATTTGTATTTGGATTGTGGGAAGTATTCAATAAAATCAATCGATATATAATATGAGAAATACTAATCCAGGGTCTGGGCTAAATTGTAAAGGTTGCACGAGATTCCGAATAATATCCAGTTCAGTATAACAAATACAAAATTTTATGAGACACGATTCAAATGAAAGACTGATAATATTTAACTAAGATACAAATATTATCCAGTAAAAAAAGTCTTGAAAAAATGGCAGCCTAAATACGATCATTTCAACTATTATATTTTTCAGTACAGTAGGAAGAAAAACAGTCTTGCCTGAAGCCTACAATGTAAAAACTAGAGACGGAACCAAATCAATACCTAAAACCATTGTGTAAATAAACAATTCAACACCATAATCTTATTATCTTTGACGGAAATGTTTGCAAAAAAAGGAAAAGAGAAAGGCATTTGACATCCATGCAACAATGCATAGTCGCCATCTTTGTTGAAGGGTTTCCCAGAACCATAATCCCTCCCTGTTCCCCAAGTTCTGCAAAAAGATGTCCATGTATCATGTAACTACACCTGCATGGTCAAGTGAAACTGGAATCTCATCTAACAACAACACAAGGCAAACAATGTAATAATGCTTGAGATTGACACCAGAAAGCTTTTATTGCTTGTGAAGTTTAAAGCATTAAATTAAGCAAGTATAACTGTATAAGTCATGCGTTTCAAGGGACAAAGGATTGACAGGTCTGGCACAATTTGCTCAACCAAGCTCATTAAATATCGAATTCATATCATACCAAGAAAGCTAAGCTTGTACTTTGGGGAAAAAAAGTGTCGATTTATAAAAGGAAAAAGAAAAGAAAAAAATAGGTTGAACTCATCCCACAAAAACAAAAGGAGGCATAAAAACTTCAGCTATTAACAGAATCAGTCCGAACATAGGACATAAATATGGTGCAAGCCAGAATAAATAAAAGGCATTCTTAATAATTTTTTCAACAAACTACATAACTTGTTTGTTCAAGAAACATCATTAATGAAATTTGACATTTCCATCAAAAAATGAAGAGATCAATGCTAAAGTCTAAATATATACCAACACATGAAAATATAAACCCATAAACATTTACCTCGTTCTAAGCGGTATACCATCAAAAAGTTATTTTCAGGGCTCTTGAAATATTCAATGGAAGATAAGCTGCAAGTTTACAGGCATGACCAAGAAGACTCTAATACAAAGTCAACTACATAGGAATAAATAATTCCAAAACTTAATCTTGTCTTGAAGTAAAATGTAAATAAAAATAAAAGTTAACTAATATCCGCCCGGTCAAGCATATCTATAAGTGTCATCCTCCTTGGAAACCTAGGTGGCAACCTCAAGAGCATGGAATCTTCTATCTCAATGGGTAAATGAGTTGCCACAATCACAATTCCTCCCTGTTTCCTGTGTTCTGCAATAATGTACTCGAGTAACTTTACACCTTCATCGTCTAATGCAACTGAAGGCTCGTCTAGCAGCCATATGGGGCGATCAATTGCGAGCAATCTGGCAAGTTGCAATCTTTTCCGCTGGCCCATTGAAAGCATCTTTGGCTTTTCCTTAGCCAATCTTCCCAGTCCCATCAACTCAAGTGCAGACTTAGCTTTCCCTCGCTTGTAATCAAGAAGTTCAAACAACTCAACATTGTCCAGAACAGTAGACTTCTCATTAATTCCATGCTTGAGGCAGACCCAGTTAAGCTGAAGCTTATACTGATGGAAGATTGTAGATTTTTGAATGTCATGGCCATTCCAAAGGATTTCTCCTGCAGAAGGACGAGAAAACCCAGCTAACATGCGCATGAAAGTGGACTTTCCCGAGCCATTTGCACCTGTTAGCACAAGTGCCCCTCCATCATGAAGAGAGACATTCACATTAGACAGAACTTGCGAGGCATTTCTCATGCAAGAGACATTGTTAAGGAGGAGACGAGGGGGTGGGGGTTTTCTAATAGACATCAAGTTTAACAATTGAAAACCACTGCCAATATCCGTAAATTCGGATTAATGCTTTATGATCTTAAAATTATTGTTGTTGATGACACGATTAGAGCAAGTCACAAAGCATCTCCTGCACAAGTTCACTGTAAAAAATTTAGCAAAATATTACTAATTATAAGCAAATAATTTATTGATTTCCTGAAAAGTGACTGAACATCACACAACAAATATGCCATTGTGTCATAAAAACTTTTAATCATTACATAAATGTAGAACGTTTAAATTACTCCTGATGTTCAAGCATTTTCATCGGTCCCAAATGAAGGCGGACATTGAGTGAATTGGCATGATAAATTTCGGATTATGGTTACCCCAGAACAAAAGAGCGCTCAACTCTTAACACAGTTCCTCTTTTGATTATACACCAAACATGAGTCCTCGGCCCCAAGAAATTCTCCAACTTCCAATAAACAAATAAAATTTTAAATAACATCAAAATGTCTTATACAAAATCAATTTGTGCCCCCTTTATTCCTTATGAATCCTTGTTGACAGTAACTGACACTGATTCTGTTTCAAGAACAGAATGTGTAGTAGTAACTAACTACAGTGATGATTTTAAGTGAAGCAATTTGACAAACAGTTGGAAGACATACTTACACTATGTCACTCTTTTCAATTCAAATTCACCCCTTTCTTTTATTACATGAAATTAAATCCCATTGGTACAAAAATTGCTTAACAGACATGAACTGGAGCGTTATTGTATTAGAAACCATAACCGAGTACTCGGTCAATTTTTTAAAAATGAATATTAGTTGAAATGTACAGAACATGTTTTAGAGAGACAAGAAAGAAAGAAAACATAATAAAACTTACCAAATGAGATGAAGAATAATAATAAGGTTGTCGCCGGTTTTACGCGGGCGAGAAAGGAATGAGCAGCGATGGTATGAGAAGAAGGAGGTGCGTTGTGTTGTTTCAGAAAGAAGACGAAGTGTTGCGTATGTTTTTTTTTAACCTTTTAATCTCGGTCTTTTTTTGTTTGGGAAATTTTAATCTCGGTATTTGACAGGATAAAAGGAGATTGTTATTATTTAATTAAATAAATTTTCATCTTTTGATTTTTAAATATTCTCAATCATGGTATTTTGTCTTAGTTTTTAAATAAAAACAAATACTAAAATATTTTTTAATAAACTTTTATAGATGTTCATAATATTATAACAATTTCTAACAAATATTTATAATTTTTTAACAAAATATGAATTTCTCACTTTTAACAAATTAAAAAAAACATATTTAATTAGTATCTTGTTAAAATAAAATTAAGCCTTCGCAATAATACTGAACATGACTCCAAAGAATAATTTAAAAAATACACAAGTTTACTTTAAAGCGGTGAGCAAAAATCGTGACACGAAATATTTTGATAACCAAAACTTGCTAAAAAAAAAACTAGAGTCGCGAAAAACAAAATTTAAGATATTTATAAGGATAAAAAATTATTTAACAATTTTCATTAACAAATGATTATTTTAACTCTCGAATTATTAAAGTTTGATGTCAGAGTATTCTATTTTAACTCAAATCGTCGGGATTTTAGGAAACATGTGCTATTTAGTGTGTTTTTTGAGTAAAAGTTATGCTCCAAAGATGAAAGGAATAATATTTTTTCTAAATTTTCCCTCGACTCTTTAAGTAGGACTACATCGTCTGCAAAAACACATATGTCTCAATACTAACTCTTGGTTGTGTTCCATAAGTGCATCAAAAAACTAAAGTAAAAAAAGATAAGTGCTTACAGTTGACTCTTGGTGTAATCATGTTGTTATGGAAAGATCGTCGATATATAGTCCCATTACGTGTCCTCACACTAGTTGGAGTTCCGTCATACATATTTTTGATAGCTCTAATATAAGCAAACCTAATCCCTTCCTTTTTTGGAGCTTTTCATGAAAATCTTTCGAGGCATTTTAGTACACGCCTTCTCCAAAGGAATGAAGACTAAATGCAGATATATTTTTATCCGTTCGATATCGCTTTGTCACACGTTAAAATAGATTGTTTCCATAGTCGACCTCCTAATTATAAAACAAAATTGATTATCATTAACTCAAATCAGCAACTCACTTGTTTATACATAATGTAGGTTGTTCTACTTGAGAATGTAACAACCCGATTTTCGTTAGATTTATTTTAATTGTTTTATGTGTGTTTTAGTTATGCTCGTATGTGATTAATTGCTTATGTGTGTATTTTGACGGGTTTGGTGTTAGAATGGTATTTTGATCATTTTATGGGCAAGGGTAAATTAGTAACTTTACCACTTAGATTATTTTGTAGTGTTTGGGATGAATAGTTATTTTACTAAGTTATTAGTGGGTTGTGGTAATTAATTAAGAGCCGGTAAGTGATCGTTATTTTTACCGTTAGGTGAGTAGAAACTCTGTGAATTGTTTAGTGAGTGAGTTGAGCCCATTAAGACATTAAGGGTTAAGCCCAATAGTGGTGAACCTATTTAAACCTTAGTCATTGGGAAAATTAGGTCACCTATTATCACTTGTTCATTCTCACAACATTTTGAGAGACGTAGAGAGAGAAAGAGCTAGAGAGATGGTTTTGAAGAGAGAAGAACTTTAAGAGCAAGAAGAGGGTAGAGACTCAAGAGTTTGGAGTTAAAGTGAAGCATTGGCTTGGATTTGTGAAGATTTGAGGCAAGGGGGCTAGTTTTCGTTCATAATCCTTTGTATAATCTCTTTTTCTTCTCAAATTCATAAGTGCTTAATTGTGAAAAGTAATTATTGTGAATTTAAATGGTGATTTTCGTGTTCCTACTTTGATAATAATTTTGGGTATGTGAGATTGAAGCTAAACATGTTGTTGTTGTTGATTTTACATACTTGAATTGTGGTTATATGAAACTTTGTTGATTTTTGTTCAATTTGATGAAAAATGATGTTGTGGTTGTTGAATGATGGTGAAATCATGATTATAAGATGTAGTTGTTGTTGTGTGATGATGTTCTCATCAATTTATGCTTTGGGTGTTGATGAAAGTGTTGTCGTGATTGAGTTGTGTTGATTTTGCAACTTTTGTAAAAATTGGGTTCTTGAGTAAAAGTCACTTTGGGATGAGGTTGATTAAGTTATTTTATGTTGAAATGTCAAGATTTCAAGTGTAGTTTGTATGGTTTAAGTGTTAGGGATGCATTGGCGAAAACGGAATCGAAATCGAAATCGAAAACAAGATTTTATGTGTGAAAGCGTGAAAATGCATTTTTTTGCTGTACTGGTGAGGTGACACGACCGTGTCAGGGTCTCCTGTGAGGGGCGACATGACCGCCTCTCCTGATGACACAACCGTGTCAGTTCTGCAGCACTCCGAAACCTCGTTTTTTCGTGTTTCATGTACTTTTAAGCATGTCAATGGATTCCAAACACCTAACCTTATTCAATCAATGTATAATTAAGCTTCTAAGAGTATCATTGCTTGATTCTGCCTTGGTTTACAATTGGTTTTCATTTATGCTTGGTTAACTTTGTCTTTGAGCCAAAAATTGTCGGATTAGCGTTTTAATCGCAGTTGGCCGGTGAAACACACATGTATATGCAATTGCACTCATATGTGATCTAAGTGTATACATAGTTGAGGCACTAGAACTTGTTTGCTTAGTTTTGATTCAATTGTCTCAATTGTTTTAAAGTTGTCAAATAATAGACGAACTTTGTCGAAAATAATCTTTTAAGACCAAATACTTGGCAAATATTTTGTGGATAGTTTGATATGATTATATGAAGATATGTGAATGATTGTTAGGTGTTGAATATGAGGTTTATCATAATGTGTTGTATTTTTTCCTTTACTTGAATTGTGAGAAATTGTATGAAGTTGTTGTGATATTGGTTGATAATTGTCATAATGATTATGTTGATGATAATATGGTAATGACTCTTATTTGAATTGTGACTTGTTGATTGTGTGGACATAAATACTTGATAATGCAATTGTTGTTGAGTTGATCAATGTAAATGGATGTGAACTTTTACATTGTTGTTGTTGAATATATATGAGGTGGTTTCGCATTGTCGAGTCTTTGCTTGTATGTATATGCATCATAGTCATGTTGAGTCATATATGTGATGTAAAAGCGATGTGTACTTTTACATTGGTGAAATGTAAGACGATGTGTATCTTACATATGATGTTTTTTTTGCAACATTAGGTGACGATTGTTGCTGGTGACGGTACCACATGCATCTAGAAGAGCGTAAAACATTGCACGCATTTGAATGGTTGATGAATTGTGTCGTAATTGAATATGTGATTTGGTGAATTTGTGCATTGGTGAAACTTGTTGAATGTTGTGATTATGTAGATTGGTGTATATGTACATAGGTGAATTTTGTTGATGGTTGCAAATGAATGAACTCTGTTCTAATTTCATGTCTTACTTGCCTGTGCTTACACACTTGGTGAATCTATTGAAATAATTTGAAGTTGAATTATCCCTTATGTAATTGATTTGAAATACTTATCTTTTCATAATTGTTTATGTTTGTTATGATTGATGTGAAGCTAACCCCCAATGGTTTTGACCGCCTACCTGTTTGTATGAATGGGTAGACGGAGTGCAGAAGTAGTTTTGCTTGTTTGGTGAGTTGCTTGAGGATAGCGGGAGCTTCCTCTATTTATCTGTTTCGGTGTCTAAGATTAGGCTCTGATTTAGGATGTCAGTTGTTATCTTATCTCGAATTGTTATCGATGTTGTTGAGATTTTTACCCTTATGTTGGGATTTGCAGATTTTATGTATTGATGTATTAGAGTTTATGACATGTATACTTGGAGATGTGTGCTATATATATTCGTTGCGTAGTTGTCTGAATTTTTATGCATGCTATATTTTGGGAGATAAGCTTTTGTAGACATAACGTCTATTTCTTGAATAAATATTTTATTCACATGTTTTATCGCTTTAATAGAAATATGGCGTTATAGAGAACACCTTACCTTAGACATGCACTCCTCTTAAATACAATGGAGGTCTAGGCTACGAGTCTTCTTGATCACTCATAGACCCTATCGATATAAGTTAAACATGCTATGCATCTTTAAATCATATATATTATAAACCAATTTTCACTATTAAACCAATAAATTAAATAGGATATAATATAATATGATTTATTAATCTATGGTTAAAAATACACTTTAGATGATACAATACCATTTTGCTACTCCATGTTGGACAAAACCCAATTTTGGTATTATGATAGTGACTTTTATATGTGTTTAGTCACTGTAAATAAGGGTCATTTAAAAAATGGTCATTATATTTCTTAATCCTGGCGTTTTGCCCTACCAAAATTTAATCATTTAAAAATTGGTCCCTTAGCCCAGTTAATTACTGCCACGTCATTGATTAACTGACGTGACTTGCTAATGGACAAAAATACCCTTCCTCTTATCAAAGCACTTCGAAAAGACAAAAATATCCCTCTTTCCATATTTCATCTCCTTTTATCCTCCTCTTCCCTCTTCCACTTAAAACAAACTCATAATTATGTTCCTCTTCACAAACCCAGATCTCAGGTTAATGACGTATTGGTTTTTTTATACTATTTTAAGCACAAAACAAGCAACAAATTAACCTTATATGCGCAACAGACAATAATGTCACAGAAAATCAAATTCATACTCAAAATTAGAGTAAATAAACACAACAAATTAAGTTCCAACCGTTGTCTAATGCAATCCATGTAGAAAAACTCTCTCTGGCAGTTGTTACACTTTATCAAATTCAAAGAACCACTACTCCGACACCAATGACACTTCTTCAAAACCTTAAAAAAAAAAAAACTAAACATTAGCACAGAACATCAAATTCAAAAAAGTCAAAATTGAAAGTAAAAGAAAAAAACCCACTTGAAAATTATCAAAAGGGACCCTTCTATCAACATTCTTGGACCTGAAGTAAGGTGGTGCAACAACAACTTTACCATTACTGTGAAAATCAACATCATCATCATCACCACGATGTGAAGTTGAAACAGGAGCAATTTCCATAACCATGTTAGGCAATTCTTTCCTCAATTCACCTTCACTATAATTCACTTTCACCAATTCCAATTCTTCATCAACATCCTTCACATTCTTCAGATTCTTCTTCTTCTCAACCTCTCTCAGTAACGCCATTCTTATCAAATCTAATTGCACGTCAACAACATCGTATTTTTTAACTGTCGTTTTGCTTCTTCTTCGTCTTCATATTTCTCTGAAGCTTCAACGACTCTGGAACCTTAACTTTCTTCTGCCGATGTTGAAGTTGATGAACTTCGCATAACTTCACGTTTTCCATCGCTCGACGTTTGCATCGCCGATGTTGTGATTGTGATTGTGATTGCGATTCCGATTTGCTTCGAACGATTCTCGGTTTCACGCGATGGTGGGAGAAACAACATGAAAACAGAGAAGATTTGAGTTTGTATTTGAGACAATGTGGCGATTCCAGAACTGAATCTTCTTCCGCCATGAATGAAAATTGTTGAAGGTTTTTGGATTGGGAATGGTAGGAGGAGAAAGATGAAAGTGAGAGAAAGATTGTTTTGGTGATTGTTCTTGTGACAGAGGACGGTGATGAGAGATGAGAAGATGAAGTCAGGGGCATTTTGATCATTGTGCAATGATCTGAACAAGCCAAGGGTACTTTCGTCAGCACACCCCCTAATTTGCTGACTTAGACTGCCACGTCAGCAAATTAGTGACGTGACAGTGATTAATTGGGGAGAGAGACTAAATTTTAAATTATTAAATTTTGGCAGGGCAAAATGTTAGGATTAAGAAATACAAAGACCAAATTTTAAATGACTCATGTTTGTAGGGACTAAAAGATACTAGCACTTTTTAATGAAAATTTGGGTAGAAAAAATCAATTTTTTGTGGGTCCCCATTATTACCAAAAAAAATCCTAATCTAAAATGAACTAAAAGTACCCCTCTTTTTCGTAAGAGAGGCCCGGTCCTACATACCCTCATATTTTACTCTGATCGGACCACCGCTGCTCTTCCCGACGAGTAACCCTTCTCTAGTAACCACCTCAAAGTAAACCCCTGTCTCTCTCTCTCTCTCTCCATTCTGTTCTTCTCTGAGCTTACGTTGTTTTTGTTTTCGTTTTTTTCCTTCTACTGTAGAATTGCATGCATTATGTGATACGTTTGTTGGTGATTTTCCTAATTTACAACATAATTTAGGTCATTGTTTTGATTGATTAAGTTATTTTTGCAAATGTGGTTTCTCATACCGGTACAAAATCTGTTAATTAGTATTTAGTGAGGGTTAATCAAGAAATTAGGGTTAAGAGTGGATGTTGTACTTCATGAACTTGAAATAAATGCTGCATTGTGCAGGATCGGTAACAATTTTATTTTTTGTTCTTTTTAATTCTACGTTTTGCATATTATTTGTGATATTTACTAATTTAATTTTATGTCAGGGGTTATGTTAATTTGGAGATATGTGATTTTTAGTTGAATACCTATGTGTGATAGTTTAAATGGTTCTATCTGTTTTTTTCCTATTCTTAGCTCTGCATTTTTGTGATAGGAACTAGGGTATTATTATAACGTCTTTTATTTATATATTATTATGTTTCCTAGTTTCAACCAGTCTTTCTTTCTTTGTGGCACCAACACCTCTGATCAAAGGTGTGTCCCACACTTGTCGGTCGGTGTCGGACACTAACACGACACTGACACTGACACATGTGATTACGTTTAAATAATTCATTTTCTCATGATGTGTCTATGTCGTGTCCAGTGTCTGTGTCAGTGTTTCATAACTTTCTTTCAATTAGTAGCAGACTGTATTTTAACAATTTATAGTTATTTAGTTGTGTGTGGTTTTTCTTTTGGGAGAGTGCATGTCATTGAATCTATATGTTTAATAAGTAGTGCATTTCAATGTATCTCTGCTTCATGCATGGCTGTAGTTTTCCTTATATGTTCTGAATTTGTATATGTATATTGTGCACAATGCATGTTATGCACTTATGCAGCTTGTTTTGCTTTGGGGGATATCCTATTCTTTTTCCTAATTGCGTCATGTATATCTCTCATGTCCATCTATCTCACTATAATGTTGTTTTCTTTTATGAAAAACATATATTTTATGCTCTTATCAAGAGATGCTTCTATATACCCGTGTATTGGTGTGCTACTTTGAATTTGTTCTCTATCGGGCATCTGCAGATGTTTGAGACAAATTCCTCCGCAATTTAAAATTTGTTGTTTAGAATCACCATTCCAAAAATCAAACTGTCGATGACAAGTTCTGTTTTCTTTTTCAACCAACTTTATTTATTTTAACCTATTCATATTCTGTGAAAGTGTCCTGTTTTAGGGTATGTGGATTGGTGTTATAGATGGGAATGGGATATCTATTTTTTAAAAATTAACTAGTTTTTTCCACCCTTTACTACCAAACAAAAATATCCCATCTGAGTTATTCTAAAATTTAACCTTTGTTCCATTATTATTAGTTTTTTCCTTTCAATTATATGCAACTGTATATTGTTGATTAATGTTCTTTACTTTTTTTAAATTACATGCTATTTGTTCATTGTTGATTAATATTCCTCATCAAATTATATGCAACTTTATACTTATGAACTGACATTTGTAATTGTATGCAGAGCTTCAATGGACTACAGCTCTGAAGAAGAGTCAGATATCAGTGAGTCTGAGATTGAGGAATACTCTGACAAACCTTATAAGGAGTTAAAGGATGGTAAATACAAAGTGAAGAATTTAAATGGCACACTCAGGTGCCCATATTGTGCTGGAAAAAAGAAGCAAGAGTTCAAATATAAGGATTTGATGCAACATGCAACCGGAGTAAGCAAAGGTTCAGCAAACAGAAACACCAAACAAAAGGCAAACCACCTCGCTCTGGCAAAGTATCTGGAGACCGACCTAGTAAATGAAGCAGACCAAATACCTCCCCCGGCTTTGGCCGAAGCTGTCAACCAACCTGCGCCGCAGGTTGAGAATTATGTCTGGCCATGGACAGGCATAATCGTTAACATTAAGAGCAACCTTAATGATTCTGGATACTGGCTAAAGGAATTTGCCAGGTACAGACCATTGGATGTCCATGTATTCTTCATGGATGGTGACACTCAGGCTGTAGTAGACTTCAACAATGACTGGAATGGTTTCATGAATGCAAGTGAATTTGAGAAATCCTTTGAAACTAAACATCATGGGAAGAAGGACTGGAATTCAATGGACATGCAGGCCAGTTCAGACATTTATGGATGGGTTGCACGTGAAGATGATTATAATTGTGGAGGGCCAATCGGGGAGTACCTTCGGAACAAAGGAAGGCTGAGAACAATTTCAGATATTGTTCAAGAAGTATCTGAAAGCAGAAATAGCATTGTGGAAAACCTGGCCAATGAAATTGACATTACAAATGAAAACCTCAACAAAATGCAGTATAAGTATAATGAGAAGACCATGTCCTTAAGTAGGATGCTGGAGGAGAAAGACAGGCTTCACAATGCTTTTGTTGAAGGTTTGTATAATGTCTGTTAGAATCTGATTTTGCCTTATTGTATGTAAAGGCTGTGTGCTTCTTGTTTGGCCATGTATGTTTTTCTATTCTTGTACGTTCATTGAAGCAGAAGAGTAGAAAAAAACCTGCATAGGTTTTAATGCTACAAAAATGTCTCTCTCACTTTTTATTTTTATTTTATTATTAGAGTCAAGGAGTATGCAGCGTAAAGCCCGTGAGGAGGTACGAAGGATCTTGGAAGAACAAGAAAAGTTGCGTAATGAATTGGATGAAAAAATGCGAAAGCTTGATACCTGGAGCAGAGATCTAAATAAGCGTGAGGTACTAACTGATCAAGAGAGGCAGAAACTGGAAGAGGACAAGAAGAAGGTATATATTGCATTTTTCAATTAGTATATGCACATTTTAAATATTTTTTGTTGCTGGTCATAACTCATACATTCTTATCTACCATTGTCCTTGCAAAAAATTAGACCTGTCTTTGTCGATGGTATCCTACCAATGTCCTTGGTTGCTCTTGATTTGCATAACAAAGTGCTTTATTTTGATCCTACTGACTCCCTTTAAGCGAATCCCAACTTTTATTGGCATTCCCCCATCTGCTAATTGGACCGAGAGTCTATATATATGGTTTTATTTTTTTTTACAAATATATGGTTTTAGTTTAACTACCTCATTTATGTCGAAATTTCGTTATAAAGATTTGTAGTTTCATATGATCTATGAAATATTAGTTTGCATTTTTTCATTTGAAAAATCATCCTTTTTTTTTTTGGATTAAAAAATCATCTTTCAAAATCCATAAAAAACCTCATCTGCCCGATGTATTTTCTTTCATCCCACTTTCTAATCTCTACTTGCTTGATGTGCCTCAAGACTTTAAAATCATCAGCATGTATGTGTACTTCCTCAAGATTCCAATATTACTTCTTTGTCCTTCTAGAAAGACTCGAGGAATGAGTCACTCTTGTTGGCTTCAAAGGAGCAGAAGATAGCTGATGAGAATGTCTTCAGGCTTGTTGAAGAGCAAAAGGTTTGCCCTCTATTTACTCTCGTTTATAAAAAGACAACACTACAACAGCG
>Ga0228711_1000633_pt1 | contig 45306 bp, 44 predicted proteins | sample MedpolnodulmetaG_2_FD_177996 | JGI IMG/M metagenome (GOLD analysis project Ga0228711, IMG submission 177996) | Root nodule microbial communities from Medicago polymorpha collected in Santa Monica, California, United States - brown nodules | ecosystem: Host-associated > Plants > Roots > Nodule...
TCTTGTCTGCTCCTCTTGAAGAGCATTGGAAAGCAGTCAAAAGAATCTTAAGGTACCTGCAAGGCACTATTCATCATGGCCTGCTGATCAAACCTGCCTCTACTACTGTACCTCTCTCTCTCACAGGTTTTTGTGATGCTGATTGGGCTTCAGATCCTGATGATAGGAGGAGCACTTCAGGAGCATGTATTTACTTAGGCCCCAACCTTGTCAACTGGTGGGCTAAGAAAGCAAACTCTTGTTGCAAGATCAAGTGCTGAAGCTGAGTACAGAAGCTTAGCTCAGGCTTCAGCGGAGATACTCTGGATGCAGTCACTCTTGAAAGAGCTTAGAGTTCCTATCTCTGTCCCTCAAATTTACTGTGACAACCTCAGTGCTGTGTCACTTGCTCACAATCCAATTCTGCATTCCAGAACAAAGCATATGGAGATGGATATATTTTTTGTCAGGGAAAAGGTTCTTAACAAAAGCCTAGTGGTTTCCCATATCCCTGCTCAATATCAGTGGGCTGACATTCTCACCAAGCCCCTTTCCACTGCCAGATTTCTTGAACTCAGAGACAAACTAAGTGTGTCTGATCCACCCTCAGTTTGAAGGGGCAGTATTAGAGATATAGAGCTGTTAGCTTAAAGATTAGCTTAGCTTTGCTTAAAGCATTACTTAAACTGTGTTAGTAGTCTTAGTTTAAGCTTTGAGCTGAGTATGTACAGCTGGCATTTTCAGTGTAAGCCACTATATATACTATAGACTCTTCAGTGTAATCTAAATATCATTGAGATAATACAAAGTGAGTCACAAAAACCTTTTCTCTCTTTTCTCTCTCCTCTAACAACCTCAAGCTCCATCAATAGAGTCTCTGAACTTCTAACATATTGGACTACGGATATCTCAACTAATTTTTTATTTTTTAATTATCATCTTAAAGGACATTTCATCGTATTTTACCGGGGCGAAATTTAGTGTTAACAAAGTTCTACACTTAGATTTTTATGGGTACGGAAAGAAAAGAAAAAAAAGTCAAAAAGATTTGAACACAATGAAAAAAAAGTATACCTCGATGTCACACAATCTCCTAATATAACATAATTGGCAGGAGCTTGAGGCCTCCAAAAGGTAATATTATTGTTGGGACCTGTCTCTGAAAGAGAGAAGACCAAATAGTTCATTGTAAAAGCCTATTTTCTCAATTAAATATATAGCATAGAACATAATGTTCAAGCTGATAAACTGAATACACAAAAATAAGAAAATATTGTGATCAGGCTATTGCATTTAATTAAGAAGAAACCTTTTTCAGACACCCAAACTCGATCAAAGTTGGTACATGGAACTAGGGGAGTTGCATTTCCAAGATTTAATGCAGCAGATGCCTGACTTTGAAGATTTAGTATAAGAGAAATAGCACTAAGTGAAAGATGAATACAGATGTCCGTTGAAAGCAAAGATATATTTGTTTTATCCTTCACAGATGTATATCCCCCAGAAATATCCACTGGATCTAGAATGACAAGACCAGAACCAGCTTCAACAGTAAAATCCTTCGCCAGGGCTCTAATCCAAGTGTCTTTTTCCTTTGAGGCATACCTACTCAAATAAACAGGAAAGTTGCAGATCAAATGCTTCCTGAGAAACTCATTCAATTTTTAAAGAATGTATTCACGAAAAGAAGTGACATTGAACACTGCTCAGCTCAACTGAGCTGATATTGAAGGTTTTGATAGAAAGAAAATTAGGAGAATTAAATATGGGAATTCTTGGCAATAATAGTTCCAATTGAGGAACAATTAACTAAATAAGACAGTGTCTAATGAACTAAAAGTATAATGGCATGATTAATCACTTTGTTAATTGTTCAAGAACTGAATATATTTTTGTCAAGAATTTCTAAACAAAAATTTTCCCAAGAAAATAAAATGTCAGCAAAGACATCTCACATGAAGCTAAGGTCCAACTTTGCACGAATAAGCTTCTCACTGTAAGATGAATCATCGAGAAACGACTTAGTACCATCATAGAAGGTGAAGTCAGAAGAAACAACCTAACAGAAAAGCAAAGCAGCCATTAGACAATAGAACACCAAAATCTAAAAAGCAAAATGGAAAATGAAATATGTCAAATCTTCAAGGGAAGGGTAGTTGTGCACATGAATTAAAGCTAGACAAATAAGTAAAGTTATTTTCGATGTGTTCTATCGAAAAGGGAAAACACAGCAAAAATGCAATGCAAACTATCTACAATAAACAATAAACCATTTTTGGAACTTCCTATCTTCAACTTTGATTGTTTATGAAACTAATCAAGGATAATGGAAAATGAAAGATGTTAAATCTTCAAGTGGTGGGTAGTTGTTGACATGATTTAAAGGGATTTGGATTTCCTGCTGTTACAGCAGGATGCTGTAACAGATCAGGACTGTCAGATTTAAATCAACGGCTCAGATTATTCAACTGTGTTAAATTGATGTTTAATCTGAACCGTCCGTTCTAATATCAATGGCTGGGATTTATTACAGCACCAAACTGTGTGCTTTTTTACAGCACCAAATCCTGGTCTGATTTAAAGCTAGACAAATAAGTAAAGTTATTTTCGATGTGTTCAATTGAAAAGGGAAAACACAGCAAAAATGCAATGCAAACTAACTACAATAAAAAATAAATACAGCATTTTTGGAGGTTCTTATCTTCGACTTTGATTGTTAAAGAAAATAATCAAGGATAATTGTTGATTCAGTATGACACAGACTAATAGCTTAGACATATTATGTCTCGAATAGAGCCTCAGATAGCAAAAACATTACTAGGAGAAGCAATACAATCTTAAAGCACAATAATTCCTAATCCAGAAGAGATATCTAGCTCAAAACAAGTAAACTTAAATGATCAAATTATAGATAATTGAAATTATAGATAATTGATAATTAAACATGCCCAAATTTCAGATCACAATCAAAAATTATAATTCATCATAAATTAACGGCTTATCATGACACTTGTCTTGTTGTGTAAAAACTATTTTCAGCAGAGGGAATAAAAAAAGCTATTATGTGATTCAGAAAAAAAGTCATGTGGAAGCATGGCAACTCAGGGTCTATGAAATGGAATTTGAAGATACGTTGACATGAAACACTGGCCAAAGTATGACATGACTAGATATCGCTTGAAAATGGTTTTGATAACCAAAAACAGCAAAGATCCAATGCACAAGTCTTGATCAACAAATCACAAACATGCAAAGAAATCCAATCAGTGTAGTCAAATATCAGCCATGGAGGATATCAGTGGCAGTTTTTGGGCTCTCCGCCATGCCCAATTTTGGCCGATATGCCAAGATTTTCAGCCATATTTCGATATGATGGCCCTGCAAAGTAATGGTATGGTGGGATCGACAACACTGGATCCAATTAAAATGTAAGGTCTTTGGGCATATGTGATTGTGCCATTTGAAGCTTTGTGCATATTGTTCTTGGAAACGTGAAGTATATTACCTGGGTTTCAAACGTAAAACTTTGAGTTTCGTTTGATTCACTTTGAGAATTTAAGGAAGACCCTGATGTTTGATTCATGGTGTCAAGGTTTTTCTCATCACCAGAAGACAAATTTCCTGGAACCACAATGTCAACACCATCTTCAATAGAGATTGAGTAGCTGCTATCATTACTCAGGTACGTATACTTCCTTAGCAGAGAACCATTCTGATAGATAAATGACAAATGTCAGTTTCTAATATGCAGCAACTCCTATATCTAATAGGGCAATAAATGCTCTTTAGAAATTCTCAATATTCAGTATTTATGGCCTATTTCTCTGGCCCTATTTGACCAACGAAGAAATCTTAAGAAAGAAAGATATCAGTAGAGATAAAGATGGCACAAGACATTCCCCTTAATATGGTGAAAAAAATTAAACAGCAGGAACCAACAAATATAACACAGAGCTTGAAGAGAAACACTCGCAACAACCTACCCTACCAACATATTAAATGTCTTAAAAACACCAAGTGTTGCTCTCCATTGAAAACATTAAAGAACATCAAATATTAAATACTACAACAAACCATTTCCCCTCAAGGTTCTACTTAAACTACTGACCATATTCAATATAAAGTGTTTCGAAATTTGAGCAAACAAGATATTTGTGAAAACTTAGCACACATGACATTGAAGATATACATTTTGCAAAGTATCATCAGTATTAATCACATTGTGGAATATTTCGATTCCTGAAGGCACTTTAAAGAGTTAATTTTGCCCCCAAGTATAAACATGAAATCAGAAGAAATAACTTCCTGATTAACGGGAAGCGTATTACCTCAATTTTTACATTAACAAATCGCAATCTTTTGCCGCGTCCAATGACTATAATTGGTCTTAACCTTGTACTGCGGACTTCTTTTGTATCTGTTTCAACAGATAAACAAATAACCTTTCCACAGCCATTGTATGTATATTCATCAATCCCTACCCAATCTGCAACTAATTGTTTAGATGGGGAGAGGTGCACCACATCCTCTTCCTGCCTGTAAACTGCTTCCATCAGCACTATGCTACTGTTTCTACTAATCGGATCATTCTTTGGATCTGTTGTTTCCTCTCTTCCAGTGAGTGCTCCCAGAGCAGGCACAAAAAACTCTGCCACTGCAAGAAGAAAATCGGGCACAACAAGGACTCGAGGTTGCTGCACACGAATTACAAATGATTGGGATGACATACGCCACCTGTAGTCCATCAAGAACATTGTTGAAATGGGCATATTATCTATTCCAGCTTCACTGGTTGTCCTCCGAAAGCTGCCTGGGTTAAACAAAGAGGGAACCTTTAGAGTAAAAGCTTGTTTGAAAGCATCAGTAGATGATCCAAGCATCAGGCACATTTCAGGTTTCGTATCAGGGCGAAAATCTAGTATAGAAAATTTTGGAATTGTCACAAACAAGTCTGTCTCTGATGAAGATGTCATACGATATGAAACCCAGAGACCTTCCAGCTGCATAAATAATCCAATTGAAGAAATGAGAATGAAAGGTTAGCACATAAAATTCAGACATATCAAGCTGACAAAAAAGCTCATTCATTTAGTTAAAATCAAATCACTAAGAAACTGTCATGGAAACAACTTCATTTGTATATATAGACAAGTGAATCATATAAATATACATACTCACCGCAATATGAGCCAAAGGCGACTCCCCATCAGTACCATTACAAAGCTCCAGCAAGGCATGGTTCCCCACAACAGTTATAATTGTAACTGTCTGTGACAATAGATTTTGACTGTTCAGGTTAACCTTATCAACCAGAAGCTTAATAGTATCCTTTGAATCAGATTTTCCACCACGAAAGCTAGCAGGAAGCCTTGGTTCTTCTGATAAATTCATCGTTGTACAATCCAAAATCACCTTATATTCTTTATCAGACATTACCACGTGCAATAGATCCACCTGCTCAAGTGATCATAAAATTAACTGAAGAATATGGATTTTTTTAGTGAAATACAAGAATTAAAGCATGCAATCGCAGGTACTTATGATATGAAAGCATTGTGCGATTTAGATATTGAGAAGACTTCATATTTTTGGATAAATACATGATATACCCTAAGCTTTAAAACGGATATAACAAAATTTGGATTTTTTTAGTGAAATACAATAATTAAAGCATGCAATCATAGGTACTTATGATATGAAAGCATTGTGCGATTTAGAGACGGAGAAGACATATTTGCGGATAAATACATGATATACCCTCAGCTTTAAAACAGATATAACAAAATTAGGTTACTCTAGAGGATTTGCATAATGAAACACACAAAAAGCACTGCAAACTAAACAACACGCGGAAATACATTATCCAAAATCTTCACTTAAATAACTTCTGATATGCCAGATACAAGGAAGGGAAAATGTAATAAGAGTGTGATGCAGATCATATTCTTCAGTGCCTTTGCAGAAGCATAAAGCACAAGTTATTGAAGGAAAATATCTGTCCACACACAAACTTGCTTTCAAAGATTCTAGAAGCTAAAAAGTGTAAGACGAGCAATCTCAATGACTTCATTGATATTGCTGGTAGTGTGGATCTATATATATGTGTGTGTGTGTGTAGAGTCAGGATCCATTGACACCAGGTGTAAGTGAATTGACTTACACCAAATCTGAACCATCAAAACTCTTTAATCCAAAGGCTCGTATTATCCCAACAAAATGAAAATATTGAAGGATCACACTTGATTCACTTGAGAAAAAAGACCCATTTCTTTGTTTTGTTTCTCTCAGATTCCTTCTCCAATAGTCATTAGTCTTGTCTTTCAATTTGCCTTCTGTTTTACACAACTCATGGTTCAGATTGTTGTGACCTATAACAATTACAACTCCAATTTTTCAAGAGTTAATTAAATAATCATGCTGCAATTTTGTGAGTCAATTGTAATGTTGCGACTTCTAATACATCGTAATTTGTTGGGGATCTTAATCTTAATGGCTAGACATTGAGAACCTTTACCATAACTCATTCAGAGGGACTTTGCCACTAAATAATCCCAATTGTCAGTTAGGGATCTTGATTTCAACTAATTTCAAATAGGTTTCTTCGACCATTTTTTTTCACGTGAAAATAAAAAGAGTTGTATTGGGATCTTACACCTAATAATGTTTCTAAGGCAGAAAAAAAAAAGGATACCAAGAAACAATGAGTTGATCTGGCCCTTGCAGAAGATGGTGGCGGTGTAGCGGTTATGTTCACGTATACAGGGATATGTAAATGTGAAGTGAGAAAAAGAAATCAGGTGTGATCCTTCAATATTTTCATTTTGTTGGGATAACATGAGTCTTTGGATTAATGAGTTTTGACGGTTCAGATTTGGTGTAAGTCAATTCACTTGCACCTGATGTCAACGGATCCTAACTCATATATATATATATATATATATATATATATATATATATATATATATATATATATATGTATGTATGTATGTGTGTGTCTTGGTGTCAGACACATGACAGTGTACGGCACTGTAAAATATGTGAAGTCTGTCTAAACTTTCTGTGTGTCTATAATGGGATCACACGCCTTGTATTTATAATGGCTTTACAATATTAGTAAGCACTAGCCTAGGAAGTTGAATACTCTTGGGAGTAATCACAATCAATCTAGGAAGTAGTATAATTAAACGAATATCTAAAGATTCTTAACTTTAATTTAACAGACTAACATCTATGATTACACTGAATTATATCTTTTTTTTTCAAATTATTATTGGTGTACGTGTCGTGTCCGTGCTTCATATATATATATATATATATAGGTCAGCAGATAGGTCAACAGAGTGTATATACCCACGAAAATGAGGATTTTGGCATAATCTTTACAACTCCTTGTTAATCATAGATTATTTTTGTTTGTTCATAATTGGGGGTCGGCATTCTATGTTAACTCTTCTCCCTCTCCTAATTACAAGTACGATAGCCTCACACATACCCTCAACTTTAAAATTTTCTAATACAATAACTTCCTCTCCTTTTTCAAAACACTCAACTTCTGATATATCTAAATCATAGTTTAGGCAGCTTTACCAGAAAATATTAATAAATCTTATCTTGAAACTTCCTCAAAAAGATATATTTCTTGTACTTTTTTCATTTTGGTTGAAAAGGCGTTAAAAATTCTGACATTTCACCACACTTATCAATTCATATAAACATCTGGAAGAAATGTAGTTTTACACATTTTGAAGGAAATAAAATACAACTACTAGAAATTGGGATTTGAAGTTACCTTCACGTCGAGTGAAAATGTCGGAACTTTACGGAAAACATCCCTCAAACTTCGACGAACAAATATATCAAGTCCTTGACCTTCCCGTATCATTGGTTTTCCAAGACAACCATCAATTCCAACAGACATGTTAATTCCCAGAATCTGTAATTCATATGGAGTCAGGAATATGTCAATCATTTTAATCGCGATAGGTCATATGACGAGAAATCTGTACCTGAGCATGAAGAACATCAATATGCACAGCTGAAGGATCTTCTTCTCGAGATCCATGCCAACTGAATTCATTTTTAATCTGAAGCTTTCCCAGATCAAGTTGTATAAAACTGGAAGTGAATAAAGCAATTACATTTCAGGTTCTAAGATACAAAAACCATTCATGATCTTTCACCTTATAGCTTAAACTATTACAAGAATTGATGTATCATATAGGGCATAATATCAAAGTCTCTATGACTAAGTGGATAGGTCTTCAATCCTAGCCATAACTTGCCTTGAATTTAGCACAACATACAGTAAACATACGCATTGTCCGTCCCTCAAACATAAAGGACACTTGCATGACAGGGTGTCTTAAACATAAAAAGTTACTAATTTTGATGGAGCAAGTTCCTTAAAGGAAAAAGAGTGGAAACTGAACAAAAGATATGCTGTAAAAATAATTAGCCTTGAATTCAATTCTTTCTGCCTCTATATGTCTACCTCTATATGCTTCTAGTACAACTGTTTCCCTTTCCAATATGCGATTAGAGGAAGACGACATTATAAACCCATCTAAAATTAACAAACAAAAAAAAGTAACATCCACCAATTGATCTGTATTTACAGATATGCCAATAATTTAACCTAATGTTTCCATTAAAACCTTAAATTGATCTGTTGAATCTTAATATTGATATGTTAAGTCTTATGCCTTCCTACTGCCCCTATCAACAGTCCTATCAAATTTTCATTTGTAACCCATCATCAAAATGACGAACAACCAAAGAAAAGAAAGAAAAATAATGAATTTTTAAATGTACATTGTCGGCCTGAAACTTGCAGATTTGTCACACTAAGGCATATATGACACAAATGCTTAAGCTTACTATGAAATTTGGGGTCTAACTCGTCCTTACAAAACCAGCCTGTAAGGTGAGGAGTGCCTCTTCTTTATAAACTCTTCTCAAGAGTCCTATCTATCCGTTGTGAGACTAAATCCACCCCCTCAAAGCCAACACAATGAAGGTGTTGGAGGCTGCAATGAAGGCTAACCAAAGATCGCAATTTAGGCGACTAGGGGCAGACCGCAATTAAGGCGGAATTTCCAACACTTACCATATCACACTTGATGTAATTTGATGCGACAGTCAATTTTGTCAATATTCGCATGATGCAGTTTCTGCTCAATTATAAGCGGAGTTTTACACTAATTGCCAAGACCATCATACAAAATATCCAACCACTTTGGAAAAGAAAAGATTGCTATTACATTCCATAAACAGATTTATAGATTCACTCACTCTTTGCTCATTGAGTTCCTTGGAACAACGATAATTGGTGTATCAAGTGCAAGATCCAGCTTCAATGCAGTAGCTCCATCTATTTCGTATTTCTGAATCAACCATTCAAATCCTCCAACTTTATCAACAAGTTTGATTGCTTCTTCCGTATGAGGGGATGCCAGTTCCATAAAGTACACCGTTATCTACAGAAGTAGAGCATAATCGACTTTTGTAATTTCTTTTTGTTAGACAAGGAAATATATCAACGTGGATGAACCCATAGACCACACAGATTTAAAATTCTCAAAGCAGGAGGAAAGCATAAATTTTAATTTGAGACCAAGTTTATTAAATTTTCTAAACGTACCTCTTGGACAAATCTATAAAGGAAAACAATGCGAACAGCAGAAAGTTGACCTTCCAAGCTGTAGTCATATCCTTCATAATCATCATCTTCGGCGCTATAAGAATTAAATTTGAACTGGAAAAAAAATTCAAATATAAATAACTCGAATGAAGATACACGGAGTAATGAGCTAGTGGTGAGGGAATCGCATGAGGTTGAAGGTTCAAATTTCATTGTGACCGTTGTACACAAAAACAAATCAGTAAAATTTCCCTTTAAAGCATATAAATGATAATAAGAATGACCAAGCATTACTTTAACTTGAAAAATTATCATAAATAATTTCAAGTTAAAACTTATTGTTGTTAAATGTGTTTGGGTCTCACTCACAAAAGCTAACACATAGGACGAAGTGTCCAAATAATTTCAATACCCATCCTCACGGTTAGTGTGAGCTGAACTCTAATCCCAAATTGCCTGCAAAGTCCAGCTCTAATACCAGAATTTAGGTCTAACTCAACCGCAAAAGAGCCATGGAACAAAAGAAATTTGCATCTCTCCTGTGGCATATGCGTACACGGAAGACCTCAAGGTACTGACATTTCTATTGTCCAATGTTTCTGGTGCAAAGCTCTTGGACATTTTGCTTCCCATTGTGCTAAAAAGTTTTGCAACTTCTGCAGCAAAGGCCACATTATTAAAGAATGGCCACCAAGGAGAAATGCAACAGCTTCCACTGCCTCTGCTGGGTTTTATACTTCTGTTGTTTCTGTGGATCAGAATTTTCCTAATTCTATGCCACTGTTGACACCTAAAATGGTTCAACAAATGATTTTTCTCAGCATTTTCTGCTTTTGGTCTTTCAGTCAGATAAGGCTTTTTCGGGTGGGTGGGGGGGTAGCTCAACTGGTTTGTGCTCGTGGATAGGGAGTTGGAGGTCCTGGGTTCAAACCCAGGCAAAAGAGAAAAATAAATTAATCTAACAACTAACATTTGCCATTCAAAAAAACAAATAGGGTTTTTCACGTAGTTCTCTTTTGTATTTTACCTCGGCCATCTAGTAGTATAACCAACAATGTTGTTGCCCTTAAAAGTGTTGCAAATTATTGCTGAAATTTGAGAATACAAACCGTAAACAGATTACCTATCACAGCAATCGGTGATATCTCCTCATCTCTCACCGATGCTTATGTTTCTCCTGGTCTAACCAGTAAATTTATTTCAGTCAATTAGTTGACAATGGCTGCATGGGTCTCTTCGGTGTTTGTCCAACAATTCTTCTCAACTTTCTGCTTGTGCGTGTATCTGGTATATGCAATCCTATTGCATTCAATATTAAGCATCTGGCTTGCTACTGCAAATTTCTTTCAGGTTTGATTTGTGCATTTTATGGATTTTTATGTCTCGTCTCAAGGCAATGACTATGTGTTTGTCTCGCTGCTAGTTCCAAGTTGTTCGTTGGTCATTTATCCAAGTTACTCTTATTCTATTGTAGCGTGTTTTCTGCCTTGTCACAATTTGGTCTTATAGGCAGATTCTTAATCATTGCTATTAGCACATTGTTAATAGTCTCGGTAGCTCCTTCGTCCAACTTATGTCCAGGATGATTGTCAACACCTGCCACAGATGACTTCTCCAGCTTAAATTGTTTGATTCATAGTCCCTTGTCCGACCACAATCAAGGTTGAGCTGTCGACACCAGACACAGAAAACTATGAGACCATTCACACGCTTAAGTTGGTTCTTTCAGGCTACGGACAACTTATAGCCCAAAAATAGGGATTAGTTTTAAGTCTATTGTGTTAAGCTATTATCATGTTATTATTTGTTCCTTATCATGTTCTTGTTTCTTCGCCTTTTATTCAAAATCTGTAACTTCAACGGCTCCCAACGATCACATAAATCCTTCTGAATTTTAGAGGGTGTCTTAGCGAGACCATATGCAGCAGCAACAGACCAATTTAAATTATTCTCCTGAGTTTCACGGAAGTTATAGAGGTATATCCTGAAAAAAATTGACACAAGGCTCTCACCAGATTTGTTGGTCTTGTTCTATGATGATTTTGATCTTGGCCAACAGATAGATAATATAACAGAGGCAGACACAAGATAAAAGACCAAAATAGATGCAAATAATTAAAAAAATACATGTGAACAGCTGCAAAGCACTAGTTACAGGGAGGCTCACTGAAAAAAAACGGGTTAGAACGAGGATAGAGAACTCTGGTTAACCTAAAGGGTGGTGACTGTCATGAATATCGAGGCCTAACTCATCCCTACAAAACCGGCTTGTACAGTGAGGAGTGCCTCCTCTTTATAAACTCTTCTCAAGAATCCTATCTATCTGATGTGGGACTAAATCCCACCCGAGTGTTGGCCACTAACACACCCCCTCACGCTTCAGCCCGGCCCAATGGGCCTGACGTGTGGAGATGCAGGAAGCCCAACGATGGACCCGATAGACTCTGATATCATGTCATGAATATCGAGGCCTAACTCATCCCTACAAAACCGGCTTGTACGGTGAGGAGTGCCTCCTCTTTATAAACTCTTCTCAAGAATCCTATCTATCCGATGTGGGACTAAATCCCACCCGAGTGTTGGCCGTAACAGTGATGCCGTTGGTGCTCAAGAGGGAAGAGTGTGAGTCCCCGTACAGGTGGACTTTCAAGCTGCACAGGGACGTTTGACGACATGTGAGAGAAAAAGACAGATTTCCAAACTGCATCAGCCGCTACTTCTGGACAGCCAACGGAGCAGCTAGAATTTTTTGGACTTTACAGCTAGGGTTTTAGTACTGTTAGCAGGGCCACTGATCGTTAGCTATGGTCCCATATAAGTGTATAAGATAGGTTAGCCTTGAGTAGCTTGTATCTAGGGTTAATCTTGTAATAGAGCCAGCTATTCACAGCTGGCATCTGTACTGGCATGTGCCAGTTTAGATTCAGGTTAACCTGCTATAGCAGGTAACCTCTCAGGCTCATATATAAAGCCTCTTGAACTGTTCCTATTCATTCAATGAAAAACAGAATTTGAGATTAAGAAGTTAGTTACAATGCTCTCAGTTTCTCTATAATTTTACATGGTATCAGAGCTTGTCGAATTCAAGGGCCACCTACCGATTCACGCACCAAGCCCAAAGAGTGCTGGGCGTGACGGGGGTGTATTGGGAAAAACCCAAGTCCCACATCAGATAGATGAGACTCTTGATGAGAGTTTATAAAGAGGAGGCACTCCTCACTTCACTAATGACTTGTTGCTGAATAGCTTTATAAGATTAACTCTCAACCTGTTGTATTTGTTAAAATTAAGAATCTTAAGATATTCCTTTAATTGTACAACTTTCTAGATTGGTTGCTATTACCCCTACAATATACAACTTCCTAGCCTAGTGCTTACTTATTAAGCAGTTAATGCATTTATTGTCAAACCAATATAAATACAAGTGTTGTGATCTCAGTATTTACACAGAATTCACACAACTAACATACAAATTCTATAGTATTCATTAATCTGTACAAAGGAAATCCCCTGATCATAGCAATATTTACATTACGAAAATCAGAGTGTTAGATGTCAGTCATTAGCCCATATAATTCAATTCTAGCTTGTATTTCATATGAAAAATATTGAGAACTATTCTCTATCTTAACTAGCAAGTTTTATTTTCTGTCAAAATAGTATGCAGATTGTATCAAATTTAAACTTTTCAAAAGCCGTTAAAAGCTAATTTTAATCTGCATGTAATGTACGAATTTAAACTTTTCAAAAGCCGTTAAAAGCTAATTTTAATCTGCATGTAATGTACTATATTGTCAATTAAAATGTATGACTGGTGTCAAAATCAAACAGCTATTTAAAACAGTTAAGCTTATGTAGAGCAGTGGAATTTTACAGACACATGGAAAAGAAAACTCGCCTTTATAAGGGATTCAACACCTGGATTTCGTATGTCACAAAGCCAATCCCAACATTGATCTGACCCGAGAGACGTATCACATAGTCTAAAATTGCCTAATGTTCCATCAATAGAAAGAGAACTTGGGTGAACCTTCATAAGAGAAATAAACAATTTTAGATTTTGTAGATATGACAACAAATGGAAAGAAAAAAAAACTATGCTTCCAGAGCAACAATTACTGGAAAAGAATAATTTTAAAAAAGATATGAAACAAATTATGAATAGAAAGCCGAAGGAGAGAGGAAGGCGATAAGACCAACTATTAGAAAGTAAGTCATTACCTTAAGATCCATCAGGAAACTTTCTTGTACTAACTTGGCAAGTTGAGAACCATCCTCCTTGTTAAGAAAAATAGTTACACTGTCCATATTCATGTTCAAATGAAATACTACACGTTCTTTACCAAATCCTAATAATCCTCTAACGCGGCCCTTTTCATCAGTCCTTTCCTTTACTAAAGGTCTCTCTGGAGAAGTTTTCAAAGTGTCTGCATCACTTGTCACTTTATTTCCTGAGCTTATATCCAAGCCAAAACTTATCAATGCAACAATTGTGGGTCGGTTGCAAAAAAATTCCAGCTTGGACATACGAACACACATCTGAAGATGAACAATCAGAAATGTAAATACAGCATTGTATCTCATTACATGAAGAAAAGACCTGAAAATCAGATTCAATGTTAACAATCCTCGTTAAAGTACCTGTGTATCGATACCATCATAATCAGGTGAGCCAGGGCTCCTTGTTGAGAAAGACATAGATACAAAATTTGAAGTATCACTTCCCTCTGCCTCATAATATTCCTCATGAGGAGTACTATTTCCATTTTCGATTTCTTTTTCATGAATTAAACTTTCAAGAGACTCAAAATCAGAAGCAATCCCCATCAATCCTTGCTGATCCAACTCCATATTATGTAAAGAATGTCCTCCATCTGTTTGAGAAATGAAGTCTGATAATGCATCCATAAAGCTATCATCGTCATCGGGAATCCCAAGTGAATTGTCCTTCCCATGGGAGTCGGAGGAAGAACATAAAGTTTCATTCTTCAAGACTGAAACAGCTAGATAATGTGGAGATACAGATAGACGACCCTGAAGTTCATCCTTAATTTTTAAAGAATGCAATTTCATCTTCACAGTCAGATCACTATCTGCAAGAATGACATGCACCTGGGAGGCAAAACAGTAAACCACAAATGACTTCGTTTCTAGGTCAGATATACAAACGAAGCAAAATGCCAAACATACTACTAAATTGGAATAATTTGGTTGGAAAAGAGCAACAACTCAATAACTTTATAAGAGAAATTTTATATAAAAATAATGGCAATGTAATAATCGAGACTGATATTGATGCTGACTATACAGGGCCAGTTGATGGCAGGAGGTCCACTACTAAGTATTGTAGTTTCGTTGGAGGAAATTTAATAACTTCAAGGAGTACAAAGTAGTATGCCAAGCACATTCTAATACAGAAGGTGAGTTCCTCTCTTTCTGTAAATTGCTCACCTTGTACTGGAAATTTTTAGTTGTAGAAATAACTTAATTACTCGCCTTTGTAAAATGCTTTTTACATTTATTCTCCTTGCAATCAAATTAAACATTCTGCTAGGAGCTAATTCAACTAAGCAGATTAAGAAAAATTATGGCAATCTGAAAAAAAATCAAGTTCACCCAGATTATAGTACCAAATTCAGTTCCAGAATATTAACTTCCCATCTGATCTTCTCTCATTGAAACTTAATTGTATTTTCTATCACTTTTCTATCAGTTTCTCTTTGGTTATGGAACTTCACACCAAAATATTTAAGAAAAAAAAACTTGGTATAAGTTTTACATGTATTATTTCTTCAACAGAACATTTAAAAAAAAAAGGGGGCAGCCCGGTGCACTAAGGGTCCGTCAACAGAACGCAGGGGAGGAGATATGATATATGTTTGGTTCAAAAGAGGAAAGGGAAGGGGGGGAGGGGAGGGGATTTTACTTCAATTTATGTTTGGATCACAAGGGGAGGGGAGGTATTTTAAAACTAAATTATCTTTTTACCCTCAAGAGTCTCATTATTTTAAAATTATTCACTTGAAAAATAATTAAACATGAAAACTCAATAACCCAATAAAATATTTATCAAATTATTCACTTCAAAACAATCTTGATGATGATTCATCTACCCGTTAAAATGTTTATCAAAATAAATTCTACACACACATTACAACATAAATATATAAAAACTCCTTAAAAAAACATAAATATGTAAAAACAATACACTAAAAAACAATGGAAGAAACGTATACGTAACATTTTTTCTAAAGGAATAGTATGCGTAACATATTATTAGCAGATAAGAACACAGAATAGAATAGGTGAAAAAACGCAGGAAAAAAAAGCGTAAAAAAAATGGATTTGGTCAAAATAAAATGCAGGCATAAACACAAGAAGCAATTGTGTAACCTAGTCTTAGATTTTCAATAAGGATAATTTTGACATTTTAAAAAAATCATGAGGATAATTATGTCAATGTAATTAAAATTGTAATAACTCATCTCCCCTCCCCTCCAAAAAACTCAAATTTGGAGGGAAGCAAATGAATCTAGGATGGGTTTTGCTCCCCTCCCCTCTTAAAAGTTCAACCAAACACGAAAACATTAAAATACTCCATCCCCTCCCCTCCCCACCCTTCCAAAAACCTCGAATCAAACGGACGTTAAAGCGCCTGCATACGCAGGGCCCGGAAAGTGGTCCCACCATTTTTTGGTGTATTGTAAGCAGCCTTACCCTGTTTCTTACACAAGGTTGTTTCTAGGACTTCAACCCGTGACCTTTCAATCACGTGACAACAACTTTACCGTTATGCCAAGGCTCCCCCTTCGGACACATGAAACAGATTAAATAAATACACAAGTTCCTGTTGAAATCCAAAAATATATGCGTAATACTAAACACAAAATGTCACTGAAACCTACATACACTTGTCCACATTCTTATACATAAAGACAAAAAAAGCATAAAAAGACAATCAAAAGCGTTAACAAGTCTAGGGAAGTTCCAATTCAAGATTATATCGATCTAAGAACCAAATGTAGAAGCTTATACAAACAAACCTTTCCCCCATCTGCAACAATTTCAAGAATAAGAGACTCATCAAGATTTCCATCAGTCGTGTTTCCAGCCTGCACATACATTAAAACACATACATTTCCACATATGTCAGATATTACTGATAATAGGTTTTCTAGAATACTCATTCATTGTTGTTTAAGTTTATTTTGATTAGTTGGCAGACAACTGTCATAACTACCTTTCTGTTAGTGTGTTAGTTAAGCTGCTAGGCACTATAAATGCCAAGCTTGTATTCAGAATCCTCAAGAATCATTAATACTTAATAAATTAGTTAGTCAGTGGCAGTTGATAGTTTAGTTCTGTTATACGGTAGCTTGTCTTACAATCTTCAGAGACTAAATACAGCAGTACTCAGCAGATAAATACATAGTAACATTCAGTTTAAACAGTTTTACTTAGAAAAAACTCTCTCGATTCAATACTGGACAGGCATAGTTTGGGAATGAGATAAAAAGTAACAACAGGAAAGATGTGTGTGCGCTCATGTACAAATTACACTAATCATTCCTCATGCTTGTGCCAGAAAAAGCCTAAAAAGGAATGTATCAAACCTTTCCATATACAAACAGTTTGGCTTCCATCAATGCCCCATTTATAATAATATCAGCTGTTTTTGAATTTGTGTTATTAAGAACATTGTAGGAAGCAGTAGCACCCTCAGAGTTACCTAGCACATCAACTGATAGGGGAGTCTGCAAGCAAAGTGTATACATCTAAGAAATGAACTATGAAGATCAAGGATATAATCACTTATCAAAGCAAAATGAATGTGAAAAAAGCATACTAAGGCTGTCTTACTGAGGCTTGATATGTAGCTTGGATGAGTCCTTTAAACCAGCAACCCTTCTCCTCTTCTTCCCGAAAGTCTAAGATCCAGGTACTAGAAGATTCCAGAGCCTGGAAGGAAAATCATATTTCAAAGAGTCATGCAGAGCCAGTTGAAAAACAAGCATACCTATTCACAATGGTTACCTATATGAAGTTTCTAGCAGCTGAACCAAAATTTAATGTTTGATTCCCTACTTTTTATTTAAAAATCAGAAACCAAAAGATGTGATCAAAGCATAAAGGTAGGTCATCTGGTCTTGTTTCATCGGGGTATTAGAGTTGATAGGTTAAGAGAGGAATACAAAAAAGGTTAAACTGAATTTGGTTGAAATGGTTACACTAATGTTAACTCTGCCACAATTATACATGTATATGCAAAGTTTTCAGGACTGTTTTAGTCCATTCTGTTGAAATTTGGGGCCCAACTCATCGGAGTATTAGAGTTGATAGGTTGAGAGAGGAATACAAAAAAGGTTAAAATTGAAATGGTTACAGTAATGTTAACTCTGCCACAATAATCCATGTATATGCAGAGTTTTCAGGACTGTTTCAGTCCATTCTGTTGAAATTTGGGGCCTAACTCATCCTTACAAAACCGGCTTGTAAGGTGAGGAGCGCCTCCTCTTTATAAACTCTGATCAAGCTTCCTACCTAACCGGTGTGGGACTCTGATCAAGTTTATAAACTCTTTATAAACTCTGATCAAGCTTCCAACATAAGGCAACTAGGGGCAGATCGCAATTAAGGTGGGATTACCAACACACCCCACTCACGCTCGGGGTGGGATTTCCAACACATTCCAACAGAAAATACTTCAATTTTCCCAAGGTCTTAATCTCAAATTCCTTTTTTAGAGTTGGTCCCTTCAATTTTCAAAAAATACATCAATTTTCCCAAGGCATTAATCTCAACTTCCTTGGCTAAGTGTTGGCCTAACAGTTGTTGCTCCTCTTCATCATCACCTGTCACTATAACGTCGTCCACATACACCAATACCACTGTCACTCCCCCGGACACAATGTTTGATAAATAGAGTATGGTCTCTGTTAGAATCCTACACCGGTTGAGAGATGGCGTGAATAAGTGTTTATAAGTGGGTGAAATCCTCACCTCACAAGCCAGTCTGTGGGGTTGTGCTAGGCACAATCACAAGTTCTAAGATTGTATCAGAGCTCTGGTTAGGTCCCTTTCGCAGTTTGGATTATGGAGAGTGGTGGAATGGGGTGAGATGGAAGCATGTTCCATTGTTTGGTTTTGTAAAAAAGGAGTGAGATAGAATGGCGTGTGATGGAACTCATTCCGTCCAATACCACCCATTTAGCCACATTTTCATTTCCCAATTTGAGGTGTATCCAAAGGAATGGAACACGTTAATAATACAATTACAACTTTGACCATGCCTTTTCCATCAATTGTGCTGCATAGTAAAACTGCTTTCTTTCATTTCAGAATTCCTCTGTATGTTTAGTAACAGATGATTTTGGTTATGTATATATTTTTTTAAATATACAAAGCTATTCTCTCGTACTCACGCACACCAACATAGATGTAGGTGCATGACATGATGTGTTATAGACACCTTGGATTTTTAAAGTCTCTTGTTCTGTGTTTTTGTCGACGTTAATCCATGTTGTCAATTGCGTAAAATAGCACCGTTATAGCATCGCTGTCAAGCTTAATTTTCCTTTAATTTGACATCAATATTTAAATTGTGTAGTTTTATGCATTGCACAGTTATTTTCAATTCTAACTAACCAGTACTCTTCCTTCAAATAAAAAATCAGTACTCTATACATTTTTGGTTGTTATTGACTTTGAGGACTCATGAATGAAGGTGGTTGTTAAAAAAAAGCTTTGGCAAAATATATTGAATCTGTGGTGCTACTCATGTTTATTCCGGTACTCGTTTATTCTGGTACTACTCACTAGAGGTGTCAATATCATGGGGCCTTCAAGTTTTGGCCCCAGCCCACATAGTAAGGGGACTTGAAAATTCACAAGATTAAAAGGCCCACATTTATGCAAGCCCACAAATAAAAAAATCAAAAGGCCCCAAGCCCCAAAATTTCTATAAACATTTTTTTTACCGAAAAAAAAACTTTTTTTACCGTAAAAAAAACTTTTTTTTCACCTAAAAAAAACTTTTTTTTTACCGATTTTTTTTTTACCTAAATTTTTTTGGAAATAATTAATATGGGGCTTTTTTAGGCCCACAAATAAATAGATTTTATAGTGGGCTTGGCCCCAAATAATTTTGGGAATTAGGGGGCTTTAATTTAGTGGGCTTGGTGGAGGCTTTTTTGAGTGGGCTTTGAAACTTGGGGCTCTATTGACACCACTACTACTCACTCATTAACGATGGCAAAATGACCACATATCAATTAAATTGAGTTGACAATTCAACAAATTGATGCTTTTGAACTAAAGGGTAAAAATGGAATAAAAAGTTATAACTCATTTCATTCCGTCATAAAATATTCAAACAATGGAATGTAATCTTTATTCCATGTTTCATTCCGCTCCGTTAGTTTCATATTATCCAAACAGAGCTAAGTGTAGAATGAAAGTTCATAATGAACAGTAGTGGAATAAAATAGGAACAATTTAAAAAATGAAACACCAAACATATCTCAAGATTACCGGAACGTATTTAGCTTACCTTCTGAATGTCCATTCCCCTGGTGCTTACAGCAATACAAAATGGGGAGCCGCCAACATTCATTGGGGGAACGTCAAGGACTTGCCTACCAGCCATACTGCAGAGTCCAAGCACAAAATTACATATATAAAATAAATTAAAACAAATTCTGTTTAAAGGTAATATAACAGCAAACTCGTAAAAACTGAAGGCAGATAAAAAAGTTGGAAGATTTGGAAGACATGGGCTTTGGTCTATACAAAAATATTGCATAAGGGTAAGGCCTAATTCAAGCCCAAAAGCAAGCTCAAGCCTTATAAGGAATACTTTGGCCAGCATACCCTCTCATGCCCATGGGAGATCATTAGAACATGAACATATGTAGATGGCCTAACAACTCATTTGGGTAATGACAGTTTTTGACATGATTTTCCCTCCCTATAATCAGCTCTTTCAAATTAGTAACTTGGCCAAAACCAATTTATATTATATTCATGATTCTAATTTACCTTTAGACTTTCAAATCCATAGCGCTTAAAAATTATTGAAGCTACTCAGTTGCTTCAATTACACTGACTTCTCAGATATGCGGCACAAGCATGTGACAGGGAAAAAGGATAGATGAAGCTGTATACTATTATGTATTATTAGGGTTTTTTTTTTTTAAGAAGCTAAATTAGCCCACTCAAATTGGCACCAGGTAGAATTGAACCTGAGGCCTTGAGGAGGAGCACACTCCAAAGTCCCACCCAAGCCAACACCACCAGACCAACCCAAGTGGGTTTGCATTATTAGGGTTTTATTTTCAAATGAAAGTTGGGCCTGGACTAAATGACCCATACCCGTCTTTTTTCAATATTGTTTCTTAAAAAAAAAAAAAAAATATTTCTTTTTTTTTATTTTTTATTTTTTTTTTCATTTTTGTTTTTTTTTATATTTTTTTATTAAAAAAAAAAAAAAAAAGGCCCTTTTTCTGCTCTAAAACAAAAGGTATTGTTACCGTGTTTCAATTCCTTGTGTTAATTTCGTAGATATTTTTTTTCACTAAAAGTAGATTACTTTGTTTAAAGCTTTTAATTATTTGAAACATTCATATATAGTAAGTTAAAAATATAAAACGAATATAAGAAATTTAAGTATTAATTTACATCCCTTAAAAAATAAGTATTAAATTACATATAATTTATTGATAAAATATTTTATCAAAAGAATGAAATCATAAGTGTTGGATAGGATTGGGGAATTCTCTGTAAAATATAAATATTAGAGATATTAAATAAAAATTTATATATTTAAAAATTACCGATTGGACCCCGGTTGAACCTACGAACCCTGAACCCATGAGTACACCGGTTTAATGTCCGGTTCCGTTTAGATTACCTTGAACAAACCCATTAAGAAACAAGAAGTCCAAAATTCTATCTTTAAAAACATTTTTGTTTTGTCAATGCTACTCAATAGAATTAGTATTAATCATTTCAAATTTGTAATCTTTACATTGCTCTTTCTCCCAATATATAGTATTGCAAGTAGTCATTCTTGTGATTCATAGTATGAAGTAGATGTGCTCCTATACTTTGAAGCCGTTTTTGATTGTTTAATTTACCAAAAAAAAATCTAAAAAATAAAGTGTGCATTTTTAAGACAATGTGCAGTTCTTCAGTGCAATTGCGAGGTGACTCATGGACCCATATCATTAAGGGGGCCACTTTATCCCATAACTTCCAAATATAGAATGATGTTCTTATCATGGCTATTTTAAAGGAAGTTCTAGTTTCTGACAAGAAAACAAATGGGGCAGCCTTGCTAAAATATTTTTTTCATAATTCTTTTTGTAAATTTTTCCATTCTGGAGGATGGTACACCCTCCATAAAAGAGTTGTTTTCCTCTTTTCTCTTGAATAAAATATTCTTCTGTTAAAAAAACATTGGGATTAATTTCCAACAAATAAAACCGAAAAGGATGAAAAAAAACCTTAGGTATCGGTGGTAACTCTGGGACTTTGCAGATTCAAATACATAAAGATATGATCCTGAAAGCACCAAGAAACAAGGATGCCATGTAGCAACGGAATTGCCAATTCCCTATGCAGTGAAACATTATTTTCAATTTATTGGGAAAAAACAAATTGATATATTAGAAATAAATGACAAATAAAATAAGTGAATTTACAAAGAATTATGGAAATACCTTCCACACTAGGATTCTACCATCAGTGGCAAGATCTGCAGGACCCCGAGGAGTAAGTTTAGATTGGAAACTATCTGACGCAGGCTGACTACAAATTTCCATAGTCTGGTATAATATGTTTAGCAGTTCCATGATTCTGAAATATCTCTCTGATGAAAGGTGAATGCCAAGGTTCGGCACTTGAATGGAAATAAGTGTGGAAGGGTAACTTGGATGAAGGACTTTAATCTTGAGTAACCACAGGCAGAAACATGATAAGAAGTTAAGAACGATACATACTCAGTAACGTGTCATACAAACAATGATTATAAAATACTCCCTCCGTCCCGCAATAGATGACCCATTTGAAAATATGCAATTTTGACCTAACTTACTTTGACCATATTTTTCTACTAATATACAAAAATAAATAATATCATATAAGATGTCGTTAGATTCGTCTCGATGAGTATTTTCAAAATATCAAATTTCCATAATTTTTTCTAATATATTATTCAAGATATTTAAGCTCAAAATTATGCATTGGCATGCGTAATATGGTCAATTGTGTCATGTATTATGGGACAGAGGGAGTAGTTTGAATGAATATGATAAACAAACCTGATTAACAAGTACTGCCATTCCACACCTATCAAGCAGAGAATAAACATTTTCCTCTTTTTCGGTAGTGGATGAGTTCATTATTTGGCTATCATAATTTGGCTTCACCAAACTGCAACTCCCAAAATCAGAGCCACAGTCAGTAAAAAATGCAGCAATATCTCGTCCAGTAATGTAAAACCGAGAATAAAGATTCTGCCTCTGCTCATCAGACTGGCTTTCCTGTGAGAATACTGAATAATTTAAGAAAATACCACGGCCATAATCACAATTAAAATCTTGTAACTCAAGAAGCATACCGCGGTGTGTAGGGTGAAATGACCAAAATCCAAAAGAAAATGACTATCACATCTGTCGGAACCACTAGTTCTGAGAGGAACTCTTACTTTAGGAGCATCGAGATCAATATCAAATGCAAATCTGTAAAATCAGTCAAAAACAATAATCTATAATTGAGCATTATATACTATTACAATTTAAGAGAAAAAACTAAGAAAATGAAATGAGAAAAATAAAACACAAAGTGAAGGATAATGCTTTAGCATTTAAAAAAAAAAAGAATAAATTTCCATTTTAATCCTCACAAATTCCTTAGGAAAAGCTTCTGGCCACATCTCACTCAGAATATCTAATAATTCAAGCATATTGGATAACTGGCTTTATGAACACTGTTAACTTTTGCATAGGTATGAACATAGAAAAAAGAGGTATCAACGAAACAACAGGAAAGACAGATGAAGCAAAAACATTCCAGAAAATAGAAAAAGAACAAAGTAATAACAGTGAATACCTGCTTTTTTCCTCTAAAACCATTTGAAATTGCTCTTGCGCTCTACGAGTCACTTTCTCAAACTTCATCTGCCCTTCCAGTTATCGGTTAAACAAGTTAGGCCAGAAAGAATATAAAGCTACAACAGATCCCCATTCAATACATGCTGGGGAAAAATACATTCGAAAATTGTAGTGATAATATTGCCCTAAATAATTGTTCTATTTCATTTTATTTGCTGCAAAAGTCTGGATAAAGGAAGGCACGCCCTCTTGTAAGGCCAGAGAGATCACCAACCTCAGCAAAAACTTACAATGGAACTCACGTAATGCCTCTACCCAATTGAGAAATTTCAGACTTGAACTCAAGTCACGCTCAATATGAGCACATCACATTTCGAAATTCACCTTAATTAAAACATTAATTTTTTTTTTAATTGGTCCCTGTTCACATTGTAATAGTCCCAATTAAGAAAAGTTTACAGATTCATTTTTCTGTTTTCTCTCCTCTCTTAAAACTCTCCCTCCATCTCCATAATTACACTTGAGGTGATATCTCGGTGGTACATTGCAACCTCAAGGTACTGAGTTCAAATCCCCTAGGGATCAGTTGTAAAATGGTCATTAGTGCCACTTTAATTAATAAAAATCAAAACTGTCTCCATCTTTGTAATGGTGTTTCTATGTTGTTTCAAGATGCGAATTTTGTTCATTTTTAATCCCTACAATTAACAAAAAGTTGTGTTTTGTCCAAATTAAGTTGTGTTTTGATCTTAAATCTTTATATAATATTATTTGTCAAAAATATTTTTTAGCCCCCTCGTTTAATACATTTCTGGATCCTTCTCTGGTTTTATGGACTCAACAAGGACTAAAAAGACGTACGTTTTAGGACAAAAAAGTAAAGTTACACATAATTTTAATGCAGGGACTAAAAATGAAACAAAACAAAATGGACTAATTACAAAAAAAAAAAAATGTCCTATTTTTAGGGACCACAGGTATATATTGAATCTTCCTAATTATATAACCGCATAATACCTAATGCTTAAAGCAGTAGCATACAACAATGCAGTGGAAGTTAGCAATTTTAAGCCACAAACACAAAGACAGCAAGTCTGAAGAATCCTTCAATATAATAATCAAATAAAACATAGGGTTAATTAAGTAAATGGTCCCTATAAATATTCAGAATTTTGTTTTTAGTCCCTACAAAATAAAATCACACTTTTTAGTCCCTGTGACATTTTCCTTTAGCATTTTAGGGACCGAAAATGTTGACGTAAAATTTTTACAGTGACTAAAGATGTTGATGGAAAATTTTACAGGGACTAAAAATGCTGACGAAATTTTTTACAAGGACTAAAAAGTGTGATTTTATTTTGTAGGGACTAAAAATGAAATTTTGAATATTTATAGGGTGCATTTACTTAATTAACCCTAAAACATATTATAACAAACAGAGAAACAGAATTTAGGAATTCAAACAGTGGCTTCCTTTACAATCATTTAGTTTTGAATTAAAAATAATCCAAAAGTCAAATACAAGGATAACATCACCTGCAAAGCAGTAGCTGTCTCCAATGCAACAGTAGGACTGACTGCCTTACTCCGCTTTAAAAACTCAAAGACGCGGTCAATACTATCCATCAAAATCTGAAAACAAGAGTAAGAAAAAACCCTCCATGATGTGATTTCAAGCCTTTAAGCAGTACAAATTTTCCACTTCAGAAAGAATGTAACACCTGCGTCAAAAATTTAAAATGCAATACCAAACGCATTGCAGAAATATTCTTTTCATTGAAACTCTTGTACAGAGTTGATTTTCTAATTTCATGATGGGTCTAAGCTCATTTTTATTTCAGGGGAAGTGGGAGTGTTTCATAATTAGACCAAGAGAAGGATCTTATTCGATAAAAGAAGAAATTCTTATGACAAAAGAGAAGAAAAAAAGTACATGGAAAAAGGAAGATAGGGATTTTTTGAGAAAATAGAAAAATTAAAACACTTATTTTTCACTCTCTTAAACATTCAGAAATTACCGTAACGTGGCATGGGGCAATTGTAGCTGACAATCTCCAATCAATATTCTCCCCAATTGGTAAGTGCACAAAACTAGCCACTAATGCATTCACCTTCTGCTCACTATAGACACTCTACACATCAAGTTCCCGAGAAGTTAGAACTAGCGAACAAACAAAAAATCTAAAAAGAACAGTTGTTAGAATTCAATTATCAAAAAAACACACGATATAGGATTTTGATCACCTAAAAAAATAATGTAGGCAAAATAGTAGAGCTTGAAGAAAGGAACTCAAATGCAAGTTAAACCGGATAAGATACATGCACATATGTGTGTGCGTATAAGGAGAGAGATATAGAGTAAAAAAAACACTTAAACTATTCAAGTCTGCAAAATAACCTATAGTTATTTCAGCAAAATAATTATGCAAATTACAAGGAAAAGAAGCAAACCTGGGTAAGTGAACCTTCAGGAGCAGATAAGCCATAGAATTTTAGTAATACATCACAGTAAACACTGTGATGCCTAAACTTGGTTGACACATCAAGTTGCTCGAAACGACCACATACAAGTTCCACCTGATTCACACTGATAATCCTGGCAGCCGCCTGACCAATAGATACAGTTACCAGAAACTGGACCATATTCTGCGCATCTTTTGCAGATCGTAGCATCAACTCCTCCTCGGGCTGAAAACTTAGTAACTTATTGATTGCCTGCCATTCCTCAGTAGTCAATCTTTCTTCTTTAAGTTGTTGCTCCTCAGAAGCATCACTCAAAGAATCTTCTGCGTCAGCATACCTACAAACGAATAGAAATACAGTAAATCTTCATCTGTACAGACTAATACTATGGAAATACATATCAGAAAGGCCTGAGAATGTTGCTGAAATTCATTCCACAAAATGCAAAAACAAAAACCAATTAGAAAGTGGGAAGAGTATGCAAAACTGTGAAATTCCCACATACCATCTAAATGAAAACCAGCTCTTGTTCTTGAGTTTCCTTTCTTCAGCAGCTACTTTAGATTTCACGGATTCAGCCTTGGCATGAGCTAGCAGCCTATAAATAACAAGCAAAAATTGACAAACATGCAAATGACATTCATTTACAAAGTGAACATATATTGATGGAAGAAGAAAAAAATGTTACCCAAAAAAATAAACATTCTACGAGTAGATGAAGAAAATAACATGAAAATAAAAAACAATTTAAAAACAATCAAATTAAATAATATGAATAAGTGTTTCAACTTCTTGGGAGCACCCGTGAGCAATAAAAATCCAGAAACAAGTATGAGCAGATTTTTATTTTTATTTTGTGAGCAAGTATGAGCTGATCACATCAGCAAATTTCACGCTTTTAACAGGTGTGGTGGCTTTCCTTGGTTAAGTTCATGGCATATTTAGTTTAGATTTATTTGAAGTACTTCCAAAAATACCACAAACACATATATGAGCGTTTTAAGCTCCTCTATAATTTTCCAGCTTCATCATCTTTTCTTTTTCCCTCAAAGTCATTTGACTCCATCTAATGAATCATCTTTTGTTCCTGACTGATAAAAATAGGTATCTGTATTGATAAACTTAGAAGAAAATGACAACTTAATTATATTTGAATCCTGGAATTTCTGACACAGAAAACTGACAGAGAATAAAAACAGATTAGTATGCAGTTACCATAAAATTCCCTTCCAAGAATTACAGAGTTTGGTCTCTCCTTCCCATAACACAGAAACTGTCCAGTAATCCTGTTCCCCTTTCCTTTCTCTATTTAGGGTGCGTTTGTTTTAGCATTAAATAAAAATAGATTTAAACTAGAGATTTTTTCTAGAATTTTTTAAAAAAATATGAAGCTATTGTTGTTTGCTTACTACCCGTAAAAATCACTTTTAAAGAAAAATGATTTTTAACTAATTCATGTGCTACCTCCTTTGTTTTTCCAAAAAAAAATAAAAAAAAATGGGAAAAGCTCTTCCTAATAGCTATTCATTAGAGTCAAAAATGGTATTTCTGATAAAAATGATTTTTTAAAAAATCATAAACAAACACTTAATGACAAAAGTGATTTTTTTTTATAAAAAATATTTTTTCTGAAAAAATCTAAAACAAACACACCCTTATTCCTAAATAAAACACATAACTGACAAATAATAAAAACATAATATTTCTATTCTCTCCTCTTATATTGTTCTCTAATAAGAAGTCTAACACTGACTGAGCACCTCCCCACCTTCCAAGAATACACAATTCCAAAATAGAGCTCTGAATAAAAATATTTTGTTGGAAGTTAAACAACATTAATGATTGTTGGATGTTAAACTGCATTAATGTTCCATTTTCCCAAATACAAAACTGTGATGACCTATTTATTAGTATCCTGTACATTTCATTTGTCATTACTTGTCCTTGCAATCTTAGTCTATAAAAATCAATCATGCAGCTGGACCAGAGAATGGAGATCCAAAATATAGTACAAGGGATGATGAATATTCAATGATTATGGCTTGGCTATGGAATTCAATTATTCCAAAAATAAGCGATACTCGCATCTTTTACAGCAATGCAAAACAAAGTTGGGATGCGACAGGATCATCGTTATAAACTAGAGGCTGTAGCAAAGCAGATTTTGAAGAAACCGCTACAGCAATGCTACCCCAATTTGGTTACTACGGATATAGGGGCCGCTATCCCAGTTTCAGCCATGGCGCGAAAAGGAGAAGTTTGGATCTTTTTCTTTGTTTTTTTAAATAAGGCAAATTCTTTTCTCACCCTACTTCTCATGTGCCCTACTCAATTCTGAAAATACCCCAATTCGAAAACGAGGGAACCATCCTTGTAACGCCACAGCCCACAGTTTGGGCTGATTCGGATTATATAATCTGAATTCATACCCCGACTATTTTGGATTATATAATCCAAATCAGTCCTGTGTTAAAACTCGAGGTTTGGATGGTTTGACTGGGTTCAGAACACAGCAAATTTAGTTTCAACTACATACACTAAAAATAATAATTCCAACAACGTAAAATAACATAATAAAACACACACAAGATCATGGATCGACCAAACTTAAATCTTCATCTAGTCGATCCATGCAAGTCTTGATTTCGTCGAAGGTTCTGGATCAAATCAAACTATCCCCAATATCTTTGAATGATCAGACGAAGGAAGCATCCAACTCAATCGGTCCTCTAGAACTGCATTGACCATATATAGAGAACATGGTTCTCGCAATCTCGTTATTTTGTAGCTTCATCAAGGTGCACCGGACCCTTCCATCTGAGTCTACTGACGGATGGCGATACTGAACATTGTTGATCCTTCTTGTGTCTCTGTGGTTGAGACGACTGTTAATTTGGTCCAACTGGTCATTCATGTTAGATAGTGTGACATCAACGTGAACCCTAAACAGATTAGGTTTCTCCACATTGTAGTACATTGCAGCTAGTTTGGTGTTGACATTTACTACATAAATGTTCATAGTTTTGTGGTGTGGTTTGCAAATGAACCAAACACAACAATTTATAGAAGTTTTTGTGCGTCATGGACCACAAAAATTGTCGGTGCAATGTAATCTTGTACTTCACTAGTTCGAATTATAAAATCTGAAATGTCTCAAACCCTCCAAAGTACGCGTTTTTACACAGTTTTGGACCAATTCGGATGATATAATATGAACCAGTCCAGAATGTGGACGGTGGCTTGGACAGCAAGTTTGACTCGTTTTTACAGAGTTTTGGTCCAATTCAGATTATATAATCTAAACCAATCCAGAATGTGGACGGTGGCTTGGTCAGCAAGCCTCACTCATTTCACATGTTTTTCCCCTCGGCTGGTCAGTAGTGATTGACCACATTTTTTAACCCTCCTTTGACTCTTCATTACACTCTATGGCAGCATTTCCTCTATAAATATCCACTCATTCTTCACAAATTCTTATTCCAACTCAAATTATCTCCTCCTCTTTTATACATTTCTTCTGAGTAGTGTTCATGATGACAATGTTCCACCGTTGGCTTTCCATGAAAGGTTCCTCTCATCTTTAAGGGATGCTATGAATGGTCAAAGGACGAAGGTCCACATTGGAAATTCGCACCAAAAATCAGTCTGGATCTGCAATCCGTCTGGATTTTAGGTTGCTCATCGTAGTCTCCTTCTCCCCATGTTATCCCTTCTAAGGAAATGCGAGAGGAAACAAGCTTCCCCTTCCATCTTCTTGTACCACAGATTTAGCTTTAGGTGTCTTAAGAGTTTGTTGTAATAAACATAATGTTAATGTAAATGTATCATGAACTAGTGATCAAATAATAAAATGTATTCAATTATTGATAATCTGTATCATGTCTCTTTAAATTTATGTTATTTTTTCATTTTCACGTATGTCACGTTAATAATGTATGTCACTGGTTTGAAAAGTTGATTGAAAATCTGGTTAAAGAAGTCTTCAAATTATATAATCCGACAGTTCCCCAAAAAGAGTTTGGGTTATATAATCCAAACAGGGGTATTTTTGGAATTAAGTAGGGCTTGTTAGAACAGAGTAGGGCCGGAAAAGAAATAGCCTCAACCGGCCGGCTTGTGAGGTGAGGACTTCCCCCATTTATAAACACTTGAACGTTCAAGTCATCTCTCATCCAATGTGGGACACTTAACTCACACCCTAAACTATTAGGCTTGGTGTGTGGATGTAAACGGTGGGTGGCCCACGGATCCTGGAGAAGGCTCTCATATCATCTTAGAATTTGTGGTTGGGATTAACACAACCTCACAAAACTGGTTTGTGAGGTCAAGACTACCCCCACTTATGAACATTGTTTCAGGTCATCTCTCATCCAATGTGGGACTCTTAACAAATACTACCCCATCAGTATATCAGATCCCTTTGAAAAATTCACACAAATAAAGAAAATTTGTTAATTTTGTTTGTTGCATGGAATATGTTAACAATTTGTATTATATTTCCAAAATGACCCTTATAGTTATTGAGATTCGTGATCTCGCTCTTCAACCTAGTTGATCATTAACGTAAGTAATTTGTATTGGAACTTAAATCTCCAACTCTTTCCCCAATGTGATCTCGCTCTTCAACCTAATTAGTCATCAACATAAGTAATTTGTATTGGAACTTACATCTCCAACTCTTTCCCTAATCGTCACGTAAGAGAGAAGTAAAAAAGGGTGTTATGGTGAGAAAGTTTGGAGGGGTCTTGTAAAAATGAACAGGCAAACTTTTTTAGAAAGTAGTATATACAGGGAAGAAGGTAATAAAACCGATAAATCAGCATTGAATTGCACAAGACACATTTTTTTAAATAGAGAAATGAAGTGTCAAAGTATTAATACTCCTATAATCACCCTAATACATAAACCTCCCAATATTTAAGTTGTGAACTGCCTCAGTTTCCTTTCAATGTGTTGTCCTCGTTCTTTAGGGAGCACGACAAACCTCTAAATTCACTTTTTTATTATGCAGCTTTTTATTTGTAGACAGTGTACTGATTATATATGTAGGGCACGACTCATGTGAGACCACTTTGTTACGGTGACATAGGAGAACATTTAATCTCAACCGTTAATAAAAATTAAGGGATAAGATTATATATGTAAATAGAAAAGCCCCACTGTCAAATGTCAATGATGTAATCGGAGCCCTTAATTTTTAATTCATAGTGATTCTTTAAACAAACACGCTCTAAGTACTTCTTACAAAAAATCTCAAAAGAGATTCTTAACAAACCAGACATTGTGAGCTTTTACATCGCATTAAATTTAAATCTTGCATGCACAAAAAAAGTATTTATGAAATTTGAAGACAAAAATCAGAAACAATTTTTTTAAGCTAGTCTTCAAATGGGAGAAGGAAAAAAATAGTCATACGTTATAGCATAAAACACTATATTCATCATCAATAATCAACAGCACATTATCCATCAAGAGTAATACACAGACCTCCATAGAAGAATCACTTTTGAATCAAGATCCTTCTCTATTTCTCTGATTTCTACATAGTTGACATTGGATGACTGTTGAAGAGAAGCCACATACAACTGAATGTATCGCCGCCGACGCTGACAAAGATGTCTAATCTGGTCCCATGACAAGCGATAACTGATTTAACACACAAAGTGTAAAATCAATATCAAATTCAGGATTTAACAATAGCAGAAAATAAATATGATGGGGTACTTCTGCACTCTCATGCATATCTCATTAAAAAAAAAGGTAATTTATTGAAACAAAACCATAATTTAATTACCACATCTTCAGCTGCTGGAGTGTAGCCTGTGCCGCATACTGCCACCACAAATAAGGAGCCCTTGAGATGGGAACTGAAGGCCGTAAATGAGAAACTTCCATATATGTCTTGTATCTTGAAATGGCTTCCAAGAGCTTTATCCAATCATGATACTGAGCCTGTAGTTCAGACAGGAACAAGTAAAACAAACAGTAATTTCAAGGAGATGCAAATGACGATTAAGTGACAAAAAGTAAAAATAAATAATCTTAGTGCTCATAATCTGTGCAATAATTCAAAATATATATATATATATATATTGGATATCCAGTATGATATCAAAACAGATTAGGACCTAAGACAAGCAAAGCGGACACATTGAAGCATCCAGGATTCTATACCTTTTCTCTTAATTAGATTCGTGTTGGAGGCCAAAATCAGGGGCAATTCTAGAAAGAAATAAATAAATAATTGAAAATTAAATACCTCAGTAAGAGTAAGAGAGACATCCGAGAGGACAAGTGAAACTTTCTCAAACGGAATCTCAGGATCACTTCTTTCTTGGTTTCCAAGACGATGATATTGTAGGACTGCATTGATAGGATAAACCAAGTATGTCCGGTTCATAGCGCACTTCGACACCGACTTATGGTGATCGGTAGGCTCATTTATGCCATCTTCAAATATCTAGTAAAGAACAAATATGACAAACGCATGAAATGAGGAGCATACGTAACATGCTGATAAAAAAATCTAGTTGACAGATACGTATTTGCAACACAAAATGAATATCCGGAATTTATCAAATTAGACAAACCTCAATCCATTCATGTGGACTGATATCCTCCCATCTCTTGTCAATCTCCCAAGGAAGCCGGTCAGAATCATGATAAAGAGCTAGCCTCTCAAGGTGCACTGACTGTAATAAGAATAAAATATTTGTCAAACCAAAATAATGAGTTGCACTGCCAAAACAATGTAAAAGCCCACTTAGATCGTGAGCTGAACAACAACAACAACCGCGCCTTATCCCACTAAGTGGGGTCGGCTACATGAATCAAACGACGCCATAGTGTTCTACCAAAAACCATGTCTTTCTCGAACTCTTATCTCTAGATCCTCCCTAATAGTTTCTCTTATAGTTTTTCTACGTCTACCCCTACCTCTAGTGATCTGAACAATTTAATTAAATTAGAAGTGGAGGCAACAAGGGCCAAAATATATCAAAGAGGCTCTATTAAGATTTAAGGAACCAAGCCATCCCAAGTGATTAAGCTGTCAAGGAAAGGATTTATTAATATATCTACCACCATTCTGTGGTGAATCATGTCACGTGGGGAGAGAAGTATACATAGCTGAAAAAGTGGCTACTGAAATCTTCTAATAAAACCAGACAGATATTGCCAGGAAGCTGCATCTCTGACCCAAATTGTATAACCATGTGGCAAAAGAGTAAAATGTAGGTAGGAATTATGAATACCATCTGCCTTTGTATCTACTGGTAAAACACCAATTAAGAGAATTTTCAATAGGAAATAGAACCCTGGTATCATAATATTCGAACCACTGGGCCTTATATATAATAGCAGTTGTCCACTAGACAGTTGATTGTAACAGAGGGAGCAGGGGCAAAAAGAGGAGAGGGATAGTTAGTCTTGGAAATTGTGGTTGGGCCTAAGACAACCCCACAAAATCGACTTATGAGGTGAGGACTGCCCCCACTAATAAACACTTGTTCAGGCCATCTCTCAACCAATGTGGACTCTTTAACACACACCCTCATGCCCAGCACTACTCGGCTTGGTGGGTGGCCGGATCGCGGAAACCTAATAGCAGGTGGCGCAACGGATATGGGAGGAGGCTCTGATACCATCTTAGAAATTGTGGTTGGGCCTAATACAACCCCACGAAACTGACTTATGGGCTTGGTGGACTGCCCCCACTTATAAAAACACTTGTTTAGGCCTTCTTTCAACCAATGTGGGACTCTTTAACAGTTAGTAACTTAACTTTCCGCTAGACAGTAAATTGGAATAATTGGGGTGATAATAAAAAGGGAAGAGAGAGAGTAATGGGGGCAATTCAAATTTGGTTGAGAATTTCAGAATTCAGAAAGTCTCGATCTCTAGATTACCTAGGAGTGTCTTCTTTTTCTACTTTCTGCATTTTTTTTTAAAGGGGTCTACTTTCTCCATTTACCATCTCAGTTATTGAATCATTGTATATCAATTTAATACTGACCAAGATTTTGGAGTTTTGACTTGAATAAAAACTATACTTTTCCTATTAACTCTGATCCACCTCTATCACTAAATTATGAAATATTTGCGAAACAAATCCCAACTCTGTACAACAACCCAATACAGAAATAACAATAACGAGCATTAAGACAGGAAGCTTTACTAGATCAAAAAACAATAATGGCAAGTCATGAATTGGTTTACTTAAACAGGTTGACCTTCGATAGAAGGTTCATAAAATATCTTAACAAAAAAAGGTCTTACCTTCCTCAATCTATCCAAAGCACCACTAGTATCAAAAGTTTCATTCCCCTGTTCATCCATTGTAACAGCGGCAAGCTTAGCCAAAGTTACACCTGAAGAAAATGGATGGCCGGGATTACTGCAAACAACACTTAAAAGCGTAAGCAAGTGGAAACAAAGAAAAAGAACCTCATTGATCTACAAAGTAGAAAAACTGAATTAAATGTATGCTATAGAAAAGAAAAAAACTAACCTGACAGAATCTTCGTATCTGATATGCACATTACTTATAGATATCTTGAGATTTCCAATAATTGTAGAGATCAGAGAACTCAGCCATGAATTTCCAGAAGATGGCTGTTAAGATAATAAAGCTGTCAGTCAAATTATTTCAAGGGCATGCTCACACAGATTATTTCAACTACACGCGCAAACAGAGAGGAGGAGGGGGGGGGGGGGGGGGGGATCTTCCCAATAAAAGTACTGACTTAATCAAATCATGCTTAGATAAAACAAAATCCTCGGGTAAGATAGTTTTTGATGTAAGTACACCCATATATGTACTCAACTATTAAACAAGGCTAAGGTGCAGCAGTAGATGAGGGAAGGTATCAATGATTAGTTGGGAAAATAATCTATTTGTTTCACAAAAAACAAAACATTTTATTCATTGTAAGTTTGCTCACTGCCAAGGCAATTCATACATAATTCCAGAGAAGTTCATTTAAGCAGTTCCAAGAAGAAGTTTACAAAAAAGGAATGGCAGTATAGTTATTAAGACATATTGATGCCGACTATGCAGGGTCAGCTACTGGCAGCATGCTACCACTGGTTATTGTACCTTTCTTGGAGGAATTTGAGTACTCCTTGTGTTTCATAATATGTCTTTTAAGGTAATGCACACTTTTTAAAAAAGTCATTGGGGGCACTACTTTCTATTATAAAATGAATTGTATTTAGTAAAGTATTGTTATTAATAACAGTTGGTGCGAGTTGAGATACAATAAATAAGGGTATATTAGTGGAAAAAGATAATGAATGTTTTATTGGTATCTAAAACAACAATAATACGAAACAAATTTCTAAATGAGACACATAATATAAGACGGAGGGAGTAATTGGAGCAATAAAAAGCAATTATGTGTGGCTCATTCTAGCGTTGAAGCTATTTTCCAGGATATGCACAAGCACAAGGCATTTGTGAACTATTTTGGCTCAAAATAATTCTAGAAGATTTAAACATTAAATGGGATGGCCCTATGAAGCTTTAATGTGATAGTAATAAGTTAACAACCAGAATAGCTTATAATATTGTTTGAGATGAGATCGATGAATGAAACAAATTGAGGTGGACCGGCATGTCACAGAGAAGCTTGATTATGGTTTGATTTGTACCCCATAGTCCATATGTTTCTTCACAAGGACAGCTTGTAGACATCTTCATCAAAGGATTGTGCAGACCAGGTTTTGAAAAATTTGTACTCAAGCTACATATCCACCGACTTATTGGGTAGTGTTGGGGACTGAATAAATTTTTTGTTCTATTTTCCAAATGGTTTGGATTCACTGTATAGAAGTAAAATGAATACATTGTATATAACAGAATAGTGTTGGCCACGTTACTCATCTTGTAAATTGCATTCTGCATCTACTCTCATTGTTACTTTAAGGAATAGAAACATATCTTGCTGAGTGCATTCAAAACTCAAGCACATTCAGAAAGTCATTTCTTTAAGTTCTCATACTTTCATTCAATGTTTTAATAACATGAAGAAAAAAAGGGTAAAACTAATCATAAAACCAAGTGAATTTTAAAATCAGCAGCTAGATTATATAAAAGTCATACATTTCCCAACTTGGACTTGGATATTGCATCAAGTGTTGCTGACTCTGCTTCCTGCATGACCACGGAAAAAAAAAAGGATAGAATTGTAAAACGAATATTACAAAAATACATGTTAGGAAATGAAGGTAGACAAAGTTTAACAAAGGCCCAAAAACAAGGGGAAATGTATCAAAAAAGAAAAGGCCACCTGATTTTACATGAAACCAGATAAGAATTAAAACCAAATGCTAGTTTGCTTACAAGGACATAAAAGAACAAAAATCTATACGTCTTAATTTCCTTGCTGATCACTTTATTTTCCTTCTTTGAACCTTCCCTTTTCAAAGGAACGCAACTAATTGAAATAAAGATAAAGCATAACAGTGCAAACTACGCTGACCTTTAGTAGTGTGTCTTTTAAATAAAATAAAAAATTGGGGAGCGGAGAAATTATTATTAACTAAGTGGTACTAATGACCGTTTTACAACCGTCCCCGAGGGTATTTGAACTAGTTCCTTAAGGTTACAAGTCCAAACCCTTACCGCTGAGCACCTCTTGGATGCCTCTAGTAGTCTGTCTAGATTGAGAGAAAAACAAGAAACTGAATAGTTTTCTATAATTGATACTGAGGATTAATACATGGTGCAAGCATTTATAGTAGAAGTGACAGCTAAGCATAACTGTAACAGAAGGTGTAACTTAAATAAGATGTTCCCCACTAGGTGAATCGGCTTTATGGATCAAACAACACACAATACCCTATCATGTATTTAGTCCAAAGATAGACCAATTTTATCTAACTTTTTCATAAAGGTATAGCCTATAATTTGTTGTCTCCCTCTGTTTTTCTATCAATTGGGCTACCTTCAATCTAGCCAACCTCCTTGCAAGTGCTTCCATGGGTCTTTTCCACACATGTTTAAACTACCTAAGGCAAGCCTCTACAATCTTTTCTACAATTAGATGTACACAAGTCTTCCCATAAATGATTGTATTTCTAAACCTACCAGGTCTTATGTGACCACTCAACAATCAGAACATTTTCATCTCTGCTCTCACTACGTTTACTATCTTGTTGGCTACATTGAAGGTTCATAAAATCGATTGACAATAATAAAAACAAAAATTGGTCCAAGCACAAAAAACAAGATAACCTTACACACTTCTATTGCAGGAAAATTAACCGTATATTACACAATAGACCCGGCAACAAACAACAATACAGCTTTCTTAAAACAAATGTCATCAAATAAAGATATCTTCACACAAGCATAGAATCCTACCTCAATTTGCTGAAGCTTGTCTTGGAAAAGTTTTTCTCTATCCTCCTCCTGTAATAAAATAAGCTCAATTAAGCAAAAGATACAAACATTAGCTAGTTAAACAACAAACAGAATACTTCTGTACCTTTAAAGTCCGACTATCAGGAGCGGGATTAGCAAGAACAAAGACACGATCGATTAGAACAATCACCGGTTCTTTCCCCAAACTTTTCCAAGGAACCTATTACATTATAGAGAGTGAGGTAGAAATTGTAATGAACATACAATGTGAAATCACGAGGAAGAATTCCATAGGACGTGAAAAGGGGAAGAAATGAGGAGCAACAAACAAGGTAAAAAGAAGAGCAATAAAAATAACATCGTAAACAACAAAAAAATACATTGAAATTACAAAACCAAACATGCAAACTTGTATGCCATATATTTTACACAACTAAACATGCATGTAAGCATGTGCACATGTATCCATTCATGTTTGTATAATTATCGAACATACATAGATGCACACATATATGACCATGACTAAGAAATCCAAAGTAATGAGTCAAACGTTAGCAGCAACCAGAAATGTTAAATGCTACCTTCAATGTGATGGTACCAACAAAGCCAGATTTGACAGTAACAGGAAGTTTTAGTGCATTTAGTGCCTCTGACTTGAGTTTCAAATCTTTGAGGACGACATCACCTGCAGAGTTGAGACTTTAGATGGAATACCAATGAACAAGTGCCTCAATAGAGTACAAACTATTTCAGAGAAATGTGAGATTTTACAAGCATTTGTGACAAAAAGCTTCAGCCCACATTGTATTTTGAGATGAATTCATTCAATAAAAAGGTATTCGCTGGCGCAATATTTAATATGGTTCAATATAAAAACACATAATATTAAAATGTAAAGGCGTGTGTACATGAACCTACATTTACCATAGCATGTGATTAATCTCCACAGTTCGTAAATCACCTCAAAGAGCAAAAAATAATTCCATTTGAATATATATAAAAATAAAAATAAAATAAAAAAAACTCAGAAATCAATGACCTCAAAGCTAGAAAATATCTTAGGAAAATAAGCCCATCCCACAAAATATCTATCTAAAGCGACACTTCTGATCGAAGATGTGTCTGGTGTCTGACACGTGTCAGTGTGTTACTGACACATCTGATTAAATTGAATTATGTAATTTTTTCAAATTAAATCGGTGTCTCGACAATGTCAAATGTCCGTGTGTGTCTGTGCTTCATATTCTAAAGACTCTAGAGTTAAGTTCCAACCAAATGGAGCATAAAATTACTCTCCTTTCTACTCACAACAACACCTCAGGTTATCCATAACTACTAATTTAACCTCAGAATGCAAAATTTCAGCGTAAGAGTTCAAGAAAATTGAGAATAAATTAAGAGAAAATAACAGAAAACAAACCTTTCCAAACACTTATTCTCAACGCCTCCGCAGAGAGTCCATGTACATATTCGCCCAAATATTTTCGAAGCAAATGAAGTACCTGTGAACAAAAGCAAAATCAACACTATTAATCGACAAAAATAATCCGAAGCATGTGATCAAGAATCATCGCAAATCATTCAAACCGAAGCATAAAAAGAAAGATTGCGTACACAAATTGAAACGGAAAATTGAAATTGAGGTTGAAAATTAATGCGCGAAAGAAAGAATTCTTACGTGAGCTTCGAACATGATGAAAAATCGGAGAAGATAGAGTGCGATCAGAAGGGAAATAGGAAAGGATCCATGAAGAAATGAGAGAATTAGGGTTTGATTGTTGTAAGCGGTGATGCGTAGAAATGGCGTGAATGAGAATGATAAGAGAGTGTACGTAACAGAATCGATTGAAGAGAAATGAAATGAAAATGAAAATGAAAATGAAGGAAATGAGAAAAATTGGTTTTTATATAGGTCCCTCCGCGGGTTAATTTCTTCTAAGTTTATTTATGACTAGTGTATGTAAGAACCTGGTACTGGCACCGCTTTAGTGGTGGTCCACTTTAACTTTTAATCAATTTTTTTTTATTTTCCTTTTTTATCAAATTTTTTTTTAGGTAATCACCTTTATTATTTATTTAGTCTTTTTACTTTTATTAATTTCAGTAAAATATTTTACATTATTAATATATCGTATTAAGGTTCGTCTCCTGCATATATAAAGAGACATGATATGATAAAGCTATCATATCCTTATTTAATACACTCTTTACTGTACAAATAGAAAAGGATAATTTAAACCTATTTACAATTTGATCTTACTCACTCTTTGTTATTTTAATCCTTAAATTTTGATGGATTAACAACCTGGTAGCATAAAATTATCACACACGCTTTTTCTGTTTCTCAAAGACCTCCTTCGACTCCCACCCTCTCCGATTGTTCTCTTCCAAAATCGTGTTTGAGATTTTCCTTCTCCTAATTGTTTCCAACTTATACCTTTCTTCATGTTTTTTCTCATCTCTTTTTTTTTATTCTCTTCCCAATCGTTTCTATTCGAATCAAAGTTAGCATACCGTTTGCAAAGGTATAGGCACAACAATATCATATGACGAGAAAAACATCTAATTAAAGATGATGCAAGTTTGGTGTTTGGGTTGAATTGAAACCACCGATTTTTCAAACACCAAATCACGAAAATTGCTTTTTTGACATACAAAAGTTCACAATGACACAAGTAAATTACATTAGAGCCCTCAGTGGTAATTAACTAACGTTGGCAAAACCGGCAGCAGTTAACTACCGCTGGAGCCAGTGGTAGTTAACTGTCGTTGCTTTTTCCCCCAAAAACCAGAAAACCCCTAGGTCCTATTCACTCATCACATTACCTCACCATACCATTCCACGAAAAATCCCCATTTCAAAAATCTTTTGTCAAAATCTTGGTTCCAAATCACTACTGATCGATTACTAGGACGTTTCTACACACAATATGCATCAAAGAACAGGTATTGCAAGTTTTAATGAGTTTACATTTGATTGGTTTGCTGGGTTTTTTTTTTACTGTGATGGACATTAGCGGCAGTTAACTACCGCTGGGTGTCAGCGGCTGTTAACTGCCACTGAACACTTTGAAAAAATTTCAAACGGCAGTGCTACTGCCTAAAAAAAAAATTCCAATTTTTTTTCTTTTGTTTTTTTTGGTTTGTTTATGTTATTATATGATATTAGATACATGTTCATTAATTAGTTTAGCAATTATATGTTGTTTATTTATATATATGGTTGAGAATGCGGAAGATGATCCGGGTGATCGAAAACCTAGCGTTGTCGATTCCGTTAAGGTTGAAGCTCCCATTAAGGTCGAAGCTTCCGTTAAAGTTGAGGCTTCAAGTGTCAATTCCGATGTGTGGAAACTCCGTGACAACGAAGTGGACACAGCTCATTTCTTTTCGACCCGAGATACATGGAAAGATAAGGACGAATTCATAAAACATTTACAAGAAGCATGTTATGACATTTAAAAGCATGCAATACATTCTTAGACATGTTATACTACAAGGAACATAAAACATATTAACATATCATAACATTTATAGAGCAAGACACAATAGACATGTATTCATCCAATATATGCTAACACGGTATATCTAAACAAAAATCGCAATGACAAATACACAAGTACACGCATGGTATCTAGGAAGACATTCTTCCTACGATGTTAACAGATGCATAAAATACATTTGATTGCATATTCCCACATATACTCCCCCATTGATAAAATTTCCCACACATAACATAGTTCTTCACAATGTCACTCTCAATTCAAACAACATGTGGACATCTCTGATTCATTTGGTACCATTACTTCGAACATTATGCAAGGAACATGTTTTATGCTCATGCATAGGTGGCTACTCGTAGATTCACTCAACTTACATTGATATTCATTTAGGTGACATAAAAGGATGCAAGAAGGTTGCATGGTTGCTCTTGAAAATCGAGTTATCGCATCAATATCGCTCAAAAATTTCCCACTTAGTGTGTCCCACTAGTCTCGTAGAGACATCCCACTTAGCAGGCATGGTATATGTATCGTGTCCCTCGTCATCAGGCTCGTCACACCCCAACTATAGGACGACAACATATGTTTGGAAATGCTCACATCGAAGTCAACTCGTGTCACTCTTCAATGAACGACCAAACTTCATGGGAAGTTCAATTCTCAGAGAAAAGAATCAGTGCTGGCCTTTTTCCCTCGTTAGACTTAATTAATTAGTCAGTCGGAAGGTTTAATCAAATGGAAAATCAAAGACTTAGTAACATTGTTTTGTAAAGGACTCAACACAGTTATCATGTACATAAGAGACATGCCACATAATCACAACTACGCTGATTATTATGACATTATTAAGGAGATATAACTACAACAACGTCAAAAAATATAATTTTCCTTGCCGAGCAAGGACTTCAACTCATACGATTATCCACATATTCAAGGGTAGGGTATAGATTGTAGATTTAGAGAAATGTAAAGCACACATCACCTCAATATCCTTTCTAACCACATTTTACACTCACGAAGTGATTTTAATTACTTAGTTAATTAAGTACGGTAAGTGGGGCTATGAAACTGCTTCATTCAAAACAACGTAGGGAAACCAAACACTCTCATTCATCCCATAAATGCTTTTGTCAATGTTAACGATCGATATTGTTTCTCCTATATCTAAAACATAGCTCTACCACTTCTAGCGGGTTTCGATCATGAAAGTGGAGGTTGCACATGCATAACTCCAAACAAAGAGACAACTCCAAACAAAGAGACACGTCTCGATGAAAGGGTTGGGTCTCCTAAGTAACGCATGTAGAAGAATCTCCAATAAAAACATGAAGCTAAAGGAATGTACTAATCAGAAGGGAATCACGAGTCACGAAAGAAGAAAAAAAGAATCTTAAATAAGCATGAACAACATAAACATTGTGAAGGCTAAATAAATTGGTTGACCTCCTTGTCACAATACTCGATTCTTATACGATTGAATCGTCAACAAGGTTAAAGAAAAATACATAGATGGGGTTTTTGAAACAGTCGTGAAAAGGTGTGAATCTCACTCAAGAATCAACAGGAGTATTAGAAATTTCTAAATGACTCACGAATCAAAGATAGAAAAATGAATGATGGACGATTCTCAAAGTTCTAAAGATGAAGATGACGAAAAAATTGGAATGCATCATTGACACGTAGTCTAATAAAAACTGCTCACATTCACCTTCTTCATTCTATCACATTCTCTTTCTCTCATCTTCCTTTCCTTTTCCTATATTTATCATTATTTTCGCAGAACCATTCCACCTCCATTTGTGTAGAAATATTTTCAAAGGTGGCCCTAAGAGTGTGTCGGAGGTGAGGTTGCACAGGGACCCATTTTTCATGGGCACCAAATGTTTAAATTAGTGTGTGTGCGTGAGTGCGCATGCGGTCGTGCGGGCGTTGGTGTTCCTCCCTTGGTGTTGATTTTTATTGGTACTGGGTTTGTTATGTTTATTAGAAGAATAATAATGAAAATGGTGTTGATTCCAAGATATTGGTGAGATTGAAAAGTTTATCGGGAACAACCAAAGGATTTCCATTTAAAGAATTGAGTAAAGCTACCAATAACTTTGACAACAAATTGAAGGTCGACAAGGTGGATTTGGTTTAGTTTATAAAGGAACATGACAAGAAAATGGAAGTTTATATCAAGACGTTTTGTAGAGATAAGATGAAAAGCACCAATGATTTAAATTGTGTACTTAAATGGAATTTTTCAATTCAGGTTTTTGATGAAAAGGATAAAAACATAAAATTGTTGAATATTTGTTTAGGTGTTGGCTTTCCTCTTATATTGAAATTAATTGGTTTTGTTGGTATTTTTGTCTCTAGACTAGAAGATCTTTGTACTCTTTTTCCTCGCAATTTTAGAAGGATTTAGAGGCGGTGGAAGTTCAAACTAAGAGGCTTGCTAATCAACTTATGGATTAGGCTGAACATTTATAGTCGTAGTACCAGGAATAAACTCAATTGTATGGTCTAGCATACCTATAATAAGTATAGATAAAACACTTGTTTTTTTGCTTTTTTAAATGGCCCCTTCCCTGCATACAGCACATGCATGCAATCTGTATAAGTATCCACATTCTTCATTCATGACCAAATACATCAGATTCAAACTTGAAGGAAACCTGGTAGAAAATAAAACAACACAAACCTAATCACCTTCAAATTTTGTTTTTCCACACACGAAGGCAACCATTGATAAAACAACACACTCCCAACCACATATTTTGTGAAGAAATAACAAACAAAACTCCATTAAGGAACATTTAAGATGCAAAACCTTCTCCGGTGTACCATCAACATTAAATTACACACAATGAATTTGATCAAACTCTAGTTCACATATACTTTTATTTTTTGAATAATCTAGTTCACAGATACTTGAAAGCAAGCAAAATAATGTTGGACTCCGATATCAATGCATGTTTAGGTGATTTTAGGTTAGTGCGTCCATTAGAGAAGGAAAAAGCAACATATGCAGAAGTAGAAGGTGTACCATACATAGCACAAAATGTTTTGACGTGGTGTGTGCACGCACGAGTTTGTACATTGTTTGTGTGCATGTGTGCGTGCGTGCGTGCATGTGTGTTGCGTGTAGTAAAAAAAAAACTTAATGACTTCATGTTTTACACAGGGCATTCAAAATTTCAGAGTCAGCCCTGAATATTTTTCCTTATTTCGTTAGAGCAAGCTTTTTCTCATTTCAAATGTGACAATATGCATAAACCCTCATTTTTATGTTTTATTTTTTGGTTGCAATTATGAGTTCAATTTCTAGGATTTAATAGATAATTTTGTTAGTTTGTCTTTTGCGTTGATTTTGAGCTAAATTAGTTTGTTTTACGAGTTACTTATTTTTATTTTATTTTTTGTATTTCCTCCATTTTCTCTATGTCGCACATTTTATGCTAAATCTCTATCTTTATTATACTAAATATTGATTAGTTCCGATTTAACCTAATCTCATCCTTTTTGGTTGGCCTAAAAAAAATCTTTATGAAAAAACACCCGCAAACCATCAAACACATGATATGCATATAAAGATCCCAAAACTTTACAGAAGCCAACCCTACAAGTATGAGATAGAATGCATTTTCTATATATTGCTTTTTAAAATGGCCCTTCCCCCTGCAAATGCATGCAAAGTTGCATATGCATTCATTCTTCATTCACGAACCAATACACCAAATTCAAAATTTGAAGGAAACTTGGTTGAAGAAAACAAAACATAAAAAACCAATCACCTTGAAATTTTGTTTTTCCTCACACGAAGTCAACCATTGATAACTGTGCTCGTGATTTTCGGGTATCAATCCATTGATTGGTTTTGAACCTTCAATCTTTGAACTTTCTACTTTTATTTTTGGGAAGGGAAAAAGAGAGAAAAACCCTCAGAGATTGGGTCCGGGGGTTGGTTTCGAAAAGGGAAGGTTTGACGCACCCTAAACGACTACGGTATTCCGTAGGAACCTCTTGGCTAAATTATCTTGTGCTAATTATTCACTTATTTTGAAAATAATTGCCTAAGAGTCCAAGTGAAAGAATGGAGGGAGAAGAAGTATGATTTTGTTATTTTTTATTTAATTTGGAAGGATTGGGTCCTTTGCCTACATACCCACAAGTGGGATCAAAACCAATGTAGTTCACTCTCAAAATTTATTTTTGGTGAGTTAGGTTAATTTTATAATTTTTGAAAAGAGTTTTGAGAAG
>Ga0228711_1000634_pt1 | contig 45302 bp, 33 predicted proteins | sample MedpolnodulmetaG_2_FD_177996 | JGI IMG/M metagenome (GOLD analysis project Ga0228711, IMG submission 177996) | Root nodule microbial communities from Medicago polymorpha collected in Santa Monica, California, United States - brown nodules | ecosystem: Host-associated > Plants > Roots > Nodule...
GAGAGAGAGAGAGATAGATATATATATATATATATATATATATATATATATATATATATATATATGTGATTGATGAACCTAAATTTTTTGTATTTAGCATCTATTTCTTACAAGCTTGTCCCTTATATAGTATCACCAAAATGATGAACATTTTTTCATAATATAATTGTTTTAGTTGGTTACAATGACATATGTTAATATGATTTTTAAAGGAGTATATATAACTGGAATCAATTGCCGTTTGCATAAATATTGGTAACGGAAAGATTGAAATGTTATAAAGAAAAACACAACTGAGAATAGTTTATGGAAATTAGAGTAAGAAGATTAATTAACTATGATTATATTACTGTCATGTACTCATTATTCCAAGGTTATATTTGGCCTAGGTGATCATTTTCCTTTTGGATTTGGATATTTTAGACGGCAATTCTTTCCCAAACTAGTAGTCATTTGAATTTGAAGACTTTAATATTTTTTGGTCTCTTAACTTATATTTGAGGTTGGTCTCTCAATTTTTGAAAAATCAATTTGGTCTTTTACATTACTATATATTTTTTATTTAGTTTATGAACCTTCTTTGACAATATAGATGCTATTTGTATGATATAAACATCAAATTTTAGGTCCCCATCTAAATCATATCTTAAACCCTCAAATCCTAACTGTATGCTACAACCATATTTTGGGTACGTACTTGTTTGTGGTAAATGTTTACCTATATTATATTGCATATTTTTAAAAAAAGTATTACAAACATACTTTTTTTTTATGAAATAGAATTTAGATTAGGGGAGACACGTCCTCGTGGAATGTTGGGACGAGCTACCAACCTCGTTAAAGATTTACAATAAAATTTACGTATAATCTACCAGTTGCAGAATTTAAGGTCAGGGAGATATGACCTTATTATATCGCCTCGTAACACAGGCTTAATTATCATTATCACATGTATACCATTATCTATATCATATCACACCTGTATCCAGGTTTCATAGCTTTAAAATTAATTAGGATTGGTTTATAAAATTTCATCACTGTTGATGGGTTCATCTAATGTCCTAAACATTGCAAGTGTATAAAAACATGGCAAATAGGAACTATGATCATGCAAAATGTGAACAATGTAACAAGGGTACAAAATATCAGCAAGAGACACATTCTATGATATTTTATTACTCTATCTGCATGATTGTAATACACTTCATAAAACCATTCAAAAGTTTGATATTTCTTCCCTAATAAAGAAGAGGCCAGAAGGGGAACCATCAGGAAGCAGTGCTAATCTCACAACACTAGCAGCACCTTGGTCAACAGGTAACATGCCAGTGTTTTTGTTGATGTCTGTTTTAACAAAACCAGGACACACACAATTGATGCACATGTTTGGATACTTCTTGGCTAGAATCCTTGTGTAAGAATTCATGGCTGCTTTTGAGACAATATAGGCAGACATGATTGTTGGCCACCCTTTGTTTTCAAGTGAACCTTCTTTGAAGTCTTTGATGAACTCTTTTAGTACCTCATCTATTCTCTCTTCTGTGAGATTTTCAATATCATCAAACACCCTTTTAGCCCATTGATTTGGTATATTCTGAAACATCACCAAAATTTTGCCTATGTTAAGAAGGTAAGGTAAAAACATATTTGAGAATGGACTAAAGTTATAAAAAAAAAGTTCAGGACTGAATCGTCGATTTAGTCCCATGAAGTTGTACGATATTGTCAATTTAATCCATAAAATTGTTAATATTTCAAAACAGTCCTTGAACATTGAAGTCTTTGATCATATTGGTCGTTTTGGAATTTAGTCCTTGAAATTTTCTACGAGCGGCTAAGTGCATGTATGGATTGGCAGAATCATGACGAGCCATTGCAATTTTGACAAGAGTTATACTTTGGAATTTCAACAAACTCACTGTGCCATTGCGATTAACAAACTCACTAATAATCCATACACTAATAACATTATTTTGATATTGTGTTAATTTAAGAGACTAATTTGACAAAGCATAGCAATTTCAGAAACTAAATTGGTGAATCATTCAAGTTTTGGTACTCTTGTTTGTACCTGCAATGATGCTGCTTGGGAGGAAACGTTAACAATCTTGGGAGAATTGGATAACTTGAGAAGGGGAAGAAATGCCTCAGTTGTTTCCTTAACACCATAGTAGTTTGTTTTTAGGCACTTTTGAGCCATCTCACAAGTTTGTGTCAATTGCTCCCAATCAACTGTTGATCCCACCTGCATTCATGTTGAAGAAATTCAAAGCTTTGATATAGAGGCTTCACATACACCAATGGTAATACTAGTAAATAAAATAAGAACACTAACCGTTTCATATGGATTGACACCACTAACTCCTGCATTGTTCACCTACACACACCAATCACCAGAATTTATAATACTTAAGAATCTAAAAGATTAATTCATATTAAACTAAGGATAACAAAGAAGCTGGCTTGTTATGTCCTTTACTTTTTGTGATATCATAAAACTTATTACTTTACCATCTATTATAGACAATTTAGGGAAGTGTGTCATGAGTTATCGTGAACTGATACTTGAAAATCGTTCGAAATTTTAACAACCATCTGTGCTGCTCGCAGCAAGTAGAAACTCACTAAATCAGTAGCCTCCTCACAACTTACGTGGTGACCCAATTGGGTGTCAGGTATGCAAAAAACAAGGAAAACAAATATTAGTGCTTCAAAAGCTATCTAGCTTATATTTGTTTTCTCTTATATTTGTTGAATCAACACCGATCAAGTCACTAACTCTAAGGATGTGGAGAACTAAAAACTTCTACTTTAAGGTGGCGGCGTAGATCAATCGAAATTTTGAACAATTTTTAAGCATCAGTTCACAATAGATCACATGTGACACTTCTCCACCACAACAATTTCTTGTATTATAACCAAATAGCAAACCACATTTTTGTATCTTTTATTTATTGATGGTGAAATTGTCAAAATTGCGGTGAGTCAATGTGATTTTGCCAAAAACTACATTTTGTAGCTTCAACAAAAGCACTGTGATTTCCCGAAATTCACCGCCACACCAAACATATGTTTGTAGATTCTTCGCGGAATTCACCAAACACAAGATTCTAATTTTTAAAATAAAAGCCATGATTACATTTTTTTTCCTGAAAAAAAAAGAAGTATTGAGAATGAAATCCATAGTTAGAAGATTTAGTAGTATGCATGCCTTCTTACCAAGATATCAAGTCTCCCAAACCTTGTCTTAAAAAACTCTACTAGTGAAGTAATACTAGCAGGGTGAGTGACATCAAGTTGGTGAAACATAACTTGGTCAGAGAGATCAAACTCTTTCAATTTCTCAATGGCTTCATGCCCTTTTTTCTCATCCCTAGCTGTGAGCATCACCTTGACACCATTTGAGGCCAACATTTTAACAGTCTCAAATCCTATCCCTTTGTTTGACCCAGTAACAACTGCATACCTGAAAAGCACAAACCTTAATTAAACAGTTCCATATAATACCAAGTAATATATGCAAACATACATAGGAAAATTGTATCTTTGCATGTGTGCTGATTGATATGAATGAATTACTCCACTAACCTTAGTTTTGCTGCAGCCATAGATGCTGAAATTCAATGAATGCATGAACCAAGGAGAGGGGTGAATAATGTAATCTAATCAGAATATAAATAATTAAAATGAAAATCCAATTTAGTCATGGACAATTTTGTGTCAGTCTAATTTAACCTTGGACTTAAGATAATATCAAACTAATATGTCTTTTGGAAATGATGAAATGTTAGAGACTAATTTGTCTTTTGTAAATGATGAAATGTTAGAGACTAATTTGTCTTTTGTAAATGATGAAATGTTATAGATTAATTTGTAAATTATTTTTTGTAAGGGCTAAATTATTTTCACTCAAATAATAATTAATCGTGAAGTGATTTAACTTTTACTGTAGTTGATGTTATCTTTTCAACAACCTCATTGTTCTTGATATACATGTGTAAAGTTATTTGGTAGTGGTAGTGGCAATACTTGACGACAAGTTACTAGACTAACCACCACACGTGAGGAAATAGACGACACAAAATCCAAAGAATGAGATTTTTATATCGGAAACATTTTTCTACTTTGATATTGTTTTCGTTTTTAAATGAATATTTGTTTATTAGAAATATGTCATGCCAACATAAATACACTATTGACTAATTCTATCTTATGTGTTTATATCTCTCGTTTTAAATAAAAGTGTTCATTAGATTAACCATGCATTTATACAATTTTATTTAGAAATATATTATTTAAACAAACATTTTAAAATAATTTATGGAATAACAAAAAATATATAATGTAATGTAGGTATTGACATAGACGGTCAAAAACTAAATTAATACAAAGAGAATAAGAACATTTTTTTTTTCTAAAAGTTATCCTATAATAGTTTTAAAGATATCATTTATTTTTTATTTATCACGTCTATATCAACTTTACAAAATATTCAAAAAAGTACTCATTATTCCAAGGTCGTATTTGGCTTAGGACCTAGGTGATCATTTTCCTTTTCGATATCAATATTTTAGACGGTAATTCTCTTCCAAGCTAATAATCATTGGAATTTGAAGACTAAAATGTTGTTTGAGTCCTTAACTTATACTTGAGGTGCAAGCTAGTCCCTCAATCTTTAAACATATCAATTTGGTCACTCATATTTTTATTTATTTTTTAAATATATATTTTCCCTTTTAGCTTTACATCATTTTTAATTTAATTTATAAACCATATCTAGACCATTTGAGGGTTTAAGATATGATTTAGGTGGTGATCTTTTTTTCTTTTTGTTTTTTTGTAAAAAAAAAAAACCACCACCAAAATTATATCTTAAAACCTCAAATCCATGTATGTTACAACTAAAGTTTTTTTTTTTATACTTGTTTATAGTAAATGTATATGTATTATTCCATATTTTAAAAGTGATTACAAACATACCTTTTTCTCCTAAATAAACATTTAGATTAAAGAAGACACACCCCATGTAAAGACAGAGAGAACCACCAACCTCATTGACGATCTAAAATGAAATTTATGTATAACCTATAAATTAAGAAATTCAAGGTCCCCATTTGGGGTTGACCTAGTGGTTGGCTTGGGATCTTGGAGTTTGCTCCTCCAAAAGTCTCAGAGCTTGCTCTGGCTTTAAACGGAGCCCCTGCAAGTGGGCGGTGAGATTGGTCCACTCAGATTAGTTGATTCTTGGATTGGATACCGAGTTTTAAAAAAAAAAAATCAAGGTCATGACCTTATTATACCCCTATATATTTTGCAATTTGAACCCCTCAATTTTGTTTTTGAAGCCCTAGATATGGTTTCAATACATTTAATAAAACCATTCAAAAGTTTGAAATTTCTTCCCTAATAAAGAAGAGGCCAGAAGGGGAACCATCAGGAAGCAGTGCTAATCTCACAACACTAGCAGCACCTTGGTCAACAGTTAACATGCCTGTGTTTTTGGTGAGGTCTGTTTTCACATAACCAGGACACACACAATTGATGCACATGTTTGGATACTTCTTGGCCAGAATCCTTGTGTAAGAATTCATAGCTGCTTTTGAGACAATATAGGCTGACAAGATGATTGGCCATCCTTTGTTTTCTAGTGAACCTTCTTTGAAATCTTTGATAAACTCTATTAGTAGTTTATCTATTCTCTCTTCTGTATGATTTTCAACATCATCAAACACCCTTTTAGCCGATTGGTTTGCTATATTCTGAAAAATCACCACAATTTTGCCAGTGTTGAGAAGGTAGTAATGTAAAATCATATTGTCGAGCATTGTCAATTTAGTCTATAATTTTTTTAATATTTCACAAGTAGTTCCTGAAATTTGAAATCTTTTATCGTATTGGTCTTTTAGGAATTTAGTCCTTGAAATTTTCTGTGAGACCAAATGTATGTTTGGATTAACGGTGAGATTTCAAGAAACTCTATTAGTCATTGTGGTTTTGGCAAAAGCTAAACTTTGGAGTTTCAACAAAATCATTCTCCCACTTTGATTTTAACAAATTGACCAACAATCCAAACATACACTAGTATTTTAAAATGATTTTGTTATTGTCTTAATTTAAGAGACTAATTTGACAATGCTAACAATTTCAGAAGTTTTGGTACTCTTGTTTATACCTTTAACAACGCTCCTTGGGAGGAAACATTAACAATCTTGGGTGAATTGGATAACTTGAGAAGAGGAAGAAAAGCCTCAGTTGTTTCCTTAACACCATAGTAGTTTGTTCTTAGGCAATTTTCAGTCATGTCACAAGTTTGTGTCAGTTGCTCCCAATCAACTGTTGATCCCACCTGCATTCATGTTGAAGAAATTTAAAGCTTTGATATAGAGGCTTCACGTACGCCACTGGTAGTTACTACAAGAGTAAACAAAATAAGAACATATACCGTTTCATAGGGATTGACACCACTAACTCCTGCATTGTTCACCTACAACAGAATTTAGAAGTTGGCGTGTCATTTTCTTTTACTGTCTGTGATATCATAAAACTTATTACTTTTTTGCCATCTATTATAGGAAACTTAGGAAGTGTTTCATGATCTACCGTGAGTCGATACTTGAAAATGGTTACTCTAACAATGATTTGTGCCACTCGCTTTAAGTAGAATCAGTGTTGGTTCAGAAAAAAAACCAATGAAATCGAATATTAGTGCCTCAAAAATCAGCTTATATCCGTAGATCACATGCAATATGGAGAAAGAAACTTCTATTTTAAAGAGGCAGCGTCGATCAATCGAAGTTTTGAACAATTTCCAAGCATCTTTCCACCGTAGATCACATGCAACACACATTTGTGTGTCCTTTTTTTTATTGGTGGCGAGATTGTCAAACTCTATCTCGATGAGCTGTGTGATTTTGACAAAAGCTACACTTTGTTGTTTAAGGATTCCCTAAAGATTCACCAAACACTAGATTCTCTCTTATTTTCAATATGCAAGCCATCAAATTACTTTTTTTTCAGAAAAAAGAAAAGTATTGAAAATGAAATCCATAGCAAGAATATTTAGTATATGCCTTCTTAGTTCTTACCAAGATATCAAGTCTCCCAAATCGTGTCTTAACAAACTCTACTAATGAAGTAATACTAGCAGGGTGAGTGACATCAAGTTGGTGAAACATAACTTGGTCAGAGAGACCAAACTGCTTCAATTTCTCAATGGCTTCATTCCCTTTTTTCTCATCTCTAGCTGTGAGCACCACCTTGACACCATTTGAGGCCAACATTTTAACAGTCTCAAATCCTATCCCTTTATTTGAGCCAGTAACAACAGCATTCCTGAAAAGCACAAACCTTTATTAAACAACTCCATATAATGCTGCAAATTATGCAAACATACATAGGAAAAAATATATATTGAATCTTTGCATGTAGGCTGATTGATATGAAAGAATTTTGTCAAAAAAAGAAGAAAGACATGTAAGAATAATATGGGCCCCAGAAAAATGAAGTAGTTCAAAGTAGTGTAGTAGTCATACTAACCTTAGTTTTGCTTCTGCCATAGATGTTGAAACTATGAATGCATGAACTAAGGAGAGGGGTGAATAATATAGTCTAATCAAAATATAAATAAATAGAATCAAAGATCCAATTTGGTCATTGACCAAAATAATATCAAACTAATCTTACATATTATTTTTTGTAAAGACTATTAGGAAACTGGATTTTCACTCAAATAATTAATAGAAAACCAAACATTACAAAAAGGATCTAAGCAACATCAGAAAAATATAACATTACATTGATGTTGGACAAGTAGCTAATTTTTCTTCTTATGTCCCTTATTTTAGCCAGACCGAGTTATATTCAATTCCCTTGGAGTTAAACATCTTGGCATTATAAGGTATCATACTTGTCTCAAACTTTGTCCATATTGAAGTATTGTATGCCCAACAGGAATAATAATGGTTACAACCTACTAGTTGTCTGTTCCTTAATATTATTGAACTAAAATATTGTTATTGGTCAATTCATGCAACTCCTTAATATATTTTTTTCGATAAAACATTCGGTTCTTATTTTTTGGTAATTGTAGGTTTTTTTTATTGAGAGTCGAATAAGAAGTGGATTATTGTACCCATGTATCAATCTTAACAGAGATGAAACAGCATTCAACTTTTTACAACTATATGCCAAAAAAATGTATATTAATAAGAATCTAATATAAAGTTAATAGCATGGTCTATCCCTAGACAATAGTAGTAGTTGTGTTTGATTTTCTTCCTCATTATTTTAGAATTATTTAACGATTTTTTATTTTTTTAAAGTTGGTGTTAATAAGGAAAGGATCCACCTCAATGCACTTACCATTAGAGAGAAATAGAACTAAACAACAGTTTTTTTTCTCTTTTTCTTTTGATGTTAAACAACTGTCTATCACACTAGTGGTGTGGAGCTTCTAAAATAAAAAAACCAATAAATATTAAATCAAAACTTCATTACTGATTACACAAACAATTTACGGCAGCAGAAAAGGGACACATCTTTTTCCTTCCTTTCTCTTCCCCTCCATTATTCGACCTTCAACTCTCTAAACCTTGTCAGTCATGAATTGCTGTGACTAAATATGAATAATGCAAGACCGTCGCAGAAATTTCATTTTTCATGAACTAGAGGGCAATACTCAGGGTACCACATATTTCCTCTGACATACTCCACAGTATCATCCTGAAATGCAGCCAAAGCAAACAACAATGAGTTAGCAGCAGCAGAATACGAGTAAAACCAGGGTAGCATTGAAATAAGAACCATGTATAAGATAAAATAAGAGGTTTGGTCAATTTTGCAATGGACTGTTTCTAATCATGTTTGTATTCACTCTTCCCTGATAGAATACAAATTATATCAGTCCACTCAACCAGAATATGCAATGCATGATTAGTGAGTAATCTGAGAGTTTTCATACTTCTGACATATGTTCAAGTTCTTTGGACCCAACACCCCCGTGTCCTTCAGCCAGTCCTTCAGCAATTGCTGCACGTAGAACAGCAGCCCCAACCTCTGCTGTAACATTTCGTATACTGCAGTGCAAAAGTAGAAATAATTTATTAGCTTCCACAAATAACCATATACATACCATTATTTCTTTTAAAAACTTGTGTACATAGTTTTGTTTCTAAACAAATTGATTTTTATTTTTCTAAGCAATTCAGAAACTTGCTAATGAAAAGGAGAGCCAAGAAAAAATGAAAATCAAATGATAACAAAAAAAAAATGGAACATTACCTATCAATGGATGGATACAAGATTCCTTTTTGGATATCTTCCTCTGTCATGTATGAAGCAAGGCTGTCAGGATGACAGTATGTTAGTAATATATTTAAAAGGCATTGAGTGGCATCGCATCAGAAGGGTAGACAAAATCCACAATTGATCTAAAAACTAAATATTAATAAGCTTTTCATCACATAATTTTAGAAGAAATGTGCTGAAAGTAGTGTAGAGCTAGTGGCAAGGGACTGCCGTGTATGTTAATATTCTTATTTATTACTTCATAGAAACAAAGTCCCCACCACATATCAAGACATGTAGAGAAATTTTCAAAGAAAGGAGGTAGGAAACAGATAAAAATGATTAGACAATAAGTGAGAAGGTCAGAGTGCTCAATTTTTTCGGCATAATACCAAGCCCTACAAACATCAAACAAGATAAATTTTCTAAACTTCCACTGGCGCCAAACTATACCATTCAGATGCTGCCTGCAACATTCCATCTGTTATATGATGAGCACCAGACAGAAGTGATCCCAAGCCAATCCTGAAATGGAAGGTTACAATAGAAATTACCCCAACATTTTCATTCAAAGGCATGATTCATGAAAATTTATAAGCTCACACCCTACCCTGGAAACAGGTACATGTTGTTGGCTTGATTTACATGGCCAACTCTTCCATTTCCTGTACAAAAATTATTTTTGAGGTAATGGTAAAAATTAAAACATAATTCTGAACAAATCAACCAAACTTTGTACCACAAGATGTATATCCTATATATATATAGCCTCCATATCTGAGAAATATATGAAAATGACAAAATACTTCAAAGCCAAAAAAATAATATTAACAGGTAATTACCAAGATCTACATTTTCAAAAGGGCTTCCACTTGCAAACACTATGTTTTCTCCAGCATGATTAAATGCATCAATAGCAGTGCACTCAGCTGTACCAATAATAATAAAAATATCAGAATGAAATACATAGACATTAGCAATTGTGAGTGCTGAATAAGCCTTACAAACAAACCATTCATAGTGGGATTAGACATGGCAAAGATAGCCGGTTTTGTTGAAACAGATTCTCTCATTGCCTTAAGAACCTGAGTTGAATCCCAAAAATTAAAATAAAGAAATCCAAACATGTCTATTGCATTTAATTGTTGAATATACTTCACTGAAGAAGAAGAAGACACTGTCAGAGTTTAAAAGGTAATTACCTGCTCATTAAAGACACCACCAACCCCAGACAATCCAAGCAGCACATGTGGCTTAACCTTCTTAACCTAAAGATAATTGGCATCAACAACAGCATGCACATGAGTATCTTTAACTAGCATTATTTAAGTGTCTTCTTATACAAACATGATTATCTATGGTGTCATAAATTCTTAATTTATTTTATTCATAACTAACAGACTTAAGTCAATGGAATTTTCCTCAAACAAATTCAGGAGCATTACCACTTCAATGATACTAGCACCCTCTGCAAGCCCTTCAAGGTCTCTTGGATTTTTAGCAAATGGAACTGCAGCTGGATCTAGATTACTCCTTTCTGTCGTGACAAGACCCTGCATTCAGGCATCACGTCATTATTGACAGACTTAGATGATGAATCTTATCAACAATGGCTGAATCGGATAGGTACAATGAAATAACATAATCCAAAACAGATATGCCAAAGAGCATATATTTATCATGCCGTCAAAACTATAAATGAAAACAAATTAAGACAGATTTTGACGATATAAAATTGAGGATATTTGGATTACAGAAAAATGAGCCAATAATCACGAGGTAACATCATATAGAATCATGAAGATTATTATGGATTAGGTTCTTCAACTTGAAGCAATAGCAATGCAACTGTGCAAACAAAGACAGTGAAAACATACATTTTTATCAATTAAGAAAAATTGACTTTTTGCTGCTGTTTCACTGCACCCTGACATCCTTGAAACTGCTTGGACAGCCATGTTAAGAACACCAAGCCCTGCACTGCAAGTCGGGCAAAAAAATATCATGTAAGGCAGGAGCGGGCAGTTTTTTGGCAGCCTTGTTAGGCAGAAAGTAGCGATAACGAGAAGCATGACGGAACAATAAAACAAACTGGACACAATAAGGATTACATCACAATAAGTTTTGAAAGTACCTCCCAGCTCCAGCTATAACTATCTTTTGTTTCGTAAAATCAGACAACGGTCGACCTTGGGATCTCACAGTTCCCAGTAGTCCAGCAAGTGCAACACCAGCTGTACCCTATTGGACAATGAAAATAATGGGAAATCGAGATTTCAGTAGTTACTTCAAGAACACGGCTCCATCACTTAAATGATTGAACATTTTCAACATTAACAAATATATCACTTATTCACCTGTATATCATCATTAAACATGCAAAACTTATGGCGATATCGTTTCAGGGTTTCAAAAGCCCACTTCATTTGGAAATCCTCAAACTGAAAAAATAAGTCATTATCAACCAGTTGCTAATGTAAACATCAAGAGCAACATGTTCTAAAAGAAATGCATACCTGCACAATAGCCTTCGGCCATCGTGCGTGAACAGCTTCCATGAATTCATCCACAATAGAAAGATACTCTTCACCTTCCAACCTAGGTTGTCGAAGTCCTAAATCTGTCACATGAAAATCATGTCAGAATTTTCACACTGTAAACTATGAAGAATTAGGATGTTTGCTTTCTTCTTGCTCAAGAGACAAAAAAAGTGGCAGAGCCATTATAAAATATTATTTAAATGCAATCACATAATCTAGGATGCTGAAAAACATGAAACCTTCCTCCAGTTTGTAAAGCAAATATGTCCCCCGAAAATGAGAGATGAGACAATACAACAATAGAAATACGCAAATTAAATATCTAACAGAATGAATTCAACTCACAAAGGCGATCATCAAGTAGCTTTTGATTGTTTGTTCCAACATCCAACATGATCGGAAGTATCTGCCACAGTTGGGAAAAAAGCATACAGCATAAGTTACCAAGAGTTGCTGGCCATACCAAGTTCCAATTAAAAATGAAAACATACCTAAAATAAAATACACAAGTTGAGGAGAAATTAATGATACATGGAGAGTGAGTAAGGGAAAAGAAACACATACTCTTTGTGGGTTGATACCGGCAGCTGCAACATACATATCAAGTTTTCCTATAGGTATTCCAATGCCTTGAACTCCAAGGTCACCTAACCCAAGAATACGACTACCATCTGTCAAGACAATCATGTCTACCTGAAACAGGGAAACATGATAAAGACCAATTCTAACAAATGAATAACAATAGTCAGGAACAAGAATGTTACTCAATGAACCAAAAACCTCCTACATTGCAACAAGGCATATAGTCACATAACAATGCATCCAGTAACTGGGACACTTACCAATGCAGTCACAAAAAAAGATAAGAAATGAAGTAACCAGATTCAAAGCTAAATACCTAAATCGTTGAAGAAGTTCTATAAGTTTTAAAATGAGTGCCAGTTTTATGCATGATAGGTGTTTTGAGAGTACAAAAGAACATATTTACATAAAGAAAGAATAAAATAAACTAACCTCCTCTAGATTTTCCTATATTTACCTACCTCCCCTCTATTCTTACGCTAGCTCAGTATATTATCCAAAATTCAAAAAAATAAGAATATAAAAAGAAAGTATATAAAGTTACGTGTCTAAGAGAAGTCCTCAATTCCACTAATAAAATAAAAAATATTTGCCGCAGCTAACTGGATCCATAACAAAAAGGCAACATCCTGCTCATTTGAATTACACTGTATCCATCAGGAAGTTAAAATTTTACTAAATTCATCGACAAAATTAAAGTTACTGCAGAATTTGTTATATTCCAACCCGCACAAACTTGAACAATACTATGTAGATGTTCCAGCCCATGGAAGGGAATAATGAAAAGAATATGTCACTTCCATTTCAATTAAGAACTGAAAGAAAAGGGATACAGTATTTACCAAGATCAATTAAATACCTGAGGAGCTGGCCAGTTATAAATCATCGACATCATCTCTCCTTTATCTTTGGCACTAAAATACATTCCACGTGGGCGTCTATATAACCCACAATAATTTTGACACACTAACCCAACTGTAGGAGTATAAATTATTGGAGCAAATTCTTTGATGTTATCAATAAGTGCCTGAAGAGAATGAAAGGTAACGACATAAAAACGTTTAGGAATAAATATTAGCATATTTTCTCACATTAACAACCCAATTTCATCATCAAACTCACTCTATAGTACAGAGTCTCATTCCTGTCATGTAGTCTATTTAAGATCCTCCATTTGGATAAGGAAACAATTTTATCCGATTGGCCGTGGGTGTTCTTCTCCAATGATCTATATGAGCTCACTGGAAATGTAAAATAACATGTTATGTCTATCAAACATTAAAAACGAGTAACAAACGTGAAGATAATATCACTAGCTTCACTAGCACTGTACATAATATAAAAGATAGCCAACAGTTACTGAGATTGAAGAACATAGATGCATATAATAGTATCCGAAGATTATGGATAAAACTTACTAAAACGGTCATATTGCTCCTGAAATGAAATGATACGAGGAGGAAGGAGGCCTCGAAGCCCCAAACGATCCCTTTCAGTTAAAGGAAATCCAGTATCCTACATGTCGAGAATAAAAAAAACAAGAGTTTTAAATCCAAACTTATGATTAAGAACTGGTATAAGAAACTTGAAATTTTATGCAGACAGTAAATATTTTTTTCATCTAAATACAGGACCAGAAGTCACATTGGACCATAACTAATCCAAGGGGAGTTGGATGGCACATATAAGGGTAAAGCTTTTCCCAATGCTTATTTTTGCATTCGTAAAACTTGAATTCAAAACATCGCCTAAAGTTAACCAAAACTCTCGCCACTTCAATAATAAGAAGCCTATTGTAAGTTGTAACACATTGAATGTTACATTCAGAATTTGTCTAAACTAACCAAAAACTACTACCATGTATAATATGAGTAGTATCAATAAGTAGGAGACACTAAAAAAATTGCTCCATTTAATTAACTTCAAACTGCACATCACATGTATATAATAATTCCAAGGCAAATACCTGAATTCCAAACTAATATCAATGTTCAAACTTCAAATCAACTAAACCAAATCACACTGAGTCGGTTTGTTACATCTTTTTTACATGAAAAAAATCACTCTTTTAAACAAAATAATTACTTTTAGATGTTTTCATCTATTTGTTATAATCTAAAAACTGCTTCAAATGAGTTGTTTTGAGTAGCTTCTAAAAAAAATCATTTTTTCCGTAACTGAAACACAAAACAACTATAACATTTTTTTAGAAACATGTAAACTATCGAATATCAAAATCACATTTTTATTACAATTTGTAACAAAATGACCACATTTTCCATAAACAAAAATACAAATTCATTCATTCATTAATGAAGAAGAAAAATAAAAAGAATTACAATCTGAAAACACTAATTAAAAAAGAAAAGAAAGAGAGAAACAGAGTGAAATTGAAGAGGAAGATGATGAACCTTGTTAAACCAAGGATCATGAAGAATATCAGCACCACGTTTATGAACCATACACGGAGCAGGTATCACAGTGGAGAACAACCGCGATCGCGATGATGCAGCGAAACGCGTAACCTTCCACATTCTTCCAAATCAAAGAGATTTCGCACCTTTTTCACGTTGAAGGTGAGAATTGAGGTAGGTGAGGTGTTATGTTATCAGAGAGAGAGAGAGAGAGAGAATTTATAGGATGAGGAGTGAGAAACTTTCTCTCTCTTCACACTGTGTTGTGTTGTGAGAGAGGTGAAAGAAACAGTTTGATTCAGTTGTGGCAGGTGCTGCCCGATACTGATACGGGCAGCGTTGAAATGTAAAAGAGGAAACTGCCCTATGAGATACGGGCAGAGAAGAATAGGGTCAGTGTTGTAATGTGAAAATGACTAACCAAATTAAATCATTGTACTATCGCTTTTCTTTCTTTCGTCATTAATATTTAATATTCATTTTCGGTTTTTAAATAAATTGTCAAATGATTTTATATAATATTTAAATAAATTGTCAAACCGTTTTTTTAGGAGAAATAAATAGTCAAATTTTGTTTAGGAAAAATATTAATTGAAAACCAAAAAAGTTGGAATGGTGGATAATATATAAAAAAGGGCAATTGATTGAGTGTAAAACAAAAGTGGATGATAATATTTAGAATGTTCCTCTAAAAATATATATATTTCAAATGTTAAATTAAGTGAGAAAATTTAGAGATGCTATCACTAAATAAAAAAGTTTTTTTTTTAAGAAACTAAACTAACCTACCAAAATTTGAAAGAGGAACTTATTTTAAGGTTTTAAGTCAACAACGTTATCTTACAAACCCAAATGGGTTAATATAAAAAAAAATGTTAACTTTTTTTTACTTTTATAAATCCAAACAATATTATTTTATACTACTAGAAAAAGAATTAGCTTGACATATAGTAAAATATTTGTACTTTTTTATATCATTGTAATTCTATTAATTACCAATATAGTTGAAAAAATAGAGTAATATTATAAAATAGTAACTTTTTATAAAACTTCATACAAACATGATTTTAAACAAATTGATACCATATTTAAAAAAAATAAAAAATAAACACCGACAAAAACAACTAAACAGGAACGGCGTCATCCGTGCGGAGGGTATAAACTAGCAGCATATATGTAGAAATGATCAAATTATATATTGCGTAACACTTGCATTATATTATAACACTCAATAACTTTTCATCATAGTATTCATATTCAATTCTTTTTCTTCTTTTCTAGTTTCATTTTATTCATATCAATTTGTTGAAATTTGAAAAATTTGATGCATTTATTGTATTATATAAGTATATATATCATATATATTTTATTTCAATGAGGTGAATTTGTACAAGTTTGTGAGAGTTAATTTCACATAGACAAAATATATATTTTTTTGGACAAATCAAAACATGTTTGTTTAAACTCTCAATTTTTTGCTATCAGCCTCTTTATGTAATTTCATAAGTACAACTTAAATAATAAAAGATTAATGAGAATGTTTGATATACCGAAGTGCATGTTCGAATATTCAACTCTCTACTTAGTGACACTAATTATGTGTAAGTTTTGTCGTTAAGCCTTAATAAAAGGAAAAAAGTATTCTTAAGCATTGATCCCATAAGTATGAGACATTTCTCCACCTTAGATGTCATCTTAAAGTAACATGATACTTTTCAAAGCATAGTTTGATCACTTTTTTTCTTCTTCTAAATTACCTATTTTAGAAATATGATATCACTGTCAAGCATTCAAGCTCATGCCAAATATGCTAACCAACATAAGTAGCCTTCTAGTTGTATTTTTGTTTCCTCTAATTTTCAAACTATCCTTCCATTTTATCAACTTTGTCAGTCTAAGAATATGCCGTGTCCACAATAGATGGTCAACAAATTAAGGAATCTGTTACATTATAGAAACACTTGCAAAACAATGGTCGCTTATAAACCACAGACAAGTAAGAGACTATGAAGCAAGACGATATAATTTTTGTTGGAATGTGTTCCATGCATATAAATTTGATTCGAAGGGGTAAAGAATTTATTCATAGAATAAAAATCCATGTATCTATTCTCATAGTAAAGACATATGGGGATAGGATGAATTTGGTTGAGAATTATAGAATTTGATTCCATTAAATGCAATGGATGGAGATGGATTTTTAACCTTTCTAAAATCATGTGAAAATTGGAACCAAATCTGAACATATTCCATTATGTTAGAACTTTCACCTCATTCGATTAGTAGGCAATTGGTCATTACTACTGGTTTAATTTAAAGTTGGAAAAATACCTTTTACCACGTACCCATAAAACAACAAAAACCAAGAATCTCACTTACCACCACCCATGTTTTCCACTAAAGACCAAAATATTTATTATTTAATTAAAAAGAAACTGTCACATGTTGATGTTTGTGTGTATCATATATTTCTTGGTTTGTTCATCAGTGGTATATATTATCCTTCTTGTTTCTCTTGAATTGAACTTAGTTGATAGAGATATTGTATTATACATCTAAGAGTTGGGGTTTAAATACTAAACTTTCCATTTATTTTTCGTAAATATGAATCTTTTGTCATTAAACTATTAAAAAAATAAAAAAAGGCATCATTTTTCTTACAGTATAATATAATCAAACAAATTAGATACAAATACCTTTTCAGTCCACAACAAAAAGAAAAGGCAATCATGCATTATAAACGGTGCTAGCAAAATTATGGACTGCGTATTATTATTATTTATCTGAAACTACATCTTTCAACACTTTTATGTTAGATTTTTCTTTTCAAAAATACCCTTAATTTTCAATACAAATAATAAATAGATAAGAATAAATTTAAATTTAAATATTAAAAAAAATGTAACAAACATGAGCAGAAAATAATGTTAAAGATTGGACTTTAAATCCTTAAAAAAAATTGATAACAAAAGTGAGCAAAAAATAATGTTAAAGATTGGACTTTCATGATTCTCAACCTTAAATAAATTGAATGTCTCCTTAAACAAACGTGACAAGGAAGTTACTAACCTTAGTTTCGTTCCCGCATTGTTTAGTTTTTTTCAACCTCTCTCAACCCCCCTGCATCAGAATTCATAATTAACTTGCTCTTGAAGATTTCATTATATCTGACATTGACAGAAGCAAAGTAACTTCTATGATTTATAGCATTTACAAGAACAATGGTAAAGGGACTAAACTAGCGTGAGTTAACTCATGCAGTTTTTTTCTTTTTCTTTCATGTTACAACTAATCAAAGTTGATTAATTTTATGGATTATTTGACTTTGCTGATTTATAAGTGATTATGATTCAAATTGTTTGCGTAACAATAGTTTGATAGTATTTCGAGTTTGAGTGATGAATCCGCTCTCCACTCTTTAATTGTTTTCTTTCATAGTGTTATTTGTTTTGAGTAGTCAATTACATGCACAACAGCCACTGTTAACAAGCGTAACAACAATTACAACAAAGAAAATAAATCAAACCCCTTACACAAAAACCTCTAAAAACTTATCCACGATTATTAAATAAATAAAATTAACCCGTGGTATAGAGCAAACCATTCTATTTAGTTTATTGGGATAAGTTGGAATTAATGTTTAGAAATCATCTACGATTGGAGTTTTTAGGTTGTCTCTAATTTTTGTGTGAACTATGAACCCTATTTTTTGTGTTTATAATTTGGATAAAGTTTGTTGCCTTAATTCTAGGTTAACAAAATATTGCTTTGATTTTTTTTTAAAGAAAAATATTGGTTTGTCAGAAAAATGGTAACAATCTTTACTTGCGGTTAAAAAGACATAACTGATACAACAAAACAATAGAAATACAGAATTATAAGTTATGGGGAAAATCACGTAAATTATTATTATAGAAACAATTCAAGTGATCACATAATAATAAGATCACCATAACCGAAATACATAATCATATCAACTTTACGAAATTAATTTTTTCAAATCGTATCAACCAATTCATAGGTTATACTTATATTCATTTTTTTGGTCTCACCTCCATTAAAATATTGGTTCGTTGTTATGGTTTGCTACTTTGGATAGAAATACATTGTTAAAAATCTTTTTTTCTTCAAAAACAAAATGTTACAAGTCTTCTTTATCAAGGACCGTGTCTTCAATTTGAAAAACCAGTCCCAAAAATCAATAACATTTTTTTTTTTTAGTGTAAAACCACTAACAAATTACATAGAACGACTTGACCACAAAAAAAATTGAACGATACGATTTGAAAAAAATTAGGCATTTGCATCAACGCATATATTGCTCAATCAATCTAAATCCAATTTAATTCCCTCCCACCATAGATCTCCCAAAAGAGCTGAAATTATACAATAGAAATAGTGGACAATATTTTGTTTATAAATCAATATATCAATAATTTTCATTAATATTTTAAATTTAAAAATTTAAATCAAAATTATAAAAACAAGCATAATAAAATAATCACATGCGTCCTTCAAAAAAATAAAATAATCACACGCGTTAGCGCAGTAGAAAGAGCGGACAGACGGACATAAAAGATTTTTAAGAGTGTCGTCTTTCCGCTAGTTATAAGATAAAGTTTGATACAACTTTCTTTGGGGAAGGAGATTTTTAATTATTTTTAACCCAAATCATGAGCAAGATAGTATACAATTCAAGGACTGGTGTGTGTGGATTAAATCACAATCTGTTGAGATTAGTCATAGCTAGCCTTGCGACACTGTTACCCGTTCCTTTCACATAAGAATAGAATGACAGAAGAAATCTCTATGCAATTTCTCATAATATTTCCGTTAAGTACAGTGTTAACTTTTTTTTTTTTTAACAAACAAAAATGAGATATATATATATATTATAAACAAGGTTAATTTAGCATGCACAAGACATGCAAAAGGTAAGCCAAGCAGCAACATTACAACAAAAAGGTGTTGTTCTAAAAGAGCACCATCAAAAAGTTAGGGCAGATTACACAGTAACACCCATACAAGGTAGTAGATGTTTCCACCAGTCATGATAATTATAGTTAAAAGATGCCTCTGTTGATTTCAGCCACATAAAAGAATTTAGTTTAACTTTTTCAGCTAAAGTAGAAGAATCACAAGTTGTATCTTGGAAAACACGGTTGTTTCTTTCTTTCCAAATAGCCCAAACAGAAACAAACCAAATTATTTTCAAGAAAGAGTGAGTGACTCTAGGCAATCCGGCCATATTAATGAATTGAAGTAAATGTTGTCGAATGTCACCTGGAAACACCGCAGATATACCCAACCAATGCAAGATATGAGCCCAAAGCGAACTGAAAGTGTTACAACCAAAAAATAAGTGTGTTGCGGTTTCTGGTTCACCGCACCCAGACACACAAGTCAAGTTAGCTAATAAAAGGACACGCACCGCACCAAATTTTCTCTAGTAGGAAGTCTGTTCCGGAGAAGACACCACACAAACAAAGACACCTTTGAAGGTATATTCTTATGCCAGACGTCATCTACCATCATCCTATCCACAGAGTTACCATTATTGGTAAGTGGTAAGCTTAACTTTTTTTTCTTTCTCAAAGGATACAATGTTAGCTTTTGTTTATTGGGTATGGAGCTTGATACAATTTTGTGTGAACCGGATATCATCCGCGCATGATAGAGGAAACTGATAGCTAGAGTGTGGAATTTAAATGGACAACAAACTCTTCTAGGAGTTTTAACGATATCATATGCATAATATTGGATTTGAACCTAAGACTTTAATTAAGCTAGAAGATATTCATGTGATCTTATCTAAACGATTTTAATTCAAGATTATTAAACTTTTATCCCAAACATATTGTAAAGCCTGCTTCATCCAAGTTGATAATAAACTTCCTAACAAAAAGTAAACCCTAAAGTAGAGCGAGCCTCACCCATCCTATGGGTAGCAGGAGCATTAATTTAATGCAGGGTGAAAACCCCATTTGGTTATTCATAATTTAGTCCCTCACAAAAGTAAAAGTTTAAGGATGCATTTGATTTGCTAAACAGTATGTATTGGACAAAACAACACAACACAAAGTAGAACAAAACATGACAAATTTTTATGGTATTGAATAATTTTGTCTTATACAAATTTTGTTGGACAGAGTTATTTTGTATTTTAGATAACTTGCATGTGGAACAAAATGACAATATTTCATGTTATTGTCACGTCTCAACCTCCAATTTTACAAATCAAATATTGTACAGCTGAGTTGTTATGTCTTATCCTTTATTTTTTTTAGCTGATCAAACACACCCTAAATAGTTTCCGAGGTCACAAGAAAGTTATAAATTACTAAATTGAGTCTTGACTCTTTGATGTAATGAATTATTTTCTCAGACCCAAATTATAACTTTTTCTGTAGAGTGCAAACGGGTTCTTAAGGATCCTTACATTTAAAAATTTGACGGTCCCTGTTGATATTATTTATATATTCCATTCATTTAATACAAAATAATTTTTTACCCAGAATTTAAATGGGGAATATCGCATGAAATAAGTTTTGTAGAAACTCAACTGCCGAGTACAGAAGAAAATGAGGACCTAAAAACCAGAAGTTAAATGAACAAAATCGATATAGCATCAATTACTATATAGTAACCAGTAATGCCAATTTGAACAAGCTCTCCAAAGAATCCAGGCATGAGCAGCTTATTTAAAATTTCTTCAGTTTTCAAATGAAACTCAGTGCAGCAAAAAAAAAAGTTCTATTACAATTATCCTAGACCCAATCCGTACATAACATTGACAGCAGCAACTCTTCAATGCTGTTCATAACAAGGAAATTTTGTTTGACAAGACTTGAAAACCCACACAACTGATGCAATTGATAGTTCAAGATTATTCGTAGTCTTTGTAGTCTTTGGTTCCAAAGTTCTTGCACCACATTTGGGAAGGGATTGGACGAACCGGGTGATGTGGTCGTTGCTGAAGAAAGAGTTCAAAAGATATTGTTAGCCAATATAATATATACTAGTTATGGCAAAATGCTACTAGTAAACATCATAACACTACCAAAAAAGAAAACATGATATACAAAAATTTCTGGCATTTCAAAAAGTTAAAAAGAATAGCAGCAGCAACTAGGAAAAGTAGAACTAGATTCTTCCAGAAAGAAATTCAAGTCGTCCATCTATTTCCAAAGCAAATCATTGGTAAATTTTCTGGTTGTGGCAAAGCGAAACAAATATTCTATTTATATGCACATAATTCTAGAAACCAGAGAGCATAAAATCTATATGATGCACACACAGACAACTGCCAATTAAACATAAACTCTACCATAGTTGCTTGTTCACTGAAGATTGTAGATTTCAATCAATAATTAACCCCATTTTTTTGAAAGTGGAACAACAGGGGAAAAGACAAAGGGAATTAAAATTTACGGATCACATCTATACAATAATGTTGGGTGAGTCCTGGAAAATCCCAAGAAACTGCAGCAAAAGACTTTGCCAGTCACAATTTGGTATTATACAGACACCTATTGATATTATACGGATATTTTTTAAAAGCAGAAAATAAGGTGATGTTTTTGCAATTAAACAGAAGAAACACCACAACAAATAGTTCAGTCAGCAATTAGTTTGTTTTCCTTTTAAAAAGTATGAAATAACGATATGTAGGGACTGGGGCAGATGATTGTTGTTATTTTCAACCGTAAATATGAAACACAACTGCCCCATCTTCCCCAACTTTATGCTGCAGGGAACTCTTTTGGAAGAGTGCAATAATTGCAGCACAACATCAATACACACAATCCCTGCTCAGAACAAGGCCTTCTTCCTATACAACACTACAAGAGAAATGCTAAAACAACCTCTGACACACTCTTTTTACACTTGCTCAACTAATATTATGACAGGCAACCTGCAGTGTCAATTTAATGTATTTTTAAAATAAATTCTACTAATTTTTTATTTAGTCAACACACGTTTTCCCCAAGGTCTTCAAATCACTGTCTACAGGCTTCACAGCAAGACCGCCTTCACCGTCAACCTCACCAAAATCATGGGAAGCGAAGAGGTGATGACATCCTTTGCATTGCAAATAAGGCAATGAGAGAACACAAATCGTCGGAAATTTGTTCCAGTATTGTGTTAAAGAACACTTGAATTGGGACAAAGAAGTCAAATTCTAGCACATTTCTTCTGGTCGGGGTGTGGTGAGAAAAAGATGGAGAGAGGGATGGGATAGAGTAAGGCAAAGAACCATTTTTTGACGGAAAATAAAAAATAACCATTTTTTGAATATACAAAGAACCTGTTTTTTCATGGACTAGCATCCTCACAAATATGTAAAGCAGCAGCATTGGTTTGGCTTGTTGAGATGTGGTAGCTGTATTTGAGTTTGAGCACGACTAGCTTTTTGTGATTCTCAGAAGTGGGATCTCTACTCTCACAAGAGATAAGAGTCAAAGCAGAGAACATTTAAGATTTTTTTTTAAAAGTTGAATAAAAAAAAAAGTGTGGTATAGCTGCATATTCAGTTAGCCTGTAATGCTTTTAAAAAAATAATGCAATGGTTTAGTGTTCAAGAGAGTGTGTGAGAGAGACGTTGTCCATAGCATTGCTCTACACTCCAGTTGTTTCGACCTAACTATTAGGAATTAATTTACACTCTACAGCTACATATACCACACATGAATAAGAGCCTAACTAATCTCTTTCTTTGGGAAAAAGAAGAGAGGGTGGGGGATACGTGATAGACAATACTGACAAACGTGTGCTACGAAATAATGTTCTTTCGAATTTGACCTATTTTTTTTGGGAAAGGAAAAAAAAATCTAACGATAAATATGTTTTTCTTCGCTATAAAAATTGGCAAATTTTTATTTGGTCTTCATTTATTTGTTTTTAATCCCTACATTTACAAATAATAGTATGTTTTTAGTCCCTCACCATTCACAAACGACTAAAAAAGCACATCATTTTTGTATAGCACAACATATTTAAAATTAATATGGACCAAAATCAAAATTTGCCAAATTCACAGGGGTTAATACATATTTAACCTGAAATTTCCATATCCTAAAAAGGTTCTCTTTCAGTCAAGACTTGCCAAAATATTCCTAAAAGAAGAAGCTAAAATCTTCAATCCTCATTACTATCAACAAAAAAGAGGTGGGCAGATCTACTTGTTAGCATTTACAAATTTAAAACAACATCCATTTGCTCTCCCGTAGAGACAATGTGAGAAAAGAACCAATAAAAGCAAACAATGACAATGGAGAAAACAGTTTACACCATTTGAAATTTTGAATTCAACACATCCACTACTTATCATAGGTTTGTACTTATGTACTTAACTCATCAGTCAAAAATCTCAAATCACAAAGGATGGCATAAAACCCCACCCCATAACAACAAAGACAACTAAATTCTTTCACACTAGGTGAGAACAGCTACATGGATCAAACAAAACCATAATGTGTTGAAATTTGGGGCCTAACTCATACTTACAAAACCGGCTTGTAAGGTGAGGAGTGCTTCCTCTTTATAAACTCTCATCAAGCTTCCTATCTAACCGATGTGGGACTAAATCCACCCCCTCAAAGACAAGCCAACATAAGGCAACTAGGGGCAGATCGCAATTAAGGTGGAATTACCAACACACTCCCTCACGTTCGGGGCGGGATTTCCAACATAATGCCCAATCATGAATCATGCCTAAATATAGACATCTAAAATTCTTTTAATGTTTTGGCATAAATTATTTATGGTCTCTCCCTGCCTCCAACAATTAGACTATTCTCCATTTGTTTCTATGAGTCCTCTCCATATATGACAAAATCACTAAAAACAAGACTCACCTTTTGTACAAATGGGAGAAACCTCAATTTTCTCTTTAATAATTTGATTCCTATTCCTATCTTGTTTTGTGTGCACAGTGCCGACTCATTTGCAACATTGAGCTTTACTTTCTAGTTGTCTCTTTATTGCCCAATATTCAATTCCATATTACATATGATTGTGCAGTAAAATTTTCTTATAAGTTGTGTATTTCTATCACAAATTCCACTTTCTCCATTTCATCCACCCAAATTGAGCCCTTTGACTAACATCTCTCTCCATCTCCCTATCATACTGTATAATGGAATCAACATACTTAAACCATGGGACTGGAGGCATGGTATATATTCTCCAATTTTCACATTTAAGCTAGAATTGTGTACTTCTTGCTAAACTTACATTTCATGTACTTTTTTATGGACCTCAACTAAAACCTCAAGACCAAAAGGAGAATCCAAGTTCCATGACAATATCAATGATCTTTTTTCCGGTGGCTCATGCAGGTCTCAAAACTACGATAAAATCAATGATCTAGAACGGTAGTATTACACAGAAAGTTCACACAAAGCTAAAGCTATAATGACAGAACAGGAAAGCAGTTCCAATACAGAAGGAAAGAACACACCGGAGAATAGTCTAAACAGAACTTTGATAAAGGTGAAAACAAGGAAAATTAATGAAAAGACAATGCTTCCAACAAATAAGCTAGAAAATAATCATACACCATTCAACCCATCTTTGACATTCATGCAGAGTACCTTAAAGTCCATTTCCAACTCATAATTCAAGGAATCACTCCTAACTCAAATGCCAGCCCTTACATGGTTTAGAAACCATGAATTTTAAAAACCACATATGAAATCTACAATACCACGGACTTATATTATGGTACCCAATCCCATGAATCGGTGAAAATCTCACTTCCCCTTTGATTAAAATTGTTGCTATTACATAACTAAAACAATTCAGAACAATATTTTCTAAACACAAAATCATCAATAAATAGCAGCACAGAACAAAACTACAGCATACTAGCCAATTTATCAAAGTAAACATTGAAAAGATCATCATATGCCCAGATCATCATTAACATTACCATTAAAATTAGCCGAAAACATTCTTAATTTTGTCAAACAATATCAACAATAAAATCCGATCAAATTAAGATTCCACTATCCGGTTCCTCATTTCTTAACAACGTCAAAAATGAATCAAATATATGATACAAAAACACAAAATTTCCCCAAAATATTCATAATAATTTGGAGAAATAAAATCAAAACATAGAAATCTGGTAAAGAAAACAGGAATTAGATTGAGAAAGATAGAATGAAGAACCTCAAGTTTAGCTGAGAGTTTGAAGATGGGGATACAAACGAGGACGATACCGAACATAGCGATGGCGGTGTTGCGTTTCCAGTGTTTAGGGCGACAGTGAGGGCCACCAGTCATACTCCATACCTTGTACCTGAAATCTCCACCATTGCCTCCGGCGTTACCGTGATCTGCTCCACCACCTCCCATTTTTGTTCTAAAATTTCAGAATCGAAAATTCGAAACCCTAATTTGATCAATCGCGTTTGATTTTACACAATTGTGTTTGGGATTGGGAAGAAGTGAAGAATGAGAAGGAGGATGGGATATAACTCAGTGTGTGACTGACCACGGGCTTATCGTAGGGTTAACTAATTTCTAATTATCCTATTGGTTGGTTGACTCACATCAGATAAATGAATTGTAAAATTAAGGAAGAAATATAAATAAAAATTATTTGTAATTTTTTTTAATCAATTTTTAGCTTTTTCTTCCTTTAATCATCCGTAATTATGATATTTGACCTCTAGATGTCTTAAGGTATCTCCACGACTTAAGTCCTTTGAACCAGCTATGAGACTAATCATTGAGTCGATAATGAGATATGTTTTTTTTTCCTTCATTTTTTATTAGGGTAAGACAACCTTTTAAATAGGCAACTCCAAAACTCAAGATGAGTTCTTTTTTTAAGGTTTTTTTGATAAATTAAATTAGAATTTTGGATTTTATTAGATAGAAAGTTGGTATTTATACTAACCACTACAATTTTAACTTCTTTTTTTTTTATTGAAAGCTAGAGTTTTAACTCTTAACATCCTTTTCAAACTCTCGTTTTGATATCTTATTCAACCACTTAAGGTACATCTTTGTTTTATGAAAAAAGAAAAAAAAAGAAAAATTAGAATGGGGAATAATGTTCCAAAACCTTCCTTCTTACTCATGTATCACTCACAAATATATTACATTGATTTATATAAGAGATTAACAAGGCTTGATTCTTGAACTCTCAACATGCATATCCAAAACCTGCCCTTTTACATTTTAATCAACCCTTACTTGAGGTGCACAAGGGTGATATCACTAAAAAAATGAGTTTATGACAAAATTAGTCACTCAAATATAAATATTCATAATTTGGTCCCTAAATCATGTGAATGGACAAGTATTTTCTTTAATTATTTAGCTCTTGGTGAAACATAAATATTTTCGTTAGAGATCGCCATATGGATGTCAATCATACTTTAGTAAATTGTTTAAATATTAGGTTTTCACAAAGCGGATTGTATGATCTTCGTCATTTTCCTAAAATCACATTTGTCGTTAAAAAATCTCCTTATATATGATACTTCAAATGGACCAATCCCATAGAGATCTCCAATTACATGCTCAAATTCACATCCCTAAAATCAATGACCATATATAGTGCATATGGTTTTTTATAATGATAATAATAATCAATTGTAGATTATTATATTGGAAAAATTGAACTAATCATAATTTGGATTAATGAGCTTGAGCAGGAAATTGCTTGTTTACAAATAAATGGATAACCCTCATCTTGGACAATCCAACAAAAGAAACATTGGACACGTTTCAACTTATTGTGGTGAACAACAGCATTTAGACAACTTGGAAGCTGTCAAAGCATTTTTGGATTCTACGTTGAATTTGAAATCATGGCCAATAAGGATGTTGATGCAATTTTGATATGTGGATGGATGCCTCTAACCAAGCACATGTTCTAAAAAAAGCACATTATTTTTCTGTGGCTATAATTCATCATAATTGACCAACAATGTGTCTCATTTTATCTCTAAAAATTGGGTACAAGTTAAAAAGAACCAATTCCAATTTTCATGTAATGTCTAATTTATTCTAATTGGCACCTATGGACTGAACACAGGATTGAAGCAGAACAATATGATCAATTCAATTTGTCCCAAACAATACTAATGATTTAGTGTAAATTAAATTCCCATTTGGATTTCTCATAGATTTTTGGAATATCAATTTTTATCAGTCCAACAAATATAATCCTTTGAAAACTATTTTTTGTTAATCTTACAATCATGTTAAAAGATATTCTGAAAACAAATTTAATAAGTTACTTATAACTGGCCTCATTAAAAAATGTCCTATTAACATTGATAAGCAAAACATAACATACATAATCAGGAAGAAACCTAGAAACATAGATACTAATACTTCCCCGGGTCCTTTGGGTCCTTTAAGTTTCAAGTTTGTTTCAGATAGATTCTTTAAGTTTCTAAGGTTTCAGATAAGTCCTTTAAGTTTCGAGTTTGTTTCGGATCGGTCCTTTAAGTTTATAAGATTTCAAATAGGTCCTTTAAGTTTCGAGTTTGTTTCAGATAGGTTCTTTCTATCAACCTCCGTTAAGCCAAAGTTAAAAGACCTATCTGAAACAAACTCGAAACTTAAAAGACCTATCTGAAACCTTATAAACTTAAAGGACTTATCCGAAACAAACTCGAAACTTAAAAGATATATCTGAAACCTTAGAAACTTAAATGACCTATGTGAAACAAACTTAAAACTTAAAGGACGCACGGAAGTATTTGGCCTAGATACTGTTAAAGAGAAAAGAGTATTACGCTCCACAAAAATCTTGTCTCACCTCATCCATGTTTGAATTGTCAGAAATCATATTGGAAAACATATACATCAAATAAAAGTGGACAGAAAGAAAGTTGAACTATGTTGCTTTGGATTCTTCAACAAGACTTTGATTTCTTTCTTCAATAGTAAAAGGTTGAGAAGAATTCCTAGGTGGATTTTTCTCAATGAACTTAATCAACCCTTTTTCACCACCAGGAAACCCTCCAGTTAGCCCCATCATTTCCTTCTCAAAACCATCTTTTGGAATTGCAACAATATCACTAGTCAACTTTTCTGATCCATCTAAGTTTTCTTGCACTTTTTCATTAGATGATCCTGTTTCATCTTTATCAACTTGCCTTTTCAGCTCTTGTTCAAGTCCTTTTTCTCCATTGCATAGTCCTCTTCCTCCCATTATTTTTAGTATGTTGAATTCAGCACGTGGTTGTAGTTGAGAAGCTGGTTTTCTGTGATGTGTTATTGAAGATTTCATGAGAGTGAAGTGGTGATCTTGGCCTAGAAACTGGGATCGTAGAAGAGAGCCATGTAGACCTTGAAGAGTAGCAAAAGAAACCATTGTGATTATAGCAAGAGGAGGAAGTGAAGTTGGGTGCAAAAAGGGAAGAGTTTTGATGTAATCCTTAAACATGTTAATGAGTCTTGGAAGTATAGTTCAAATATCTTGATGAATAGATTCATCATTTAATTCTAACCACAAATTAATATCTTACATGGTACATCCAATAGGTGGTTGGTTGTCATTGATTACATTTATCCAAAATATGGAAGTGGACAAAAGTTGAATGAATTGTTGGAAAGAATATTAACATGATGCACACGTATCCTCTGGTAAAATCAGTCATTGGATTAATCTAATGGTTGAAACTTTTAAAAAAAAAAAATCAACTAAAAGGAGTCTTATATGACTTTTTAAAAACAAGAATGCTTAGATTCAGAGACACGCTCTCATGCAAGGTCAAATAGAACTGCCTAATATGACTTCTGAAAATTTGACCTTGCATGAGAGCGTCTTTGAATCTAAGCATTTTTTATTAGTGTCACAAGAATCACATTAAGGATCAACCTCTAATACGACTTCTGAAAATTTGAGTCTTTGGACAAGTTTTCAAAGTTACCAAGCATATACTTTATTTTGTTTAATTTGACCTCTCAGAGAGAGTTTCTTATGATCATTTTTGCACAGAAATGAAATTAATTTGACCATGCTTTCAAAATATATATGGCAGTGATCACATTCGGAACCATTGTTAACTCGGTTGTTAAGTACTTAAGTATATCAAATGAACCACATACAACACAACACAGAATAAGAAAAATGGAACTAGGACAACTATTATGCTATCACAACTTGAGATTCCAAACATCTAGTTCCTAAGCCATCATTCTATACAATCAATCAAAATTGGGACTAATGAACACAAATAATTACAAATATTGCTTCATATTTCCATAGATATAAACAAGGTATTACTGATTTGAAAACTCCATTTCAATTTTGCAGGGCTGGCCTGTGGTACTTTAGTTGGCGGCGAGAGAACCATGGGACTTCTCAATAAGCAGCTCAAGTCTCTGGTCATTATTATAAAGGAAAAACACAATTAAAGTACGAATGCAAATTAGTCAAAAATAAAATTGAATAGCGTAGTTCACAGGCCCGCTGTTCTGTTGTGTAAAATAAATATATTCAACAGGAGCAAGCCAAGAATTTGGAGCCAATAGAAAATATACAAGTTCAACAATAGAATCCATGTTCAGATATTCTATTAAACTGAGATGCAAACCTTTACTGATTTATTGACTTCTTCGAGTTTATTAAGAATCAATCCTCCGCCTATTCTGCGCTCTACTGAGGAAGAATGTGGTGAACCTATCATCTGCAGATTAGAGTAAGACAGGTTTATATGCCTGAAATTCAAGAAATGCATTTGATACTATTGCCATCTGTTTACGGCTTGAATTTTAACAGCAAAATATCATAATGAATTATCTGTCTCTCTCTAAATGATAGATGTATTATTATCAATCTTATGACCAGAAATCTACCACCTTGAAATCTAAAATAGATATATTTCATTTCTATCAAAAGCTGATCAGCACAATTAGAAATCTACCACCTAACCTAAGTGATACCATACTTCAAAAAATGATTATAGAATTTTTAAATAAATAATATGAACACATTACTGTGATTGTCCTCCATTATATTTTGAAATTTCTAATTCTTGTAGCAGGTGCATATATGGACTGCTTTCTTTTGAAAGTACACTTTCCCATAGGTAAGTGATCATTTTATGTGCCCCTCAATAACTAGATCAGTAGAAAGACTCGTCCTACTATCAGATCAGTTATCATTGGGCCATGATAACCTAAAACCGCAACTACAACAACGACAAAAACCAAGCCTTATGCTACTAAGTAGGGTTGGCTACATTGATCAAATGACATCATAATGTTCTATCATATAAAATATTTCTATCCAACTTATTAATATCTATATCTTTCTTAATAGTTTGTCTTATAGTTTTTCTAAGTCTTACTTTGTCTCTAGTGATTTGACGATACTCCATCTAAATCTACTCTTCTTACTATAGAATCTACCGGTCATCTTTCTGCATGCTCAAACCACCTAACCTGAGTTTCCACCATGTTTTCTACTAGGTGCCACCCCATCTCTCGCTAATGTTGTCATTTCTAATCCTAGGAGTCAACAAGTCGAACTTGTTTTCCTATTAGTAACTATTCTAAAATTCTTTGAAATTCTAGGCTCGAAGCCAGGAATGCTCATCAACCACAACAACAACAAAAGAAACATGAGAATGCTAGGAAATAGGACTTCTATCACTAGAATTCATAAATTGCATTGCTTTATCCACTAGGTCAAAACTGGATGTTTACCTTCAACAAACCCACAAAATTCTAACTTAAACTTTTGCAAAAAACATAGGTTAAATTTGTACTGACTCGAGCATGCTTCTTACAAAGACCATCACAAGGCCTCAAATTATTCTATGTTAATAGAGGGCCTTAGGTTCGATTTGTACCACCTCAAGCTCAGGTAGCTCTGGGATGATGATTTAGACTAACAGCTAAACTTTTTAATGGTCAAAGAAAAAAAAATCAATCTATGATATATTCTAACTGAAGTCATATTGCCTAGTCCCTTGTCCCCCATTTGTCCAGTCTCATGACCAGTTTTAAAATCAAACATGGTACAACTAGAGTTGTGTTGTCCAGTCCCTTACATTTAGGGTGCAAATCATATGCACCCTAAGATTAGACTATGGAGAAATTATTTCTGCTCTGCAGTTATTCAACGGATTTAACAGTACATATACAGGCTATACAAAGAAACGGAAAAGGAAACAAAAATATTCCTATAATTAATTAGGAACCCCTAAAAATTAGCAACAATAATAAAACAGAACGATCGACTACAATCCCTTGAATTATGAGATATAGTTATTTTTCATCAAATTTGGGATTCCATTTTAACGCACACAAGTGGAACCTAATTTCCTTCACACGGGTTACTTCACACGTATAGCAATAACAACATTCTAGAAAAGATCATTGATAGTATGTCTCTTAGAATTACAAGTTGTAACGTTTTCTGTACTAGGAGTGGATCTTTGTTAGGATGCATTGAGGAGGACTATTATTACCTTATGACTTCTTGATGATGATCTCAAGACAGCTGGTCCCTCAGTTGTTGCTGGCATACGAGCCGTGTTTTCCACGTCTATGCTTGGAGCCATAGGATTCCAACTTTTCCTTAAATCTCTTGAGATCTTTGAAGCTTCTGTTATGATCACCTGCAAATCAATTGCAATATTTTGTATGATGATAACATCCTCTTTGCTAGCACTAATGTAAAGAAACATCCCCTTTGTTATGATCAGACCTTTCTCAAAAGGTCAGGGTCAGAAATTCCTTGAGCTTGTAGTACATCTACTGGAGCAGCCTTTCCATGAGCAATACTTTCAACCCGAAAAGTGTGGACACCATATATAGACTGCAAACAACCTGAAAAGGAAATAGGAAATCAAAGAAGACATAACAAACATCATAAGGCGAGGTTTTAAACTTTTAAACAGAAGATGAGTATGTGCAGGTGTGTTTCTCAATCCTCAAGGAAAAACATAATTAAATACAATTACTTTAAGAAAGAATGTTGGAGTAGGATGCAAGAAAATAATCTTGTAAGGCCTGCAACAGTACCTTGTTCAATAATAATATCAATCACCAAAGAAAGAGGTAAACACCTCTCAATTGTTATGGTCCCCCAAAATGGTATATATGATGGCCTTGACACCTTGACCAAGGGAGAAAGGGAAATAAAAAAATCACTTCTCGATCAAACTCATAATACAGCACCATGTACAAACAGAACTATTCATATGTACCTTGCAAACTACTTCAGTATGTGTAACATATAATCTGCGAGAAGACAAATCCTTTCGAAGCACATATCTCCTAAAGGGAAGGTAGAGCAACATTAAAAGACCAAATCCCCAAGCTAAAACCAGAAGTAATGATATAGAAAGCCATATGACTGTATCATATTTAATACTACTGCTTGCAAGCTCTTCAAAGGAAGCTGAGTAAACTATCTGTTCAGAACAACTTTCCTCTTCATCCTCGCCAAATTCAGACACGGGGTCTGCAAGTATTTGATCATTTGATGATATCAGTTCTTCTGATAGTCGATCGGTGTGACCCAACATCCCTCAACTACAAACCATTCAAGAAGAAAAAAACACAAATAACAATATTAGCCCCAAAATATAAAATTAAAAGCCTTTATCCTAGAATAAATACTACTGACATAAAAAAGTCTTTCACCGTGTTGTGGCAAGTGTGAGGTGAGTTAAAAGTCTGACATTGTTTGGAAAAGTGAAGGTTGAACACTTTATAAGTGAGAGGACTCGTAAATCTAATGCCTTGAGGTTTTGGGTAAAGATGTAGCGTGTCTCTCACTTCTCTTGTTGCTCTGAGCCCAATGTGGATGATCCCCGAGCTCCTTTTGTGTCTCAACCCAGCGAAATATCAAAACTCATGTGGGTTGAATTGAAACAACAACCAAGTCTTACCCCATTAAGCAGGATCAGCTACATGGATCATATAATGTCGAAACATTCTTTCATGCGTCATATCTCTAAGTCATTGATCTCTAGGTCTTTCTTAATAATTTATCTTATAGTTTTTTTAGTCTTTCCTCTACTTCCAACAATTCGAATACCATCAATCTGATCTAGTCTTCTTACTACAAAATCTACATGTCTTTTCTCCACTTGCTCGAGCCATGTTTACTTAAATATATTCAAATTCCAAACATGAATCGCTTTATATTTAACTTCATTTAAAATCAATTTTAGTCGCCATAGAATCAAACATATGAAGTATTCAGCTTTGCCAAATAGCAGAATATGAAGAAAAAAAAGGAACCAAACAAAACAAAACCGAATATCTCTTTTGAAAACATGCGACGAAGGTTGAAGGAAACAGAAGAGATTAATCAAATATAAGATGAAGTGAAATTATTACCTCGTACTTGCAAGATATGTGACGAAATGGTTTGATGGGTATGTATGTGAATGGTAGCTGTAGAAAGTGGAAAACACTGAAAATGCACCAAACGTTCAATTCAAGGGATGGTCAACAACCTTCCGGGACAGTTTTCTATTTTCGCTGATCAACACACTCTGGACTATACTCCCTCCCTCTCACTTGTTTGACAATTACTTATCATATTTTTTTACTGATAAATATGCATTTTTATTGGTCAAAAAATAATTACATGCATTCTTTAAAAAATAATGAAAATATAAAAAATACCATCATTTTTCTAAAACAAATTGGGTTTTGGTCTCTCACAAAAAATACGGATAAAATTTTAATAGTTGGCTAATCTCTCTGTCCCTATATATAAGTATCATTTTATTAGAGGCAAATGATGCTTATACATAGAGACGGATGGAATAAAAAGGAAAAATTTTAGTCTCTAAACTGCGACAATTTAGTCATTCTATAATCAAAATCTTAATCGGTTTTTTGTTTTTGAATTGTCATTGGATTATGCGACAATCCATATATCAAATAATAAATGGATATGAAAAGTTGGGTAACTCAGCTGATTTGAGTTAAAAGGATAAAAAGTTGGAGATTATAAGTTCAAATCTCAACAAAGGAGAAAAATTAAACGCATTTGTATTTGACTTGGGATCTTGAAGCGCAAAAGTCACTTCTAAAATTCATTCATTTTAGATTCAACATTATAGACCACATACATCATTAATTAAATGAATCCAAAATATAGATTTTTATTTATAATAGTGATCAGATGACATACATACATATGATTGATTATTCAAAAACACTTGAATGAGGTATTAAGAGATATCTTTTAGCTTGTAAAAAAAAATATATATCTTTGAGTTTAACGCGAGGTTCTATGGTCGAATTCAATCGTGATAATGCAATGGAGCTAAATCTATTGAAAGAGATCTTTGTCATCTACTGCGGTCCTACTCGGTTGAAAAGATTAATCTATACAGTTATACAACGAGATTTCCAATTCACAAAAAATTTCATAAATTAATTATGATGTGCGTGAAAATTAATATTGCCTTGAGTTAGGGCATCATCCCCGACCCAAAGGTGTATTCAATTATGATTTTATAAGATTTTCTTATATGATGAAAAAGTCGTAGGTTATTCAATTAAGATTTTTAGTCTTTTACTTAATTTAAATTAGTCTTGTGGTATTCAATCAATGTTTTCTTTTTATAATTTAAAAATAATCTTGTGGTATTTAATCATGATTTTTTGTAATTAAAAAGAGTCATGTGATATTCAATAACTTTATAATTTTGAAGGATTGTTTAATAAATTATATTTTCAACATGAAATTTCTATAAATTATTATTTTTATTAAGATTTTACTCTCTCTCAAAAAAGAAAAGAAAACAAATAAAATAGCGCGAATTTGTGAAAAAGATTTTATTATAATAACTGTTATTCAACGATTTCATAAAATTCATAGAATCCTCTAAAATTTTATAAAATAAGGTCGTTTCAAATCTTTTATAATCGTATGGTATAAATCTTGTGAAATCTAAATCCTAAATCTTAACGATATTTTAAAATCTTAAAATTCATTGAAACCTTTAAATCTTTTAAAATCCACAAACTTTTTTAAATAAGAAACGTGTTTTTCATAATACACATAAATAAAATTAGGATTTTGAGAAACCATTTTTTAAGAAGAAAAAAATAAATTGACAATTAATGATTCTAAAATTGGATTGGTCGTTAAGTCGTTTACATTTTTTGTTTGACTCACCAGATTGGTCATTTCTTTTCTCTTCATAGATTGGTCGCAGAAGTATCAAACCAGAAAACCTCGGGAACTTGCGTACACGAAACGACATCGTTTACTTCAGACAAACACAGAATAATATTCCTTCTCCTCATCTTCCTTCGTTTCACTCTCTTCACCACTCTTTCCTCTTCTTTCCTTCAAGGTACATATACTCAACGATTTCCCATTTTACGCCTTTGATTTCATTATTAATCTTTCTTTTTTGTTATATTTTTTTTGTAAAGTTTGAGTTTTTAAGTGTTCAAGTTTGAAATAACAGAAAGATGTTTAAAGGGTATATGAGATTCAATTCTGTAACTTTGTTTAATAAAAATAATTACAATTTAAGCTAAGATTGTTGTTTTCTTTTCAGATTCATTGAATAACTGATCTATATTATAAACCAGATACATTAATTATTTAATGAATTTGAAAAAAAGAATCTTTGCTTATATATGAGACCGAACAGAGTAGTTTTTTTTGGACTAGGATTGTTTTAATTTGAAAGTTATTCAGCTAATGTTTAGTTTTTATTCTCATTTGTTTCATAATGCAGTTAAAGTGATCAGTTAGTTATTCTTCTCAAGCTGTTTTTAGCTGGTAATTTACATGTTCTTTGGGAGTTCTGAAGTGCCGTTAGATTTATCTTTTAAATCAACTAAATAGATGGATCGGAAACGCCATATTGCGATTTTTACTACTGCCAGCCTTCCATGGTTGACCGGAACCGCAGTGAATCCTCTCTTTCGTGCGGCGTATCTTCACAAAGCTGGGATAAGGAATGTCACCTTGGTGGTCCCTTGGTTATCTTTGAAAGATCAAAAAGTAGTATATCCGAACAATATTACATTTGATTCTCCTGCAGAGCAGGAGAAATATATTCGCCAATGGCTTGAGGATAGAGTTGGATTTGCATCTGGTTTCAGCATAAAGTTTTATCCAGGAAAGGTGATAACTTTTCTCACTGTTTGTATGTTTGCCATTAACAGGAAATATTGTAAACTTACACAAAACCACTGAAATATGCACACATGAAAGTGAATACTGAAGTTTAAGTTCGGCCATCATGGAAAAAAAGTTATTTTGGAAAAATGGTTTGCTAATGAATGAGATTTTGCAACTTCGAGTCGCCAATGTTTGAATAGTAATATGTTTTTCTTTGACATACTTGGGTCCTTAGTTTGAGCCATTTACCGGTTTTCAAAATTCTCCATTTCTGTTTTATTTAGTTTTGTTTACTTGCAATTATATGAGACCTGAGTGTTTTCCAATTGACATCATGATACCTTTTGTTATATAAGTAGTGCTAATTTATGATGTGCTTACAATGCAGTTTTCTAGAGATAAAAGGAGCATTCTTGCTGTTGGCGATATTTCAGAAATTATCCCCGACAAAGATGCAGATATTGCTGTTCTTGAAGAGCCTGAGCACCTGACGTGGTTTCATCATGGGAAAAGATGGAAAACTAAATTCAAGTTAGTTATAGGAATTATTCACACCAATTATTTAGCATATGTGAAGAGAGAGAAGAATGGAAACCTGCAAGCATTTTTACTGAAATATTTAAACAACTGGGTTGTTGGTATATATTGTCACAAGGTAAGTTCACAAACAATATTTATGTATCCAGTGTTTAGTGTTTACCTTGGCATACTATACTGTCTTTTACTTCTGCAATGAAAGAAGCTAAAGCCATGAAATTATTGCATTTTTTTTTCACCTGCAAAGTTAAATTAAATGGTCATCTTATCTGCCCCATTACTAACAATTAGATTATGGGTTGATGCTATTGAATCAACTGGTTGATAAACAATAGCACAGTGGTGTGATATTGACCTGCTGGGAGGATCTGCTCACCCTTTTTTCATACACTACTGAATAACTTTTTAGACTTTGGATTTCATCAATTATATTTCATTAAATTTATCTAGTTGATACTATGGCACACTGTTTTTAAAATACAAGTACATGTGGACTATAACATACTTTTGGATATTCAATTTATCTAAAGTTTAACGTACATGATCGAGATAAAAGTATGCAATCCAATGACTATGTATTTCATACAAGGTTTTTGAACAATGTAATCCCCTAATTCCCATATATATAAAATGTTTGAAGAGTGTGGATATCTGTGCAATATACAATTCATGCTACTACTTGGTTCATTTGGTTGGTGTGTAATCCGTATATCATCACTGAGCTTTCATAATGTTGGTGTATTCATCTGTGTGGGTAAAACTAACACCTTTTCTAAAGATAACATGAGTTTCTTCTTGAGGTGGGAGCTTTACATTCTCAAGCTGTATTCATAAATATCACCGCAGTGGGAAATGAAGCTTTGTTCTTATGATTAGTTGCGAAAATACTCCCTCCGATCTTGATTAGTAAAAATAACTAACTTTACACCTATTAAGAAATTTAGTTAAATGAAATTAATCTTATTGATCTCATAAAAATATATCAGTGCATTCTCAAAAGTGTCCTTCATAGGAACTTGTTCCATGAGAATAAAAGAGTAATTGGAAAATTAAACATATTAATGAAAGGGTGTTTTAGGATACATGTCATTAAATAGAGTCAGTGTAGTAATAATATGGGAAATGCTAACAAGTGCCCTTGGTGCACTTGTTTAGAAGTCCAAAGAAGAAACTTTTTACTGGAACTTGTGTTTTCACTACATTGAAAATTAATAATGAAACATTTTCTACATGAAATTCATAAATTATTTCCTCTTTTGAATCCTTAACCATTGCCCTTAAGGCACTGGTTAGCAAGACCCTAATAATATTTACCGCTTTCATGAACTTGTTGCAACCATTGCATGCGCTTGCTCTGTCTGAACTGATTAGATGTATGATTGCAGGTAATCAGACTCTCTGCTGCCACTCAGGATTATCCTGGGTCCATCGTCTGTAACGTTCATGGAGTTAATCCAAAGTTCCTTGAGATTGGCAAGAAAAAAAGGGAGCAACAACAAAATGGAGAGAAAGCCTTTACCAAAGGTGCCTATTTTATTGGGAAAATGATATGGAGCAAAGGCTACAAGGAGCTGCTCCAACTTCTTAATGATCATCAAAAGGAATTATCTGCTCTTGAGCTTGATTTATTCGGAAGTGGAGAGGACTCTGATGAAGTTCAAGAAGCTGCTAAAAAGCTGGAAATGACAGTTAGAGTTCATCCAGCCCGTGATCATGCTGATGATCTATTTCATGAGTAAGTTTCATATTTATCTCTTGCGCTTTGTATTTTGTTTTTGTCTGAATGGCGTGTTAAAGTTTTCTTTTTTTTTTTTTATCTCTTGGACAATGTACTGATGGGAACATGTGTATGTTTACTCTTTAACACTTTATTTCCTCTGCTCCAGTTTCAAATTGTTTATTAATCCGAGCACAACAGATGTGGTTTGCACGACAACAGCAGAAGCTTTAGCAATGGGAAAAATTGTTGTGTGCGCGGACCATTGCTCAAATGAATTTTTCAAGCAGTTCCCGAATTGTTGGACGTATAATAACCACAAGGAATTTGTTGCACTAACACTTAAGGCATTGACCGAAGAACCCGGCCAACCTACAGACGCTCAGAGACATGACCTTTCATGGGAGGCTGCCACAGAACGGTTTCTTAAGGCCGTTGACCTCGACAAGCCATCTGAGAGAAAATTATTATCAAGAACTACTTCAAACTATCTGTCTACTTCGTTATATTTGCAACAGACAGTAGAGGATGCATCAGCATTTGTACATCATGTAGCTTCTGGGTTTGAAATATCACGAAGAATATTTGGTGCCATTCCACATAGCTTGCAACCTGATGAACAGCTGCGCAAGGAACTCGGGTTTGCTAATACTTCCGGGACATAAGGTTTGAAAAATTATGTGTTATTAACGACAATAGTTAAAATTTGTTTAATTTATTCCTAAAAGGTTGAGAGTGGTTTGCTCATTCAACTGCTCTCTTTCTAGTCGGGATAGGAATTAAAAAGTTTAGTGCCTTGAATAGATGTATGTTAAATAAGACATCTTTGTTTAGCATCAGTAAATGTTGGAGAATTTGACTATTTCACCTGAGTTGAGATGACTGGTGTAATTCATATTGTTTGTAGTAATAAGTTCAACTCCAACCCCATTTAAATGAAGTAAAAACTACACTACAGATAATAAAGCAATTGAAAAACTTTAATTTGTTAACAAAATGAGCTATGAATTACATGTCAGGTCAGCTCATCAATGTAGCTGGTTCACTAGTTGGCAGTTGTTCTGCTAGTTGTTCTGTCAAAAGTCGTGGGTAACACGTCATTGTCGAGTTCCACTATATCTTTTGACTAAGTTTTTAGCCTTTGAGGACCCACGTTCTATCTAAGTAGTGGCATTGAGAAAGTTGGTTGGTCCAACATCGCACATCCTTCACTTGGTTGAACGGTTTCCTCGCTTAATTGTTCGATCGCCTATTTACCAAATTCTACTATAAGGATAATTCTTTTTAGTGTAAACAACTATGTTACAAGAAAAATAAATCAGATTTTAATCTCACAAGAAAAATTCAATTTTAGTCCACACATACAAAAAAAATCTAATTTTAGTATCAATATAGTCTTTGACCAAAAAAATTAAGGTACCAATTTGGTCTGCAACAACAAAATAAAACTAGCAATTTGACCCCTGTAAAAAAAAAGCATCAATTTTTTTTTAAAAAATATATTAATTTGATCCCTTAGTTTTTCACAAACTACAATTTTAATATTTTCATGAAGAAAACAACAAAATAAGGGATCATTTGTGTAGGAATCTTAATGTCCCTTATTTTTGTAAATAAAACATGTGGTTGCCAATAAGAGAGTTGGATTGCAACATAAGCTCAATCACGCTAAAAATAAATGAAAAAGAAAAAGACTTACTTTTTCTATTCTATGAGGTTCTCATGTGCCATTTTTTTTTTCCTTTTAAAAGTGCCCTTCGGATTTTAGAATCCAAAACCAGTTTGGATTCTAAAATTCAAAAACTGTTTATATATAAAACGAAAACTATAACTCCCCCCATTTCTTCAGTTTTACATTTACCCCATTTCACTTTCTCTCCTCCCTTATCCCAAAATCCACGAACTGGTCGAATCTTGGAGATTTTTTTGTTGCTCAAAATCATCACTTTGAAGCTTTATCAAACATCAAACTAAAGTTTAGGTCTCATTCTCTGTGCATGCAAATGTCTGGGTTCGTTTTTTTTCTTCTGTAGACTGCATTTTTTCGGATTATAAAATCTGAAGCGCACCAACAGACAATTTTTTTAACAGTTTTGTGGATTTATGTTGATTGTGTGTTACTTGATTGTACATGTTACATGTATGGAATGTACCAGGGGTCATAGAGAATCGATGAATGCTTATGTTAGGCGAGAGAGTATGGAGAGGCTAACGGGGGGGGGGGGGAAGGGGGGAGGGGGGGGGGGGGGAAGTGCTCAGGAGTGGTGGCAGGGGCAAGGGAAGATGACGAGGGAACAACTCAGGAGAACGATCCTGACCCATGGTACGTGCCCCATATGGAGGGTGATGCTGAGCAGCAGGAGGAGGGCGATCTTGAGTAGCAGGTGGGTGTGGAGCCAGAGCAACTTGATGACTATCCGGGTGGCCCACACGACTTAGCTGTGCTGACCATGTATCATGTTCACGTGGTCAGAATGGCGGCTGATGGAGTGGTAAGACGCTATATCTTTTATTAAATATAAATTGAATTCCTATGTTGTTTTAATTATCGTAAGTTGTTGTTAATTTTTTTCATTTATTATTCTGATTATTGTGAAGTTGATGTTAATCTTTTGTTTTTTATTTTTGCAGTGGCATAGCAATTTAAAATGTGTAAACAACAGGAAGAAGATTGTGACGATACATGATAAAGAAAACATGGCTTGGATGGCAGCATAATGGTTTAAGGATGACCTGAGAGCCACCTGTCTTCAGTGGCTGCAGGATACCAACTACAGTCAAATTGACCACGGGTTGTGTTCTGCCTTTGTTGAGAGATGTTACTAAGAGACATCGAGCTTCCATCTTCCATCTAGGGAGAAGATAATGACACTTAATGACGTGTCCAGTCTGCTGCATCTCCCCATTGAGGGCATGCTCGTGGCCCACGAGGGTTTAATGCCTAGGACTGAGGCTATGAGACGATGGTGCAGTTGTTGGGGGCTGATGTGGACCAAGCATGGTATCAGGTGGAAAGGACAAATGGTGCCCATGCACAATTTAGCTGGTTGAATGATACTTTCAAGGAGTGTCTTTAGAAGGCACAACATGCCTACATGCTGGTCATTTGGTTGAGATGCAGGAGAAGCGGAAACGGTCTCTCCGCATATATTTGCTATACTTGATGGGTATCATGCTCTTCACTGACAAGAGCGCCACCTATGTGGATGTCACTTATTTGAGGTACTTCAGAGATTTGAAGCTTGTCTCTGATAATGCATGGGGAGCTGCTGCCCTTGCACACCTGTACATGGAGCTTAACAATGCCTCCCATTATAAGACCAGACATCTAGCAGGATACTTATCTTTGTTGCAGGTATAAATAATAATGGACTGCATGTTTATTCATCTGTATGTCTTGGTTGTTTGTATACTTATATGTTGTTGACTTTGTTGCATGCTTAGGTGTTTCAGCACTTCAAGGGTATGTGAGTCAGGGATGCATGAGGTGGATATCTGGACCAACAACATCCATGTGCCTTGATGTATCTACCGATGAGAGGTCTGGCTACACCAGACGAATAAAGAGAGCATATGGATCAGTTGGATTTAGCGAATGTTATCATGTCTCTGTATGTTGAACACCATCAAACATGTTCGTTCGAGCGGGTCATCCTTTATTCTGGATGGCTCAGATACGATACTTGTAGGGTGAGATATCTTCCAGAATAGGTGCTTCGCCAGTTTGGGTTTATCCAGACCGTCCCCAGACATCCATGTGAGAGTGCATCTCCTCAAACAACCTTATCGAAGATCAGCTACCACTATGCGCACCATCTTGATCATACGCTGTTAGTTCAGGACTTACTGCTATGACTGGTAATGAGACGTCACAAGGATACATCTGATGGTTTTATTCTATCTCACATCCATGCATCATACTTCCAGACGAGGTTGTTCATGTCCCGAGGCCACCTGAGAAGGAGGCCCTTGATGAGATCGTTGCTGAGCAGGAGGGAAAGCATGAGCACCTAGACCTAGTCGGAATTTTGGGCAGTATAAAAGACCATGTCTATTCCATCATGGTTAGTGGTGTGGTGGCGCAAGGTATTGATGAATGGAGTCATTTGGAAGCAATTCTAGCGGAGGTTTATGGAGGACAGGTTTATCGTCGTAGACATGGTGGTAGGGGTGGGGGGGTGTAATAACTTAGTTTTATGGTGTTGTAATATTTTGACTCATGTTTGATGTTTTGCATTTTATGTTTGAACATTTGGTTTGTAACCTTTGGATAATTTCAATTTTAAATTTATTGTTTGAAAACTGTGTTGTTTTTTATTATTTTTATTTAAGTATTTATTTTATACGACCACAAATGCATGTTTATATCATTTGACAGTAGTTTCTTACCATATATATGTCCCAACCAAAAGAGAAAGCTTATGTCTCTGTGCTGAGACAATTCGTATTATATAATCCGAAAGGTTTTACGACATTTCAGATTATATAATCCGAAATGTACCTTTTTTTACTCCAAAGTTAGACTTTTCTGGGGTGTTTGACACTTTTCGTATTCTATCTATAATCTGAAATGACTAAAAGGATTTCAGATTATACAATTTGAAACACAGTTGTACAAAAGATTACACAAACATCTCCAAGGTGCTCTAGGTTTCAACAATTTATGAAATTCGAATTTTAGAATCCAAACTAGTTTCGGATTCTAAAATCCGAAGAAAGAGAATTTTTGAAAGAAAAAAAAAAGGGTGGGTGAGAATGCAATAGGGTAGGAAAAGTAATAGTAAGAAAAAATTGGGTGGAGAAAAATATTGCAAGAGAAACTAATGTGGCCCAATTTCATTTTATGAGAGTAAATATGGTTTTCGTTTCAAGGACTAATCTAGGCTCGACACATTTTATCGAAAATTAAAATGGATCTTCACTCTTCCTAACCTTCCCATACGCACTAGTTTAGACAAACATCTACAAGTTAATAAACACAAACATTTGTGTCACACTGGATTGGTGCAATTAAAAAATATTATTATCTTAAGGGAAACACACATTTGGAAATCTTATAAATACATTTAGATAATTATGAATTTTTTAAAGAATAAAGCATTTTTTTTTTATAATTATTAACTTTTCCTTAAAAGAAACTTTAGTCAAAAGAAAAAAAATTCTTTATTCTAAGAATACTATTAAAATATTTTGTAAAAGGAAAAGTATACTATTAAATAAAAGAAATAGATAAATGTTGTAAAAAAAAAAGTAAATAGTTTTTTAAATTCAACTACCGTATCCAATACATTAATTAGTTTGTCTTTAAATAAAAAATGATAAATTTTTTATTAGAGTTTTAATTGATGCTTTTAATTTTTTTTGTCAAAGTACTTTATTGACTAACAATTTACTATTAAGATGAATAAGTTGGAAATAAGAGTTCCTATCCTAAACTCTACATATTACATGCAATTTTTCTATTACATATTTTAAAACATTATGAAAAATTTAGCTAAAGAATAGAGTCTATAATCCTTAAAAAAAAATAGAGTCTATAATGCATCAAATGACTTTTGGCCTCATAACTTATCAAAACCGCACTGCAAACACCTTAAGTCGAAGTTTATTAACTATTGTGATTTTTGGACAACATTGTTGTACTACTACCACCATACTACTCCATCCGATCACATTTATAAACAAAAAATAATTGTTTATGTTCATTTAATAAATAATGCATTTGACCATATTTATAGACTAGATACATTAGTTATTCGAAGAATCTAAAAAAAAATGTATTTTTCTTACAATTGTGACCGTAGAGAGTATTAGCTAAGCAATGTAAATGAAACTGAAACCTCGAAAACCAGTTTTCAATTGCTTTCTCAAATTCCGTGTTGTTCGTTATGGCATGGTTGCCACATCAGAAAATCTAGAAAGACAACCTCAGTTTCAAACTAATTCATTCACAAAACAACAAAACCCTTCACAAGGAAACGCACCCTTCACAATTCTACAATGTTTGCGTGCATTTCTTCACTCCAAAATGCCTGCCACATGGCATCAAAACAAACGTTACTCACGAGCACTTTTGTGTTCTTACCATGTTTGGATCATTTCAGCATTATAAAATTTGTTTTCTTTCATTCTTG
>Ga0228711_1000635_pt1 | contig 45255 bp, 17 predicted proteins | sample MedpolnodulmetaG_2_FD_177996 | JGI IMG/M metagenome (GOLD analysis project Ga0228711, IMG submission 177996) | Root nodule microbial communities from Medicago polymorpha collected in Santa Monica, California, United States - brown nodules | ecosystem: Host-associated > Plants > Roots > Nodule...
CTAGTACCTCTAAAAATATATAAATTAATAGTAGTAAAAACAGTGAAGCTAGCTTTTTACATATGACTTCATAGGAGGCAGTTTATTAATTATTATTTTTTTAAATAGTATATTGAATATAAATTCATCTCTTAAAATTAATAAGTATGATATATGAGGTTCAAATCTGGTCCCCTAAACCAACTTGGACAAAGTCTATTTATATTTATATTGTGTATCAAAAGACTAAATTGGTTATTGTCATTGTTTAAAAAGAAACACTAAGAACTATGGATGTTGACGGTGCATATTAGTTCGATTTTGAGGTTGAAAGTCATTATAATTGCAACATAAAAAAACTATATGTAGTTTGGTTTGGTTGACTTTTAAAAATAAACTAAACCAAACAAAACTAATGTGGTTTGGGTTAGTTCATTGTTGCGGTTTTTTGCAAGACATTACAATTTTTTATTTTCAATATTAAAATCAAGTTAAAAACAACTTATTTTCAGCAATGTTTCAAAATTTATCCAACATTAAATTTCATTTTCATCCAACAATGTTCTCAACAACATTGACCAAATTTAAAATATGAAACAAAAAGTAACCCACAATGATAAAAAACTGAACAGACTAACATTTTATCATTTTCTAAAAGTTCTTATTGAGTTTCTATGCTTTGAGATATATTTAACATAAACAGATTTGCAAAAGTGCAAGTAACATCAAATTAAATACAATTTTTAAAATAAAAAAAAAAAGAATAAACTTAACAAGAGAAAAATTATGTCATTTTATAAAAGTTACCATTGAGGTTTTATGAGTATTGGGTTGGGTGACATAAGTCGCAGTTTGGTGCGATTTGGTTCGGTTGATATAATAAAATTCGCAAACCTACCTAAATTGTGCAATTGAATAAAAAATTGGCTTGTATACATCCAAAGCAAATCCGGTTTTTGCAATTTTCAGTTTGAATTGATTTGTGATTTTTTATTAAGTTGGTTCAGTTTTAAACACCACAAAAAACAGCTTGGTTCTCATAAATAAAAAGCATCCATTTGATCATTGTTTTTAAAAAAATATTATTCATGTCAAACACGGACAGATCCAACAAATCGAAAGACCTAAAGCAAACTTTGAAATGAGACCCATACAAAATTAACAACAATAAAAATAAAAAACCTTTTAAAGCTAATTAGTTTTTATGATGTTAAATGAATATATATGATTGAATCAGATTGATTAATATTTTAATTAATTAATAAAAATGTAATGAGTAAAATTTATACAATGAGGCCTAAAAAATCAACACCGATAAAATTAACACTATTATTCAAATCTAAAAAGTACTTCAGATGCCTAAAAAGTTTGAGGTTGAAAACGGCTGCTTTACGTACACCCTTTGGGATATGGCTTTGATTTTAAAATAAATTTTAAGTGTATTTTAGGCATTAAGAATTATAATAACTATGGTTCAGGCCACTCCTGAAGTTTAATTCAATTTCATTGCTCGATAAAAAAATTTTTGGCCAAAAACAACATTATTGGGACGTAAGAACACATTGAATTGTATATAAAGATTATATTAAAATTTTTACATTTTACTGAACAAAATAATATGATGATCCTTCAAGCTAAATTGGGACGTAAGTTAAAAAATATCATTTTATTATTTATAAGAATCCTACTGATTTTTGTTTCATTTTATCATACAAAATGATCATTATTCACTATAATGGATAATAAAAATTAAGAAAAATCAAAATTTATTTTGCCGGCATTTTTTATAAATAAGATTTAGCTATTATAATTGCAAATAATAGAACATTTTTTTTTTCTAAAAAATAACTCACTTAGTTATTAATATAAAGATCGGATGTACGAGCACTCTCGAATATTCGAGCATACCATAGAAATTATCATATAAATATACTAAATAAGATCTATAACATATATCCCTTAAAAAAAAAAGGACCCATAATATATATGAAATTGGGAGTGCGTGTTTTTAATTAAAAAGGTTTAACTGAATGTTTGACCCCTTAAGTTTATTTTAGATTTAAGTTTGTCATGTATGCTTTAAACGTTTTAAATTGGTCCAAAATATTAGCAACGTTGGAATAAGTTCATCCCTTCTATAAGTTGAACGTTACAGATTACACACGTGGATGAACTTTGGCAGCTTATAATTAAAAAAACAAAATGCGACATAATCTTATCATTTTTTTTAAAAGAAAACACAATACAAAGTCTCAAATTGGAATTTAGGGAAAATCAAAATCTAAGGTTGATTCATCATGCACTGTAATTCAAATTCTATGGTTCTAGCTTTTTCATTCCAAATTACGTTTTAACCATAGAATTGAGTTGCATAAACTCATTTGAGTCAAGATAATCTTCAAGGTTTAAAGAGATACGGGTCACCAACCTTCATCATAAATGTATCATTCTTTTCATGTTGAAACAATATAACTCTTGAAATTTATCGACTCACATTAGACCTTCATCAAATCATATTTAAATAATAATCTACACCGTTAATTTAAACTTGAACAATTAAAATTATTCCTTCATCACACATTTAATGTGCATAAGTGTAATAATCAAATACAAATATGTCACTGTTTTTTCTTAAGTACCAATTTGGACCTATACTCATATTTTATATTATTTTGAAAAAGTTGGTTTAATTTTTCTGAATGTGCCCACGTACTTACTTTCCCTTCTCTGCTTCTATAAATACCTCTGTTACGTCCCTCCCCACCATGTATCAGAAGCATTAAATGTTTCATAATAATGGTAGCTACCTAGCAAGCATTTTAATTAAATAATTTATTTATTTAAAATGAGTTAGTTGGTTTATTATAAGCTTCAACTCAATACTATAGCTCTTGTATTTTTTGTGTGAAAGAATCTGTTAAGCTCAGGAGGGATAGCGCCATAGAATGTCTTCTTTTTTGGTTCCATTTCATTGATTGATCTTCTCTAGCGCTATCCATCCTGAGTTTCATGGCTTCTTCATACTTCTTGGTTCATCATCCAGCATAATCAAAGGTACCCTTTTAAGGTTTTTGGCTATAATTGTTATGTTGTTCATCATCATGCACTATACAAGGTTGTTTCATTGTACTTTTGTTGTTGTTCTGCTTCTTAATTTTGTTTTTAAATGTTTTTTTCATGAGACTAGTACATGTTTTGATTAACAATTGATGGAATTAGAGTGTGTTATCGTTGTTTTGACAAAAATTGGATTTGAAGTTTCAACAAAATTACGGTGTCACTGTAATTTCGTCAAAATTTATTGCTAATTCAAGCAATGAAACCTCTTTTGATTGATTTTTTGGCTATTTTGTTACAATTTGTGTGTTTCTTCATCATCATGCACTATACAAGGTTGTTGCATTACTCTATATTTATTGTGCTTCTTTTGTTTTTTATTTATGATTAATTTATTAACTAACATTTCTTTCTTCACTTTTTTTAAGAAATCAGGGTATGTTTGGATTTACGGTGAGTTTGACCAAATTTCAATATACCATTGTGATTTTGATAAAACTAGACTCTTAAGCTTCACCTTCAATCATTGACCATGAACATGAAGAAGAAAGTGGCAGAAATGGAATGTCACAAGCCAATGGTTGTCAAGTTTATTGCAAGATCTTTTTTCTCTCTTTTGATTTAGTACTTCAAAAGTTTCCACTTTTTCACTGTATTTCAAATAATTGGTAACACCATTTATGTTGCAGTGTTCAAGTAAAAGCAGAAGATCTAATTATATGATTCTCATTGTGAACAAGTAATTAAGTCTTTTATTTATTTATAGTGTGAATTTTCTAGCTCATAATCTACATGTTTAAATCATGATATTCTATGGGGGAAAAAAAATCTCTCCTTCAATTGTTCAAGATAAATGTTATGAATTAAAAGCTTCAGTATATGAAATGATCAACCATTGAACACTAGAAACTCACCACAGGTTTTTGTGTTGATCAAGTTAAAAAGGGTTTTAATTGTTTTATAGAATAAAAACAACTTATTAGGTTCCATTCATTCATCAATAGAAGATTTTTTTATTAAAATAATAAATGATGTTAGTTCTTATTTTGGTAGTGGAAGAATTAAACTCATAACTTCATTATCACTTCAACTCTTATGTAGTTATGTTCATTTTTCAAACCAACTAATCACATTATTACTGTATAATTTTAAATTAATACTCGAATAGTGTGTACTTATATTGTTCATGTGAACTTTGGTCTATATGTGTTGGATCAAGTACTATTCTAATAATCAATTTGTATATTAAATTATTAGAACTTTGATAATCTTGCACCCAAACTCATATAGTCTACTTTATGTAAACTTTAATGCATAGACATGTCTTCAATAATATTATGGAACCACCCAAATTGTAACTCAATCCGACTCAATTTTTGGAGTTCAAAGTATGGTCATGCTCACCAGTGTCTCCAGAGCACGCATTAAGAATACAAGAAAAGAAAGTTATTACTAAAAATGCAACTTTTTTGACATTTTATAAATTGATTACACAATATTTAATGTAATTTCCTTTTTTAATATCCTTAATCAGTGTTTGGAGTACCAATTAGCATTTTCCCTCAAAGTATTATAGAGAGAAATATTTATGGGCATATGAATTCAGACTAACAACCTCAATTGAAAATAATAAAGGAATGATAAATGCAAACACAAAATGCATGATGTTTGGCAAAAAGGTTCAACCACATAAATGTCTTGTTATTTTTTCACTACATATATTTGAGACTTAGGAGTACTTTTTCCATTACTTGTTCCCCCTTCACATATGATGCAACGTTCTAAGCATCCTTAAACAGGGCAAGGATAAGAGGAATATTACATAGAAGAAATTAAGATGAGAAATTAAAATAGATTATATAATATGAAGTGAATTTAGCTAGCTATTGTCACATGGGAGATGTTGACTACTCCCAACTTCGTGTAAGTAACGGTCTAAGTCCAAATTCCCATGATTTAGGTTGCCCAGCGTTGAAGCTATGGTTTGTGCAATTCAATATGTCTGCCCCCACCCCTTAATTATATGATATAGTTTCCCATTTAAATCTAGTGGGGTTATAAAGTAGAATATGTATCTTATCGTATGTTTGGGATATATTTGAATTACAAATGTTGTCCATAGTACCAACAATGACCACACAAATGTTTTCTATTATTCGATCTTGTTTAAATGACACTCACATGTGCTCTAAAAATATTGTTTAAAACATTTATCTAAAAGAAATTTTATCTTAAAAATATAACTTAAACTATTAAAAATGTAATAAATTTATTATTTTCTATACAAAAGTTATTTATTTTTATAAACAAATGTCACTCCTTTCATTACTTAAACAACACTCAAGGACATTTGTTTTTCTTTTTAAAAAAAAAGCTAAACGAATATATTAAAAATTAACGAAAACTTCTCTAGTACAAGGTGTACTAAAGGAAGCTAAAATGTTCAGATGTTACAATAACACAGACAAACTACTACACAAAAACCGACAGAAAATAAAAAATTATGTTACAACCTGAAAGCATAACAAAGGACTCAATCTCCAAACCGTGTACTCAAAATCGAAAAGGGCGTAATACAATTTTAGCCACCAATAAGCTTGAAGTTTAACCTTTTTCCAATAAAGAGAAAAGTTGTTTCGTCTTATTATGAAAATGTATCCTATTGCGATCTAAATGATAACAAGAACTGAAATCCAAATTGTGTTAAAAACCAATCGAGACTTGTTGGAAAAGCCCCCAAGGCCTTCAAACTGAGCAGAATGCTCAATTAACGAACCATGAAGAGCCGTAGAAAAGCCTAGCCAACCCGATATCAAAAGCCAAAGTTGATTGTAGAAGCCACAAATAAAAAACAAATGGTCTTGATCCTCCACCATGCCACAAGTAGCCGCGCACAAAGAATCGTTGTAATCCAAAATGTTTCTTCTAAACAAATTCATTTTTGTTGCTAATCTATTCAATAGCAAATGCCAAATAAAAATATTGATCTTAAGTGGAATTTGCTCAAGGACATTTGTTAACATTTTCTTTTCTTGTATTGCATGTCAATGGAATTGTGAATGCTTTATTTAAAATGAAATAAATAGATCTGTAAATGATCTCTCATTGTGTCGTAATTTTAATAAATATTTTTAAGCCATCAAAGTTTTTCATGTCTTGGATTGAGACATGGTCATCTCACCCTAAATTTTTTTTTAAAAAAAATATTGGCAAATAATGTACGCCTAATCAAGAATGTCACATTTTGTCAAAAAAAGGAATGTCACATGTCAATTTTTACGTTTTTCCTTTTTATTTTTATAATCTCATTCTATATTAAGTGTACAGAAATATTTTAAAGGGTCTTTAAAAAAAACTATTTTAAGTGGTGACATTTGTCTTATTTGATTTAAAAATAACTGGTTTTCCATCAACATGAAATGGTTTCCTCGGCAGAAAAATACATCAATTGATTTTATTTTATTTATAAATGTCTAGTTTCAAAATATTATTTTTGATACCACCAAACCTATATTTCTTCGTTTCATTTTAACAAGAATTCGCTTCTCTTGGTTATACACCACTTTTTTTTTTAATTCAAATAAAGAATTATATTTTAACAAGAATTCGCTTCTCTTGGTTATACACCACTTTTTTTTTTTTAATTCAAATAAAGAATTATTTGCAAGGAGTATATATATCTTTTTTTGAAAAAGGAGTATGTATATCTTGACTTCCATATAATTTGGAAGAAAAAAAAAACTATAAGAAATTATGTCACTGTACTGCCAAATAAGAACTATACATGGACCCTAAAAGGTCTTGATGTTGTCGTACCGAAAATTGCTCTTCTCCCAAACGTTTTTGCTTATTTCCATCTCAAACTTTTAAAATTAACCCTGCGTAAGTTAACTCACGTTCGGTAGAACCAACGAGATTTAAAGTCAAGCTAATCCAACGTGAATAAAGTCATGTTCGGTAGCACAAACGTGAGTTAACTCACGCTGAGTTCTAGTGTGCTAACATAACAACATTGAATACTTTTAACCAAGTTATTAATGACCTGTAACCTATACACGCTTATAATTGATCCAAATTACACCAATCCAACAACATAATTCACTCATAATACTCATCATAACATAAGAAAATTCCTAAGACTGAAAGTTTGTAAAAATTTACTAAGTGTTGTGCGCTATATAATTTGACAGAGTAATAACACTTGTAAAAAGATAGAAATCTTATTATTTTTCTTCAACTGTTCAAGTCCTTATATAGGAAATAATGAGAGAACCATTGTTGAAGAAGTGCTCGCGCATCAATTAAGGGTCCATTTGGATTGACTTATTTTAGAGCTTATGCAATGTAAATAAATAAGTTTTTATATATTATTTATAAGCTTGTAAAGGCTGTTTATGAAAAAAATAGTTTACGAAAATACAATTTTCGTTAGTAAGAACTTATAAATTAACATAAAATCTTATTTATTTGCATAAACTATTTTTCATAAGCCCAAAATAAACTTAATCCAAACGGAGCTTAAGTCCTTGAGCAACTTAATCAGAGATGTTGAAGCTTTTTATCAAATGAATAATGGCGTTGAGTAGTCATTATAAAATGTTTTTCTTCTAATACAATAATCTGTTACATTCTCTTTGTCCTTGATTTTTCTTGTTTATTTCTGCATGTGGTACTACTTAGAGTTTGAAAGCAATACTCTTTTGGAAGACGACAAACAGAGTTAGAGTCTCTAGGTGCTGACGTTATCTTCAAATGCTTCAACCTTTAGAATCTTGTTTCCATCATAGGCTTCTTAGCAAAATGTCTATTCTTATTAGAGCATTGACCTTAAATTTGACCTTTTTTAGATCTTGTTCAAAGTCACAATATCTTCTTTTTTTTTGGCTTCAGATGCTTCCCAATACGTTCAGAGTCTTGATATTTCAGAACTAAAAGATGACTTTGAGAGTCAGAATTTAATTATATGGTCCTGCACACTTAAACACACATTAACATATTCAAATGTTCTTTCATATTTTGTTATCATCAAAACGTTAGAGACATTGTTCAAAACTCATTTTGGTTCAACACTAAGGGCCTGTTTGGATTGGCTTATTTTGAGCTTATGTGACTTATCTATTAACATAAGTCTTTTTAAAGGCGTTTAGGTAAAGTAATAAAAATAGCTGCTTATGTCATATTTTAATAAGCCTTAATTTTAAGCTTACCAAATTGCTTATACAGAGCTTATGCAAATAATGCTACTAACTTCGATTCTCTCAGTTCCACCTTTTCCCAAACCCATATTTTATTTGTTATATTTATCTTTTACGGTGGTGAGTATCTAATTAATTATATATACATCTATTTCCTTTATCATTATTTATAATGTAAGACACTCTTTCAAAAAAAAATAATGTAACACACATATTTTTGTAATTGGTCCTTTTTCTCATACACATTTTTTTTAAGGATTCTCGTTAACACATTTGTTTTATCTTTATGCAAATTTAATATTATTCTCTATAAATATACTAACTTTTCATTTTAGTCCATCTAAAATTTTTCTTCAATTTTTAGTCCCCTTAAAATTTTCAATCACCACTTTTGGTCATTATTTTTAAGTCAATTCATGTGTAATATATTTTTGGGTTAAATATGTTTTTGGTCTCTATAAAATTGGGATCTTTTAAGTTTAGTCCTTACTTAATTTTAAAATTTAGAAAATTTCAACAAAACATGAATTGAATATGAATTTTTTTTGTTAAAAAATTCTAAATATTTTGGAAGAGATTCTTATAATATTATAAATTTTTCTGCAAAAATATAAATTATACATATAAGTTTATTTAAAAAGAGAGACTAGAAGTGAAGATGAAATTTTTTTGAGGGACTAAAAATCTAATACAAGTTTTAGAGTGACTAAAACGGAAAGTTGATATATTTTTATAGGGACCAAAAAACATATTTAACCTATATATATATAAGTATTATTATGATATTTTAATATTGTTTTTTTAGCTTTATAATCGTGGTTTGATTCTTTGATTATATATATTTTAAATTAAAAATATTTTAACATTTCATAATTGCTTGTGTAATGACACTTCCAAACACTTCAATTTATATAAGTACTTTTTAGTATACATATCTAAACATAAAAAACTTATTGAGTATAAGAGCTTATAATGTAAGCTCTAGTGCTATAAGCTCTAATGCTATAAGCACATGTATAAGCTATTTATCCAAACGGGGCCTAAATAATACATATATTACACAAATAAATTAAATTAAAGTACATGATAGTACACACGGTGAAAAACATATTTTCTTTGAGGTCAAATTTAAGGTCAATGCTCTAATAAGAAAATTATGATATCATTTTCTTTAAGGTCAAAATGACTTTTATATGAAAAAATTATTTTCTCAAATATAGATGTTTCGTGTCGCATTTGCAAAATAAAATAAAAAATATTTTGTCAATATTTTATGTGTATCACATTTTTTTTTTTTGTATTACAGTGTTTTTTTTTTAATTCGCATCTATACGTTTTTCTCATGCATATAATGCACATTTTCTTACTTGCTATAGATACAAGAATATTTTTTTAGTGTTGCAAAAAGAATTTTTTTTTTATATTACCTTTTTTTTTCATTTACTACATTTATGAATAACTCACATTATACATAGGTTTGAATAATTTAGCTGTCCAAATCTTTAATCTTTAATATATAAATGCGGAAAGACCTAATATCACCCCTCTAACTCGTTTTTCTATTTCCCTTTTATTTAAATAAGTGATTTTCACATCTATTTTGTTTTTTCTTTTGTGATTTCGTCGTATTAGTACAACGTTGTTTTGTTCGTCGTCTTTGTGTGACGTTGTTTGTCTTTCTTGTTTCGTTCAGGTATTTGTTTGATTCATATTGTTAGACCAGCTTCAATCCAGTGCAGATCAAATCAATGACTATGGAGTCGTCAACGTTGCAGATCCGGAGACATGAGTATTCTGGAGACTTAAATATAGTCATATGTGTAGGCTTTAATACTTTTCCGTTTTATGCTATTAACATGGATGTTGTGAGTTTGTTCACAGATTCATTCCTTTTGTTTTTAACAAATTTTCATTGTATCGATGTACTCTATTAATTTAAATGAATGAATATCGCTTATTTATGTTAAAAAAATGTTAAACTTTTAACATATCAAGAGATTCCTATCTCTAATTAGATGCAACTTAAATTTTATCAATTCATTTCATAAGACTACACTTCAAAAACGATTTTAAAATACAAAGCCATTAAGAAATGCATTAAATAAGTGTAGTCATATATAGTTGTTACGTGTTAAATTTGCAAATGTTTATAATCATATATATAGATTTGTTTTGAGGAATAATTATATATAGACCACATAAGGGCCGACCCAAGGGACTGCCACTAAAACAAGGGTTTTAGGCCTTCATGTTTTTGAAACTCTATATAAGCCTCATATTTTTTATCAGCCTTATATTTTTTATCGTACTTTAAATTTTGTAAATATGTGTACTTTAAATTTTGTAAATATGTTTACTCAAGTGGTATGTAAATGAGGAGTTATAGTTTCTATTGTAAGTTCAATTTTAATGCTAGTAATTTTATTGGTTATTTGAACCATAAATTCTTTTTGTCTTCATATTCCTATCGATCTAATTCGATGTCGGTTGTTCTAAATATATTAAGACAAGTGTGTAATTTATATTTGTATCATTTCAATATTATTTTGTTATTTTAAGATCTCTAACAATTGGTAAATAATGTCTATATTAAATATTATTTTCAACACACATGCATGCACGCGCCCATACACACATATTAGAAAAGTTACACACTAGCAGAGTTGATTATAACAAAAGAGGATATACTCTTACAATGTGACAAACCAAAGTTTAATTTCTAACTGATAAAATACTCATTTAATCAGTGTCTAACACACAAAAAAACAAGAATGAAAGAAATACTTACATGACGTTTTTGATCTTCTATATCTCTTTTGTGTTTAAGACCAGTAATTATCTCTAAGACGATAATTCCGAAATTGTACACATCAAACTTGACGGAATACTGTCCAAAACATAAATACTCGGTTGGCATATATCCTTTGCAAACCAAATGAATAAGTTTTATGAATTAAAAAAAATGCTTTCAAAATAATACACTACTTAATATTAACAATTAATATTTATTTTGCTTACTTACAAGGTACCCACAACTTTGTTTTATATATTTTAGAGTTTCGTCCTCACTAAAGAATCTAGCCAGACCAAAATCGGATATTTTTGGATTCATTTCTTCATCCAAATGAATATTTGTTGGTTTTAGATCGCGGTGGAGGAATTGTGGTATACCCTCATGAATGTAACAAAGTCCTTGAGCAATCCCTAAAATGATATTGTTACATAATCTCCATGTTAGTTATGCTCTTCTTGTATTTCGTTCTGCATTAAAACATACAAATTAAATCAATTTTAGAGCTATGTAATTAAGTGTAATATTCAATCATAACTAAAGAAATAGAGATACTAGTTTAGAAAACAATAAAACCATCATGAGAAGAAAAGGTCAACAATATAGTTGACTGCGCTTACTTGCTTCTTAAGTAATTAAATGTTAGCATAGCTTAGGTTGATTTTTTATATGCTACCTCATAGAATCTTATTGTATAACATCAATAGTCTATAAATAAATACATCATGTAAACATTGATTCAGTAATGCAAATCACAAGTTATTCACTTCATGATTACATGTATTGGTGTCGACCAATGACATGGAGAGATAGGAGGAAATATACCTGAGGAAGAGGTGGTACAACAAATACGAAGCAATCAAGACTCTTGTTTGAAACAAATTCATATACAAGAAGTCTCTCTGGTACTTGCACACAGAAACCCAATAGCTCATTCATGTTCAAAGTTCGATTTCAATACTAGCAATTTTATTGATTATTTGAATCTTAATTTCTTTTTACCTTTAATTCATATGAATCTAATTCAATGTTGGTTGTTCTAAATATATTAAGACTAAGTGTGTAATCAAAGTTTGTAAAGGTATAAAAATAATTTATATTTGTATCATTTCAATATTAATTTTTTATTTTAAGATCTCCAACAATTGATAAATAATGTCTATATTAAATATTATGTTCAACAAACACGTGCGCACGCGAACGCCCACGTCCACATACACATATTAAAAAGGTCACACACTACCAGAGTTGATTATAGTGAAAAAGGATATACTCTCACATAGGGGTGAATGCTTGTACAACAAAGGGGTAGCTATGGCTACCCAAAAAAATAAATTTTATTGAGTTAGTTGGTATATTTTTAAGTGTAATAATTTTTTGTGACTTTGGTTACTTTCGAGCGGTCACCTCATAAAATTATTGCTAGCTTCGCCGCTGCTCTCACAATGTGACAAATCAAAGTTTAATTTCTAACTGACAAAATACTTATGAAATAACATGTGTTAATCCTTAATTACAAAAAAATTTCCAATAAATTACTGCATTTTTTCACACATTATCGCTCACTCACTTCTTTGCTCATTATCACTTACTATCAAAACATTTTCAACATGAAACCAATTATGATACTATGGTTTGTTTTGCTTTTGGTTCCTCACTCCATCTCCCAGAACGAGTTTTTGAAGCTGGTCGAGCAATGACCCCCCCAGCTACATGCCTAACATTACCTTGGAGAATTTCACATTACATGGACTTTATCCCAGCAACACCACTGTCACTCCAAAACGCTGCAAACCTATCAATGGAGATAATTGTTGTTCACACTTCACACAAAGCTAAGAAATATTAAGAAATGACAAATTTAACTCCGAAATTCATCGATAGTTAACTACCACCGGTTAAAATCCATCAGAAATTAAATGTCGCTGGGTTTAAAATTGTCAATTAGTGGTGTTTCTTAGCTTTCATTGTGAATAATGATATATTAAACCCATCGACATTTAAATAGAGGTATTTTAAGTGTGTTTAGAGAGAATAAGACAAAATTAAGAATTTTTTTTCCATAAATTCCCTCAATTGAAAGTAATTTTATATGATGTGTGTCAGACACTAATTAAATATGAGTATTTTGTTAGCTAGAAATCAAACTTTGGTTTGTCATATTGTGAGAGTATATCTTTTTTCGCTATAATCAACGCCCTTAGTGCGTGACCTTTTTAATATGTGTGTGTGTGGGCGCACGCGCGTGCGTGCGTGCGTGTGTCGAAAATAATATTTAATATATACATTATTTACCAATTGTCAGAGATCTTAAAATAACAAAATAATATTGAAATGACACAAATATAAATTAATTTTTTACTTTTACAAACTTTGATTACACACTACTTGTCTTAACATATTTAGAACAACCAACATCGAATTAGATTGATAGGAATTTAAAGGCAAAAAGAATTTAAAGTTCAAATAACCAATAAAATAGCTATAAAATTGATCGAACTTGCAACATGAAATATGACTCTTCATTTATATACCATTTGAGCTTCGTGTGAACATGTTACAAAATTTACCGTTCAAAAATATTTTTAAAGACAAAAATATAAAGCCAAATACGAAGCTTAAAAAACTCGGGGGCTTAAAGCCCTTAATTTAGTGGCAACCCCTTGGGAGCATGAATGGGAAGAGCACGGCTCTTGCTCTCGGTCAGAATTTAGTGTCGATAGACTATTATTTTTTTTGGTCAAGAGTGTGCTAGACTATTTTACCCTTGCCCTAAACATCAAAGATAGATTATACATTATGAATGCATTCAAAAAGGAAAACATTCAACCAGATGCAATGAAAACCTATGATCATGCCGATGTGGAGAAGGCCATAGTGAATGCCATTGGAAAGAAGAAAAAAAACCCAGAACTTTGTATTTGAAAAAATAAACAGATTTATTTGAATGAAGTTGGATTGTGTCTAGAGCATGATGGAATGAATTATAACGACTGCTCTCCTCCTTTAAGGTCAAATGCTGCTGCCGCTTTGTGTAAGAAAAACTTTATATTGTTACCACCGTAAAGGTGGTTGTTACTGTTTCTTAAATAAAATAATAATAATAATTATGAAATAATGGTTTTGAGTATTTTTTTTATTACTTTAGTTACTAGATCTATATTCCATCAAAAAGAATTTTACTAGATATATTCAATATGCATTTTTTTTTCTGCATAGTTTATTTTAACAGATCAAAATGAAATATATTAAAAAATCAAAACAGTCCTTCCGACAAAAACAATGTCAGACATAATTAAAAAAGTTACAAAATTACCAAATTACAAATAAGAAGTAAATAAAGCGAAAAAACAGGCAAACTAAGAAACATACATCAAACAAGAAATAGGATTTTTTTTTTGACAAGACAAACAAGAAATAGGATTGAACCTTTCAAAAAAAAAAAAAAAGGATTGAAACTTAGCCTTTTCACATATCTCAAATTTCCTTGCTTCCTCATAACTTTATCTTATATTTTATTTTTATTATTTTGAGCAAAGCATTATCTTGTATTCATTATTTTTATTATTTTTTAAGAGATTGAGACAAAATTAAAAAAAAATAAATCATAAGTTCCCTCAATTGAAAGTAATTCTATATGAAGTGTGTGAGACACTAAATATGAGTATTTTATCCGCTAGAAATCAAACTTTGGTTTGTCATATTGTAAGAGTATATTCTCTTTCGCTATATTATATTTACCAATTGTTAAAGATCTTAAAATAACAAAATAATATTGAAATGATAGAAATATAAATTAATATTTTACTTTTACAAACTTTGATTACGCACTACATGTCTTAATATATTTAGAACAAACGACATCGAATTAGATCGATAGAAATCTGAAGGCAAAACAAATTTAAGATTCAAACCAATAAAATAATTAGCATTGCAATCGAAATTGTAAAATGAACTATGACTCATCATTTACATGCCACTTGAGCTTCAAGTGAATATTTTAACAAAATTTGACAAACAAAAATATTTTAAAAAAAAAAAAAAAGAGGTCTAATACTACGAGGCATAAAAAACTTTGGGGGCCTAAAACTCTTACTTTAGTGACAACCCCTTAGGCCGGCCCTGGTTATTAACATTTTTTTTTCTACACTAACATATTAATCTTTAGTTATATAAACACTTAAATTTCTCTCCCTTATTAATATCCCTAATTCTTTTCTACAGGAGGATGATCTCGTGAAATATGTATGCAATTCCTACAAGGGTCCTTTGAGATTCAAAGCTTGCAAAAGATGGAAAGTGGTGAACATATCTAATAAGGGGATGTTCCCATACTAACATTCTAGAGTTTTTTTTTATTTTTTTTTTTTTTATGTTTTTGTTTTACATTTCCATTTTGAGTTTTAGTGTTATGAAGAATTTACGTTTCAAATTAGACAGCGAATTAGTATAAAAAAAAATAAACAAAACGCATTTGTAAACTATATATATCTTTAACCTTTCAAAAGAAAACTCTAGCTTTAAATAGGGGCAGTACATATCAGTTTTTTTTTGCTTAAGCATAAAGAGCGTAGGTAATTTGGAATTGAACTGGGAGGTAAGTGAAGATTTTTAAGGACTCTATTAATTAAAATTCGAACTTGGATGAATTCTCTAGAATAATTCATATTGCTCCCTTGTTTCATAGAAAACGTTTTACTATAAAGAGACTAGAGATTAAAGGTTTTATTATGAGATAATAGGCAAATTGGTCATTGAAATTATGGCAAATTGCCACCTCCATTTGAAGAAGATTCCGCAGGTATTTTTATCGTTGGTTCCGTTGTTAATGGCATACTTTGTCTTTGTCAAGGAGGTGTGAGAGTTGACACAGCTTATATTCAATACAAACTTGAACAAAAAGTTGTATTGTGGAATCCATCTACGGATGAATTCAAGCCCATTCCTAATGGCTCCTTTGAGCACACAATTCTCAAAGCATTTCCCCCTGGATCTGTTTTTGAAGATCTACCTACAATACCTACTCTCATTAACATTCACGGGTTTGGTTATGATTCTGTCACAGATGACTACAAGTTAATTCGATATTTTTGTTTCTTTGAAGATATCGAGAAGGATGATCCAAGTGATGAGTCTTTATGGCAGATATATAGCCTAAAAAGTAACAGTTGGAGGGATCTTGAAGTTGAAATGCCAAATCATACTTGGACTGACCAATGGCAAAACACCGGTAAATCGGTGTATTGCCAAGGTATGTGCCATTGGTGGGGCTATGAAGATTACTACGGGGATGAGGTGTTGGTATCATTTAACTTGAGTGATGAGGTCTTCATTACATAACCCTTCAACTATAATTGGGGTAGATTTTTTAAACATATGGTGGTGTTGAAAGAGTCCATTGCTATGATTGAGTATGAAGACGATCCATTTTATTTTTTCATATCAATTTTGGGTGAAATTGGTGTCGCGGAATCATGGACAAGGCTTTTTAAAATCGGACCCTTATATGGTGTGGAAGAACCTATTGTAGTTGGAAAGAATGCTGATATAGTTTACATGAAGAAGGACGAAGAAGTTGCAAGGTTTGATTTAAATACTGAGGTGATTGAAGATATTGGGGTTAGAGGAAGGCATAAATGTTGTCAAATGGTTATTTATAATGAAAGCCTTCTTCCAATTGGAGGAATGCATGGTTGATTGTTTTCCTTAGCGTATAGCTTTACCTAAGAGGTTGAAGAGTATGGTTATTAGGAATAGATGAGTGTTATGATTTTTTTTATATATAATAAATGAATTGTAAACTACCCTAAACAACACAACTTCAATCTGAAGTGTTGGTTCTACATATTATGATATTCAGTCAATTTTATTAGCTCATATGAGTATCATTACTAACCCTGCATTTCTCTACATGACTGAAGGCATGTAGCAGGAAATAGTGTGCTCCATATACTTTTACACACATCAAGTGATATAGTTTTTACATATTTACTGAACTTGGGACTTACTTATAAACAATTTACAACATTATCACCACACCAGAGAAATTATCTACCTAATAAAGCTCTCTGTCATGCAAAGAGCTTGTGTGGCTTACTCTGTGTCCACTACATGAATGGCTAGTTTCTTAGATTTTGGTAAGTGATTCACCTCCAATGATTAGTTTATTTTGGATTTTAATTTCTTTATCTGTTTTGTGAAAATTCGTCGATCTTAGTTCGCACTATATAGCAGTTCTGTTCTTATAATTCTTAACATCCTTACCCCATGATAAAAATGCAAATGGCGTGTTGCTTTGTTATTTTCTCATCCTTTAATTGCAGAAACATGTGTACTGTAGTGCTTGTTGCATGAGGTCATAACATTTGATTTCAGAAAACATGGTTTAGTGCTCTTACACACATGCTTCTTTTAGCTAGTTTTTCTGTCAAATAATTTAGTAAATGTAATTTATGAGAAACATGGTGTAGTTTTTACTAGTTTAACATTTGATTGCAGAAACATGTTATTTTAGCTTGTTTCTATCAAATAATTTAGATCCTATTTGTGGAATTTAACTTTTCTATTTTAAAGACTACTATTTTAGTTTTTACAAGTGTAATTTTGTAATAGTAATCTCCATGAAGTTTTGTATGATGCTTATGTTTGTTTTTGTTTATTTGCTATTCATTTATGATGATTTTACGACTCTGGTTTGTTGCATTGATTGTGTGATCATGTTCATCACATAATTGGAAGAATAAGCAAAATCAATTCATCAAAATAGAAAAGTTTTTTTTTTACCAAACATGAGAGAGAGCTCCTTTCCGAATCACCAGGGACAACCGCGTCGATGGTCTCATCCACCAGTGGTGAGGTTCAACAGGAGGAGTAGGATTCTAGTCAAGGCGACACACATTGGAGGGATATGGGCGATTGGTCTATGGTGTGTTCAAGACGTCGGAAATCAATCTGACAGGGTGATCAAGGACAAGAGAATTCTCGCGGTAAGGAGGTGTTGGGGTTTGATAAGGTTCAGCGACAACAACAGTTAAACTGTACAAGTCTCAACGATGCTGTACCCCGAGGGGGTTCTGTTGAGCGTAGACGAAACATTAACAACTAGCGAAATGCTTTGCGTGTGAAAAGGTGTTGTTAATAAGCAATTTAGCGTTTTTGACAATGGATGTACAAGTACTAAAAAATCTCAATTAAACTATAATTTTATAATTTTTTATTAAAAATAAATAAGAATGAGGTGGAATTTTCCTCTTCTTGGCTTGTTATGTTAATATATGTTCTTAAACAAAGGTCATCATCCAAACAATTCAACGTCATCATCCGATCAATTCAACTCAAACCAACCCGTTATATATCGAATGAGTTTGGCTCAAGTATTATTCAAAAAACGGGAAAACCAAACTCAAAACAATGTTTTTTTTAACGGTTTGAGCAATTTGTTTAGTCAAAACCAAATTGAACTGGTCCACAAACACCCTTTTTGACATTGCGAGTCTTTAAACATACACATTTATGGTTAATAGGATAAACAATCCAATTTTTTTTTTTGTCATAGATGAAGTGGTAATCCACTGAAATTAAACTCACATACAACTGTGAGGTCCCGAGTTCGAACCCGAGTCACGACATCCGATCTTACAATTTTGACATTTCTTTTATATTACGTTCCTATTATCACTTTATTGATGTATAAATACACGATATTAATTTATAAATCAACTTCTTTTATAACTCTTTTATTTTTAGTTTCAAATATATTTTTATCCTTACAAAATGATGAAATTTTGTTTTTCATTCCCATAAAAATAGTAACACATTGACGTTTCTAGAAAATTTTCAAGTAACTTAGTTGTTAGAGCTCACACATTTTTAATGTGGAGATGTGGGGTGTCCGGAGTTCGAACCCCGGCCCCTGCATATAATATGCAATATCCCTACCAACTGAGTTAAGCTCGCGGGGATCTCTATTCTATTAAATCAATATATATCTTTGAATGAATTTTTTGACATATTTTAAACACAAAAAGTTTCTACACAATAGTGGAGCTCAAAAATTCATTTTTATGCCCAAAATTACACTCTCTTCATCTTTTGTTAAAATCTACGTATTTTTTCGGTGATAAACATTTCAATTAGTCCATTTTGATAATCAAACTTATATGCATTTTTTTCTTTATTTTTGATTCACACCATTAAACATTAACATTAACATATAGTTTTAAATGATGCCATAAACTATGTAAGATAAAATAAAAATAATGAACAAACTTACTTATACTTGAAAAAATAAACAAAATTTTAATAAAAGAAAAGAAATAATTTAAAAAAGAGAATTTCGTTCACGCTTTATAGCTTCTCATGTGCCCATTAATATTTCCAAAATACCTCGTTTAGATCATATAATCTGAACATCTTTTAAAAGTGTTCATATTATATAATTTGAAACCCTCCTATATTATATATAAGCGAATCTCTTGAACTTCTCTCACCATCCAAAGTTGGAACTTCCCACATTATGTGATTCTTGAAGATTTTTTGGTCTAAATCATCACATTCCAAGCCTTTTTGAACACCAAACACAAGGTAAGGTAAGGTTAAAATCATCATATTTCAAGCCTTTACTTTTGATATAATCCAAATCAGATTATTCTTGGTTTGAATTATATAATATGAACGTGTTCAATGTGTTGAACATGTCTTTATTTTTGTAATTTTGTGTAATCTTGTTGATTTATATATGTGATTTTGACATTTTTTAATATGGACCGCATTAGACACGACATACCTACCAAGACTGCATCCGCTTAACGAGAGCAGTCACAGTAGGGGTAGATGCCGTACTACTGATGAATTTTCAGGGGACTTAGGTTATATAATCCGAAACTTTGAAGAAAAAAAAAAGTTTCGGATCATAATATATGAACGAGGTATTTTGAGAATTACGGAGGACGCGTGAGAAGTGCGGAGAGTGGGAAAAGAAAGTTTAAAAAAAAAGAAGGAGACTCTAACCTAAGCCCAATCAACTTGTTTTTATAGGAGGCCCATCAACTCATCATCTCCATTGAATCAGGAAAAAAACAAAACGCAGCCACCGCCGCTTTACCCTTTCAGAATCACAAACTCGCCGGAAATCGCAGCCGAAGAAGGTCACCGGACACCAGTAACTGTGACAAAATCGTTCAGGTTTTCATTTTTCTCTTTTTTTTTCTTTCGCATTTTCATATTTCCTCTCTTCTGTATGATGCATTTTCTTTGGTGTGTGATTACAATTTGTTTTCTTCAAATTTCGCTTGAGACATTAATTTATGAAATTTTATTAGCTACTATATTGTTGTACTAATACATATGCATCTGAATTAGGGTTTGTTGGGATTGGAATAGCAGAGAAGATGAAGCAAGTAGTAGGAATGGTGGTTTCGAATAAGATGCAGAAATCGGTTGTGGTAGCAGTTGATAGATTGTTCCACCACAAAATGTTCAACCGATATATTAAGCGCACTTCAAAGTTTATGGCTCATGATGAAAACAATCTTTGCAACATTGGTGACCGAGTTAGTATTGCGAATAATTTACCTATCTTTTACCAGTGTTGTTAAACAGTGGTGTTTCAGCATAGCTCAATTTGAACAAATTACTATTGTTTTGCAATACCCCTTTTAGCACAAAATGTTGTCTCTAGTGGCTATAGCAGCACTATAACACTATTGCGTAGCTAAATGTGAACAAACTGCTGTTTTTGGTGATTGACAACAATGTCTTGTACAATTTTGAATTTGCTGTGTGTTCTTAGTTTTGTAAGATAACTAAACAAGCATATGCTTTTGTGCTTATCATTTCAGGTTCGATTGGATTCTTCTAGGCCTCTGAGCAAGCGTAAACATTGGGTGGTTGCTGAAATTCTCAAGAAAGCACGCATATACGTTCCTCCCTCTGCAACGATGTCTGAGAATGTGAGCTCGAACTCTGTAGGACCTACATCTACATCATGAATTTGCTCAAGGTATTATAGAGTTTATCTTGGCTGTAAGATTTACACAGCTTTTAGATGTTGGTGTATGAAAGTGGAATTGTAAATGAAGTTTAGGTTTAGTGCATATAATTGATACTTTGACAGTATGCTAACTTCTAATTATTGGTTTGCATCCTTTTGCTTCCTGAATTTTCCCATGCTGTTGTGTTGGTGAAATAATTGAATATAATGGAATGGCAATTTTCTATGGCAGGACAAATTTTAATGTGGCATGTTCCAAGGTTGTTTAGCTTGTTTGTTGATGGGTTAGAATCAGTCTTCTGCAACTTCAGATGACATAAGGTCCGATTAGACGTCAAGATGTTCTATTATGTGATCTCTATTGCCATTTGTGCTATTGAATTATAGTGTAGGATGATCACAAAAAGGTTTTGCATGTCTGCAGATTTCTGATTTTCAAAATAATTGAAGATATTTAAATGTGTTATCTGTATTACAATGTCTTCCAATTTCTCCTCAAACAGGTAAAAGCCTTAACTTTCAAATGCAGTAGGAGTGGTCTCTGCAAATAATAACTAAGAATCTTAGTAGGATTAGAGATTTATAACATGGCAGGCAAGGTTGACAGATTGGAAACAAATCATGTATATCATTCATTAATAACGGGGTGTAAGGGTCTAGGGGAGAGGCCCTAAACAATGTGGTCAATCATGGATTGTGAAAAATAGAGGCTTGTTCAAATTCTGCTATGCTATAGCGCCTCTATTTGACAACACTGATGGGCATATAGCTGTTTGCTCAAACTATGCTACAGTCACTATTTGACTACACTGATCCCTACTAATGAAGGCACAAATTGGAAGAAGCATATTAAGATGAATAAATGAGTTTTATATTTTGATAAGTACTAACCTTAGTGAACTAGTGATACAGATGCAGATGTGTTGTTCTCTGACCATCCTGAAGACAACAATGTCTTGCTTTTAAGGTAGCCGTGGTTATGGTAACAATAATAACAATAATCATATGATAGGAATTTATAAGAGGCAATGTATTAACCTCTGCGCGACCTTTCTCTCCTTTTGATTGTTTTCTTAAAAAGTAACTGGTTGATCGAAGGGCAGTGGGGAAAAATTGTTGGGACATAGTTCCTTTATATATTACTAAAATGAGAAGAGTGTAGATTAATCAAATACAAAAAGAAAGTGTTGAGCTAGAATAATTTTAAACTCAGGTCTATAATAAGACATCTACTCTAAGCTAAGAAATAATTTGGTACCTTGATTGAATAATGAAAAAATTAGGTGGTTTTACAATGTCACTTGTCATTGGATTCTCAAGTACATCAGCTACAGTATTACCTAGTTTCATGTTCATCTATTTCCTGTTTTTATTTGTGGTAGGTGCAATGCTTTTGTTGATCAACTAGTTAGAATCAAAGTTATGAAAACCAGTTATGTGGTTAATTCAGTTACACCTAGGTGTTTGAGTTCCATTGGCCATGTTAAAGTCGGACAACGTGTCAAGAAGTACTCTGTTCTGGTTACGGTCAAACTAGTTAAACGGTCTTAAGTCGGATTTTTAAAACATTGGTCTTTTTTTTTTTGAGGGATTTTAAAACATTGGGTTGAATTCTTCATTTAAATATTGTGACATCAATCAATTAGTACTTCCCATGATTCAAAGAGAAGCATTATTTGAAATTATTTTCTCTCTTGAAGTTGTATTTAATAATTTGTCTGGATGGATTTAACGTGTCTTCCTTTGAAACATAGGAAAGGTATCCTGGACATATTGAAGTTCTTATAAGCTATAAATCATTGCCAAAATTGTTTGCACATAAAATTTTGAATTTTTTTTTCTGTTATGCCATATTTTACCTTTGTTAGCTTGTAAGTTTGTCCTACATGATTAAAGACGTAGATGCAATTAATTTTTATATTTCCACTCAACGATTGAACAATTATAGCATAGGATGGTTTTCATCTCAATTACCCAATCACGTGAAGGAACAAATGGCTTTAATTGCAGTAAGACGTACGGTATAAAAGAAGTGGTCATGATGGTAGTAGCCCTTCTATATTGTGATTGAGAAAGTGGTGGTTGGTTGTAGAAAAGGATTGCCTTTTGCACTAGGTCAAGGAAACTAACTATATAGTATCCCATGATAACAGAAAATAGATTATAGTGTCTTGGAAATTTTTACTTGTTCAGTGAGTTTATACATTAAAAAATTCCTCCTGGTCTGTGTGAGTTTGGAATGGTTTTGTGTAAAGTCATTTTGGCATGCTTATGTGGCCAAACAAAGAGATTACACACAAATTAGTCATTAGAAACACATGTCACATATAAAGCCAAATTAGTCATTAGTACATTAACATGACCTGCGTTGCACACAGGTTTAAAAAATTAATCTTTTTTTTACAGAAATTTGTGTTTTTAATCACAAATTTTGTCGTTATTCTTGTTGGTGTATGTAAATTCATATTCACTTTCTAGCATGCAATGTGACAAAATATGACATAAATTTATTTTTAACAATACTTTCATTTTGAAATCCCTAGCTCACACTGATAATATGTTTGGAACTACATTAGTCTTCCATTTCCCACGTCCAAATGTCTTTTGAGCGTGATTTGTTTGAAGCTAAAAATTACAGCTTCAAACTTAATACACATTCAACCCTTTTTCACCACAAAAACAAACAACTATTGAATTCCAAATGTATGAGAAACTCATCACTTCACTTCAGCGTGAATTTGATTTATGAAAATAAGTCACATACAATACATTTTTCAATATCATCTTAGATTACATGTATTTTCACCACCAACATAAAGATTACATGTATTTTACAACGTGGAAAAAGAAAAAACCAAATTCAAAGTTCAAAATCAAACTACAATAAAGAACATAATTTAGCAAATGTAAATCGTCTCAAGGACTATGGAATATTTTATTTGACAAACTTTCGCACAAGTAACTAATTCTTCTACCGTAATTAAAATTCATTCAAGAAGTTGATCTTTCTAAACAAACCGATCAGAGATTAAAACATAGACAAAAAATGGTTAACATACCTAAATATCTACCACTTTATGTCCCATGGACAACCAATATTTATATGATAATAATGACAACTCAAAAATATAATATAATGATGTAGTAATTTGAATTTGTAAACGTATAAACAAAGTGGAGAAACTCTTTATCTATATGTGTTTTTCTTACATTATACTTCACTCTTTCAATCTTTTAGTCTTTCGGTTAGATAGTCTCTCTGTACTTTTGGCGGGATGTGGACCCCACCATATTAAAAACAACTTATCTTTCTCATAAATACACCAACTTCCCATTCCCCTGTTTTTCATTCACTCTTCCATAACACTCTGTAAAACCATTTTTCTCTTCTTCTAACCTTCTAAACGGTGTCGTATTAACACCAACCATTCATTCAAAAAATAACTTCAATGAAGTTATTTTTCTTTCTTCTTTGCTTTCATTTTTTCTTCAGCTTAGTATTTTCACTCTCATCAGATGGTCTTGCACTTCTCTCTCTAAAAGCTGCCGTCGATCAATCGATCGACGGTGCTTTCTCCGACTGGAACGGAGGAGATTCCTACCCCTGCGGGTGGTCGGGAATCTCCTGCGCGAATATCTCCGGTGTACCGGAGCCGCGTGTAGTTGGAATTGCACTCGCCGGAAAATCTCTCCGGGGCTACATTCCATCGGAGCTCGGCACGCTTCGGTATCTTCGTCGTCTTAACCTTCATGATAATGAATTCTACGGTGTTGTTCCGGTTCAGTTGTTTAATGCTAGTGCACTTCATAGTATTTTTCTTCACCGGAATAATCTCTCCGGTCCATTTCCGGCTTCTGTCTGCACCGTTCCGCGTCTTCAGAATCTAGACCTGTCTGATAATTCCTTCTCCGGTGACATTCCGAATGATATCGAGAAATGTAGGCAGCTTCAGAGGCTTATTTTAGCAAGGAACAAATTCTCCGGTGAGGTTCCAACCGGAGTTTGGTCGGAACTCGATACTCTTGTCCAGCTTGATCTCTCCGGTAACGATTTCAAAGGTTCGATCCCGGACGACATTGGTGACCTCGGTTCCCTCTCCGGCACGTTGAACCTATCGTTCAACCATTTCTCCGGTAGGATTCCGAGCTCACTCGGGAAATTACCGGCTACAGTGAACTTTGATCTCCGAAACAATAACCTAGTTGGCGAGATTCCCCAAACAGGAACATTTTCAAACCAAGGCCCAACTGCATTCCTCGGTAACAAAAACCTGTGCGGACTTCCACTTAGAAAATCTTGCACAGGTTCAGACCGAGGGTCATCTGGCTCGTCTTCTCACAAAGACGAATCAGATAACCGTTCGAAAGGGTTGAGCCCTGGTTTGATTATTTTGATCTCAGCAGCAGATGTTGCTGGGGTCGCACTTGTTGGACTTGTGATTGTTTATGTTTATTGGAAGAAGAAGGATGGTCACAATGTATGGTGTTGCATAAGGAAGAAAATAGGATTTGGTAATGAGAATGAGGATGACAAAGGTAGTGCTTGTACATTGCTTCCATGTATAAATAGTTTGAAGAATGAGGAAGGTAATGATGAGAGTGAAGTAGATGTAGATGGAGGAGGAAAAGGAGAAGGTGAATTGGTGACAATTGATAAAGGTTTTAGGATTGAACTTGATGAGCTTTTGAAGGCATCAGCATATGTGTTAGGGAAGAGTGCATTAGGGATCGTGTATAAGGTGGTGCTTGGAAATGGGATGCCAGTGGCTGTTAGGAGATTAGGGGAGGGTGGAGAAGAGAAGTATAAGGAGTTTGTGGCTGAGGTGCAAACCATTGGGAAGGTTAAGCATCCTAATATTGTGAGGTTGAGAGCTTATTATTGGGCTCATGATGAAAAGCTTCTAATAAGTGATTTTATCTCCAATGGCAATTTGAACAATGCACTTCGAGGTCAGTTCTTTATGTTTCATAATTTTAGTTTATTGCTTTCGTTTGATTTTGTTGTAGTCTTTGATTTGGATTCTAGATTTAGCATTCATTTGGATTTGCGTTGGATTTTAATAAATTTGCGATGAAATAACATGGCAATGCAAAAGCTCCATTGTTGCTTCAAAAATTTCACATTAAACATACAATGGTACACAACATTTGATATGCCGATGCAGAATCAAACATACCATTAAACTAGGCACACGTTTGGAAATATCGCAAATTATGTGATCAAATATAGTTGATAAGATCGTAATTATGTTCACTCTTATACTATTGAGAGACAAGGCTTTCTACAACGTTTAAAAAAATTATGTAATCAAATATAGTTGATAAGATCGTAATTATATTCAAGGCTGCGACGTCTAGTTTTTATATATATGCATGATTACTTTGTCATCACAATTGCGACCATAATACCAATATTTTGTGCGCATCAGAAATTGCTACAACAACGCGGCCACTGTTTAAAACCTTGTCTATCTAATCAAAGAGTGGGATAAAAACTGTAAATTTCTCGCGAATTTTACAAACTTTGTTCTAATTTTAGAAAATGGTTTTAGATGCAAAATGAATTCATTAATAAAGTCACAACTGTTTGAGTTTTTAATCTTTGTTTTCTTCCTTGCAAAGATTCTTGAGTACTCTTGGATTTTCAGTTCAGACAAAAATCCGAGTTTCTTACTGAAAAATGATGCTTTTTGTTTGATGTTTTATTTCATCTTATTATAGACTATACTTTCTTTAATACGAAGCAATGAGTCTCAACAAGCTTCAAAATATCTTTTAAATTGACCTGGACCCCACTATAATTGTTACTCTTTCCCTTTACTTCCACTCCACCTATGTCTCACTTTTATTCATATACCAGAAGAAAATATTGAACTCGAGACATAACATAATCTGCTATAACCCTTCCACTATTAATTGTGTGTGTACCAAAGTTTTGAGGCAAAACCAATTTTACTTAAAATAACTTAATCATTTCTAGTTGCAGTTACAATTTTGGCTTTTCTTTTAAGGAAGTAAAGTTTTACCAGAAAATATTGTGGCACAATATTAGTTGTTGTCGCAGAATATGAAATTCGTAGCCGTTTCCCTTACGTCATTCATGACGATGACTACTTCCTTAAAAAAGACAAAGTCATGTCTGTCATTCATGATTTTGCTTGTTAAAAAATGTAATGTAAGCAGTTTGATAACTAGTTAACTAATTTGAATAAAAATTTGAAAAATGTGCATTAGTTTGATAAGTTGATTGAATTTTTGCCCTAACTTGGTAAAAAAAATTACTTTGGTGCAACTCATGGTTTTGTTAATCTATTTGACTGTATGTACAGGGAGAAATGGCCAACCATCTACAAACCTTTCATGGTCAACAAGGTTAAGAATTGCAAAAGGAATAGCAAGAGGCTTATCCTATCTTCATGAGTTTAGTCCTAGAAAATTTGTCCATGGTGACATAAAACCTACAAACATCTTACTTGACAACGACTTAGAACCCTACATTTCTGATTTTGGACTTAACCGACTAATCAGCATCACTGGCAACAGCCCTTCAACTGGTGGATTCATGGGTGGAGCACTACCTTACATGATGAAATCATCACACAAAGATAGTAGGTTTTCATCAGACAACGGTCGTGGTAACAATTACAAAGCCCCCGAGGCTCGTGTACCTGGTTGTAGACCAACACAGAAATGGGATGTATATTCATTAGGTGTTGTTTTGCTTGAATTGTTAACTGGAAAATCTACAGAATCATCTCCCACATCGGCTTCATCATCCGCTTCTGTTGAAGTTTCTGATTTGGTAAGGTGGGTGAGAAATGGGTTTGATCAAGAAAGTCCATTATCTGAAATGGTTGATCCATCTTTGCTACAAGAAGTTCGTGCTAAGAAAGAGGTATTGGCTGTGTTTCATGTAGCACTTTCATGTACTGAAGGTGATCCTGAAGTTAGGCCTAGAATGAAAACTGTCTCTGAAAATCTTGAAAAGATTGGAAGGTAATATCTGAATTGAATGTGTGCTAGGTCAAATTAAGTGTATGTTTGGATTAACGGTAAATTTGTCAGAACCAAGACGTGCCACCAAAATTTCGCCTAAATTAGAAGCTCAACAAAATCACCCTGCTACCGTCATGTTGTGAAATTCACCGCCTATCCAAATATGCACTAAGATCATCTTGATACAGAAGAAAGGAAGCTTCAATCTGAACATTTTTATGGTAATTCACACTCATAAGATTTTATGCTAGGAAAAGATATGAGGCTGCAATGCAAATCTCTTCTTTCTATCATAGGATTAATTTAGCCCCTTAACTTGTGTTTTGTAAGTCATGTAAATTTTGGAGAGCTGTAATTATCTCGGTTTCAATTTGATTCATTCCAACCCCATTTTAATTTTGTTTGGTGAAATATCAGCAAAGTCACCAGATATTATGTTATTTAAAATTTGTGTCTCATCTTATTTGCTACTTCTTTTTATTAAATTCTCTAATTAGTAGAGTCTATTTAAATTTCATTGTTTGTTTTTTATAAGCAAAATTTCTTTAATGAAGAGTAAGCTAGCACAAGATGTGCAAAAGCTGCTCTAAACAGAATACAACTTAAGAATAGATAAAGTGCCAACAATCCATAACAAAGTGCAAATGAGTGACTAACTCAACTATGCAACCTCTATATGTCTCCCCCATCACAAAACCAAAACCTGCTAATTCACAATAACTACTGCCACTAAGAAACAGAATCTACTAGTCCACGATACTACCTCTGCCAATAAGAACAGAAAAGCTAAGTTTCCTCTACAAACTGTAACAAATAAACATGAACCAAGAACACCAATCCAAAAATACTTTTTATTCCTACCCTCTCTGCAAATGAACCAAGACCATGAAATTTGCTTAATTTGATCAACCACCTCAAGAACATTAGCAACTTTTCCATTCAAAATGATACCATGGCATTCCAACCAAATTCACATGCCTTTCCAGTAGAATATAAACCTTGCCACCATAATGAGTCTATCCTTCCCGATTGCACGGTATCTGGGCGGAGCAATTTTTTCTGAAAATGTATTGTACCTATACTTTATTAAACCAGACCAAATTAATTATTGAGGAGAATTTAAGTTTGATTTCTAAGTGTAACGATTCTTGACCAGACTTTGCTTACGTCTCAGCTGAATTCCGGATTATTAAGACCCCTACCCTTAAGAACTGGAGGGTTAACACCGACAAAGAAAACTACTTCAATAAACAAAAATAACAAATCTACTTCAATTATTACGTTGGTTCCCCCCAAAAATAATCTTTGCCATTTTCTTCCCAAGTTCCTCTATTCCCTCCAAAACTCTCAAAAGTAAAAACCAGAACGAAATGCTCCAAAATTTGTGCATTCAATTATAGAAACCCTAATGACACTAATAACAATCGGAAACCCTTCACCATGCGGAAATTGGCAGCAAAAAATCAGAATTTTGTATTTGTGATTTCTTTTTTGGAGGTAACGTTTCTATGTCTCTTCACCACTTCCATTTCAAGCTTTGATATACTCTGCTCAGAAGGTGATTTGCTCATGAAACTTCTTATCCAACAATGGATTTAGATCTCTTAGCGTGTTTGGCTCTGCAGTGATTAAAACTCATTTGGAATGAAATTATTAGCTAAAATTGATTTCAATTTAAATTGAGTTGAATGTGAAGTGAGTAATGTTTGGAGTCGTTCACATAAAAGGGAGTTGAATAAATTTGAACGTGAAAATTATGTTTGGGGTTAAAAGATACAAATCATAACTTTAAGTAGAATCAAATCTAGAGGCAAAATCAACTTCTATTCACATCACCGAAACATGTCAAAATCACCAGAAAATTTATCTTCTCTATGTCAGTTGAGAAGTCCCGGAGCGACAATGGGTTAAATGCCGTCCAGATCCCTAAGAAACTTTTAACACTGCATTTCCACCCAAAACCTTAAGACGTTAGGTATATGTGCCACCTATCTTATATATTCAACATTTCCCTCAGTCCTAGTCAATGTGAGACTTAACCACTCACACATAAAACCCAACAATTCCTCTTCATGAAGAGTGAAGACAGTAGAATTATGAGACAATTGAAAAAAAAAGGTCAAGGTTAATTAAGAGAGATAAAGAGAATATAGAGAGAAATTGATGAAGAGTTTTAATTGACAGAATTTAAATTCTTTCAACCACCATTATTAAAAAAATTATCACTATTTTAATATATTTAAATTTGAAGATAAATGCATGTCATTGTCACATACTTCATACAGATATTTCCAGCATGTAAACTGTTTAGCAAGTCAACGTTTGCCCTTGCCGTTTTATAATTAAATAATGGTGACATTAATATTTGTATAATAGTATACAGATCCAATGCTCTGTGGGAGTGTGCATGTGTATTAGTTCACACTTTAAACTGCAAGGTCAATGACATTGATATGAGAGAAAGTTGAATCAGATCTCTAGCAGCCAAAGCATTAAGGGTCAGTAATTGCTTTCTTCAGGCTATGACCATTAATTTTGCTTTCTGCGATCTTTTAGTTTCATTTCTTTTCTCTTTCGCTCCGGTAATAACCTTGTGTTTCCCTTATTGCAATTTTCAAGGTTCTAGAGACGAAGAAAGATTGTTCAGAGTGCATTTGTTCCAAGTCAATGGCGTATTTGTCTTCCGGAGCTTCTCAAATAATTTATGCTGTAATGTCTGCTTATTAAATTCAAATTTGTGTTACGAATTGATCACGAAACTTTAAAATTTTTCAATGAAACAGTATGTAATCATGGTTTTTATACTTTTTTGTTCTATATTTGTAGATATTGTATGAGCTGTGAAGTAAGACCAAAACCTTTTTGTGACCTTCTTCCTTATATTCTACGTCCTGCACACTTTTATGCAGAAATCATTGTATAATAAAACTAAAGATTTACTTTGCAGAAATTAGAGTCAACTATCATTTTGGTCGTTAAAGTCAAGAATTTATGATGGACTTGAAAAATTTCTCATATGTGTAGCTCTGAGGGATTACGACCAATAAGCTTTTATGAGGTTTGACAACTTAGAATTGCCTCTGATTCTGCTTCTGTTAATTTGCATATCCTCAGAGACAATACAGGCTTTCTGGAAGCAAGGCATTGCCAGATGGAATTGTTTTTAGAACATCTAATTTGGAAATGCGGCCATTATGGTACTCTCGTATACATCATGTATGTGAGATATGTTCTGCTACTCATCCATTTATAGTTTATTATCTCAGTAAAGACTCTTGTAACATAATAACATTAGTCATAATCCTTCACTTACTAAAGTTTTGCTTGTTGAAGTCATAATACAATCCTCCTCGGATCACTATATAATTTTTTATTTCTAGCTGAATTTGGTTAATTGGAGTTTAATCTTGGACCAAGAAACTGATATGTGAATTTGTATTGCAACTTTATCTATAAAAACATATATTTGTTAAATCCATATAATTTTATAGGTTGATGAGTGAGACATCTGCTTCAAAATTTTCTTTTCGTGCTTCGCTTTTCTTCTTCAATTCTTTTAAACATTGTTTTTACATTTCCTGTTTCTTCAGAGAATTTCAAAGCACCAGTTAAACTTGCGGGCTATTCCAAGTGTTAAGAAGAAAGAAATGGTCAATAAAATTGTTGCAAAGGTGATTGTTGCTTCACTTATAAATTTGCCTTTGATCTAGAGCTCATACTATATCTTTGGACTCATTAATGACACCAGAATTACATGTTACTCATAAAATGTCACCAAAACAATCATTTTTAATTACCTGGCCTTAATGTAATACTTCTTAAAATGTTGGTCACAGGAATATCATTAGTTTTTATTTTTTATTTTTTTAAGTAGTAACATTTATTAAATTTTGCTGTATTTTTTTTGTTAATGAATTAAGGGTGCAGCAGAAAAGGCAATGTCTAACAATGCTCCCCAACCAAAGTATGATGTTTTCGTAAACTTTAGGGGCAAGGACATCCGCCACGGCTTTCTTGGCCATTTGGCCAAGGCTTTTTCTCGAAAGCAAATAAATGCCTTTGTTGATGAGAAACTTAAGAGGGGTGATGAAATATCACATTCACTTGTTGAAGCAATAGAAGGATCATTCATGTCATTGATCATATTCTCAGAAAACTATGCTTCTTCACGTTGGTGTTTAGAAGAACTTTTGAAAATAATTGATTGCAAAGAGAAATATGGACAGATTGTAATACCTGTTTTCTATGGGGTAGATCCAACAAATGTACGACATCAAAGGAAGAGTTATGAAAAGGCATTTGCTGAACTTGAAAAAAGGTATAGTTCATCCAAGGTGCAGATATGGAGACATGCTTTGAACAAATCTGCTAATTTGTCAGGAATTAAGTCATTAGATTTTCGGTTAGTTCTTTCCTCCACATAAATTTTCTAGTAGCTATATACTTGTTTTATATATAGAGCATAAGCTCATTTGCTTAAATAGAAAAAAAACATAGCCTTTATTTTCCCTGTTTTAGTAGAGTGCTTGCTTATTATTTATTTTTTTACTTCCTTAAATAGTAGTCAATGCTACAAGTACTTGTCTGTGTTGGGATTAATATGAATCTCAGTAGGAATTAGTCTCTGATTCCCAATTGGACACACTTTGGATTCACTAAAACAAAAATGGCTTGATAGTGATTATTGTAGTTTGTTGGCAGCTTCTATAGACAAAAGATGTAGGACACATCACATTTTTAGCCCTTGATCTTACTAAGGAGGAAGGGAAAGACAGAGACTTTCCATCATGGGTGTTGAACCTCTCATTACAAACTTTCAACGAAATACGTTTATAGTAGTGCCATTAACTATGTAGTACTGACACTTCACATTGAAGGCATGTATGGTGTCCAATACGTGTCAACGTCCTACATCTACACGAAAATACACATATGGTTACATTTAATCACTTCTATTTTCTTAAGTTATTACCAGTGTCAGTGTCGTGTTCAATATCTGTTTCAATGTTAGTGCTTCGTAGGCCTTTATCTTTCTCTTTTGTTGTATAGAAATGACGCCGAGCTACTTGAAGAAATCATCAGTCTTGTGATGAAAAGGTTGAGCAAGCACCCTATTAACACAAAAGGTCTTATTGGAATTGGCAAACCAGTTGCTCATTTAGAATCATTGTTACATCGAGAGTCAGAAAAGGTCCGTGTTATTGGAATTTGGGGAATGGGAGGTATTGGCAAGACAACTATTGCCGAAGAAATTTTTAACCAAAGTTGCTCTGAATATGAAGGTTGTTGTTTTTTGGCAAAGGTAAGCGAAGAATTAGGAAGACATGGAATAACATTTTTGAAAGAAAAGCTTTTTTCTACACTATTAGCAGAAGATGTGAAAATCGATTCACCAAATGGGTTGTCTAGTTATATTGAGAGAAGGATTGGCCGTATGAAGGTTCTAATTGTTCTTGATGACGTTAAGGAAGAAGGTCAGATAGAGATGTTATTTGGAACACTTGATTGGCTTCTATCCGATAGTAGAATAATTGTCACAACTAGAGACATGCAAGTACTTATTACTAATGAAGTTGATCATATATATGAAGTTGGGGTATTGGATTCTAGTGAAGCACTTGAGCTTTTCAATTTGAATGCATTTAAACAAAGCCATCTTGAAACGGCGTACTGTGAGCTATCAAAGAGGGTGGTTAATTATGCCAAAGGAGTTCCATTAGTTCTTAAAGTTTTGGCTCATCTACTTCGAGGAAAAGATATGGAAGTATGGGAAAGTCAGCTAGACAAACTTAAAAGACTGCCAAGTAAAAAAGTTTATGATGTAATGAGGCTCAGTTATGATGATCTTGATCGTTTAGAGCAAAAGTATTTTTTAGATATTGCATGTTTCTTCAACGGGTTGAATTTGAAAGTGGACTACATGAAACTTTTGTTGAAAGATTGTGAAAGTGATAATTCAGTGGCTGTTGGGTTAGAAAGGTTGAAAGATAAAGCTCTTGTAACTATTTCTCAAGATAATGTTATATCTATGCATGACATTCTACAAGAAATGGGTCGGGAGGTTGTTCGCCAAGAATCTAGTGAAGACCCTAGAAAACGCAGTCGATTATGGGATCATGATGACATTTGTGATGTATTGGAAAATGACAAGGTAAAATATATTTGGCGATTTTAGATAACATTTGTCATTTTGGTTAAAAATGTAGCTTTCAACGATTTTAAATTCTTCTTTTACATTCATGGCAGGGTACTGATGCTATTAGAAGCATAAGTGTAGACTTGTCAGGTAGAAGAAAGATGATATTAAGCTCTCATGCATTTGCTAAGATGACCAACCTGCAATTTTTGGATTTTCGTGGTGAATATGATTTCGGTGAAGACTTTTTATGGAATCAGAAATATGACCGAGACTGTTTGGTTTTTCTTCCTCAAGGGCTTCAATCTTTTCCAACTAATCTGAGATATCTTTCTTGGATGAATTACCCTCTAAAGTCATTCCCAGAGAAGTTTTCTGCAAAGAATCTTGTTATATTGGACTTGTCAGATAGTCTAGTGGAAAAGCTTTGGTGTGGAGTGAAGGTAATTGAATATGTCTCTTCAAGATAAATTTCTCTTAATCAGAAATATCATCGAGACTGTTTGGTTCTTATGCTTGATGTCACCATTTGTTTTTAATTTTGTAACAGGATCTAGTTAAATTAAAAGAGGTTAGACTCGCCTATTCGAAATTCCTGAAGGAGTTACCTGACTTTTCAAAAGCTACTAATCTTAAAGTATTGAATATGACACATTGTCATAATTTGAAAAGCGTCCATCCATCCATTTTCTCTCTTGACAAGCTTGTGTATTTGGACCTAAGTCTTTGCTATTCCCTTACAACATTTACAAGCAATTCCCATTTAAGCTCCCTCCGTTATCTCAACCTTGGATCTTGCAAGGGCCTAAGGACATTCTCGGTGACAGCTTATAATTTAATTGCACTAGATCTAACTAACATTTGTATCAATGCACTTCCATCATCTTTTGGATGTCAAAGCAAGCTAGAAATACTGGTTTTAAGATACAGTGAAATTGAGAGCATACCTTCAAGCATCATGAATCTTACAAGACTAAGAAAAATAGACATACGGTTTTGCTCAAATCTCCTGGTTCTACCCGAGCTTCCTTCATCAGTTGAAACTCTACTTGTTGAATGTAGATCAATGAAGACTGTATTGTTCCCTTCAACATTTGCTGAACAGTTCAAGGAAAACAAGAAAAGGATTGAGTTCTGGAATTGCTGGGACTTGGATGAACGTTCTCTCATAAATATTGCGTTGAATATTCAAATCAATTTGATGAAGTTTACATGTCGACATTTATCGACACTGGAACATGATTATGTTGAAAGTTATGTTGATTACAAAGATAATTTTGATTCTTATCAAGCATTGTATGTGTATCCTGGTAGTAGTGTTCCAGAGTGGTTGGAGTACAAGACAACAATGGATGACATGATTGTTGATCTCTCTCCACATCATTTCTCCCCTTTGTTGGGCTTTGTTTTTTGCTTTGTCCTTGCTAAGGACATCCAATATTGTGACCGAATTGAATTGAACATCACTACAATTGACGCTGAAGGCGATGATGAAAACGATGGTGTCGATATATACATGGATAGGACACGTCTCTGTATTGCATCAGATCATGTGTGCATGATATACGACCAACCATTTTCTCACTACCTAACTAGCATAGCAAAAAATCAGATAAGGTTTAAAATCAAGGTGACGGCAAGGACAGAAATCAATGTCTATAGAATGAGACCAGAGGTTGAGTTGAAAGGGTTTGGAATCAGCCCCATAAACCACTCAACATATCACAATCTCATTCAACAAATGGAATTGTTTGATCATATTAACCAATGGAATAGGACTGTTCGTAGTATCATCCTATGTATTTCCTTCCTCCAGCTGAAGATGAAGAAGTTGATTTAGTCACAAGTTTGATGTAAGTAGACACAGTTAACGGTTAATTTACTAACAGTTTTTCTTGTAATTATAATTTTAATACTTACACCTATTAAGTTCTTTAAAATACAACCATAAGTATTCCATTACAATATATTTATTTTTTGTTATGCAGTTTGATGCATTGGTTGTGGCATTTCCAATATCTGAGACAGGTATAGAAACATAGCTTAAGGAGATTGCAGAAGTACATGTATAACTTCTATAATTGATTTTTCTTTGTAACACATTAAAGTGTAACTTCATTTAAATAACAAAAATAAAATTTGTTGAATTCTTCATCAGTACAGTTTTTGAAGGAGACACCAACATGTGGTTGGTTTGTGGTAGGGGGAAGCTTCACTTGCTGCCAAAGAGTTTCCTTGACCAATTGTTAATATTCATATATAGCACTCAAATACTATGCTAAATGAACTTGGATTTCACCTTAAAAGCTCCCAACAACCTATGCGAGACTCCAATACAACTTAAATAATTTGGTTTATCATCTGCCGAATTAAAAAGAACAGGGAACTGATCGCATAAAGGTTGATCCCCAAGCCATAGATCTCTACAAAACATTGTGTTTTCAATTTTCACCGTTTCCGACTACTCACTTAACTTAATTTGTAAACCAGTTTGGTTCGACTTCATATGCCTTTCCAATATAACATAAATGTCGCCACCATAATGAGTCTATCCTTCCCGACTGCACAGTATCTGGACGGAGCAATTTTCCTGAAACTGGACTTTACCTATACTTTATTAACCCGGACCAAATAGTATCATTTTCCGCAATGCACCTCCATAACCATTTGCTTCGTAAAGTTAAATGATGTAAGTACAAGTTTTTTACTCCAAGTCCTCCTTCTTCTTTTGATTAAGACACCTTCTCCCAACTCACCCAATTAATCTTATTTCCTTCCAAACCCTCTCCCCAATTCATTGTAAATCTTTATTTAAGTTTAGGAGGTTAACATTATATATGATCTTACATGGGAGTATTCCTCACCTAATTTAAATTTGTTCTCATAAAAAATTGCAATTATTACGTTTGTTCCTCCCAAAAATAATCTTAACCATTTTCCTTCCAAATTTTTCCATTCCCTCCAAAACTCTCAACTGCAAAAACCCCAAATGCAAAGGTCAAAATTTTTGCATCAATTATGGAAACCCTAATGACTCTAACAACCACCGGAAACCCTTCAGGTTGTGGAAATTGGCAGCAAAACATACAAATGCGAATCTTTGATTCGCTATATCGTTTTTGGAGGTAAAGTCTCTTTCTATCCACCACGACTTCCCAAAACAAGTTTTCCATTTCAAGCTTTGTTATACTCTGCGCAGGAAGTGTTCTCATGTGACAACAATATAACAATTGTGTGCTAATTGAGTGTTATCTTTTTTAAATTTCAATGAATTTTTGTCGAATATGATTTTTCTTTCAAAAATATTTGGTGAGAATTAGCCTCATCCGATGGATTCAACCATGGATTTTTGGATGTGTTTGATTCTCAGTGACAAATATTGATTTGGAATGACCTTATTATGTAAAATTTAGTTTGGTTAAAAGTGATTTGAATGTGAAGCTAGTGGTAAATGATCGGATACATTAGCATAGAAGTGACTTGAACGATAAATTAGCGTTAAAACACATCAACTTCTAGGATTTAATTTGGACACAACCTATCCACTTGACCCATCAACTTTATTTTTTTGTTTCAAAGAGCATAGTGGCGAAATTCACACTCACTAAACACGGAGAAGAGGGATTTGCGGGTTAGCCACTTAGTGCAGATTATCCCTATTCCCTAAATCCAACCAAATAATTTAGATCCTCTCAATCAAACCCTCTTTTGATCTTCTCTATCTTTCTCTGAATGAAGAGAGGAAAATTATTAGAAAACTGAAATATAATCGTGACATTAACATTTTTTTAGTCAAGAGAGAAACAAGGTTAAGAGTGAGATAGAAAAGATTGAGAGAAACTCAGTGAGAGTTTAAAGAGAGGAATCAAACTCATCCACCCACCATTATTAAAAAAAGAAGTTATTAATATTTTAATATATTTAAATTTAAAGGAAAGTGCATGTAACATGGTTCATACATATATTTTCAGCATGTAAACTGTTTGGCAAGTCAACGTTTCCCCTGCCATGCAATGATTTAACTATTTTATATTTTATATTTAAATAATGATTTTTATTTGTCTAATATATAAATCCAATGCTCTGTGGGAGTGTGAATGTGTATGTCTAAACTGTAAACTGTAAGGTCAATGACATTGTTTCTTCCATATCAGAGAAATTTGAATCAGATCAAATTGGTTATTTCTAAAATTGCAGGCCATAGTGGAAAAAGTTAATATCCGTTAATATTCCTCAAATAAAGTATGATTCATGGTTTTGTGTTTCGGGGGTATGTAATCGCAACGGTTGGTTCCATCCTGAAGATTGGAAGATTTTCTTGTACGAATTCTCATCTAAATGGTGAAACACTATATTCAAGTAAGTAACAAATTCAATATGAACTTTATGTAAGTTTTCTTTTTGTTTTGGCTCATTGTGAGAAGGTTATTATTCAACAACACTAACTTTCTTCTGTCTATTTTTGAGTTTACAGAGAAAAAACGTTTGTGGCCTTATATAAGTTCTCAGTTTTCTTCAATTTCAATAAATGCAACAACACAATATGATGTTTTTGTTAGCTTTCGTGGAAAAGACATCCGTGGGGATTTTCTTAGTCATTTGATTGAGGCTTTCCATCAAAAGAAAATAAAAGCCTTTGTAGATGATGAACTTAAGAGGGGAGATGAAATACCACAATCACTTGTAAGAGGAATTGAAGGATCATTAATTTCCTTGATGATATTCTCACAAGACTATGCTTCTTCATGTTGGTGTTTGGAAGAACTTGTAACAATACTTCAATGTAGAGAGAAATATGGACAGATTGTTATACCTATTTTTTATGGGGTAGATCCTGCAGATGTAAGATATCAAATGAAGAGTTATGAAAATGCATTTGTTGAACATCAAAGAGTGTATAGCTCCACCAAGGTGCAAATTTGGAGACATGGTTTGAACAAATCTGCTAATTTATCTGGAATTAAGTCATCAGATTTTCGGTAAGTTTTATGTATTTTTTTACCTCATAATTTTTAGACTATCTGGCCTCCTTTATTTTTAAGATAAATATATCCAAATTATCACTTGAGAGTGAAGCTTTTAAGTTGTTATTATTCAACATATCACATGTCCCTGCATCTTTTTACCATTTGAGCTGTTACTTACAGGACAAGTTAGCCAATCAGTTTTAATATTTAAAATATACCAAAGTTACACTATTAAATATATTTCAGTCTCACAACAAACTTCCATTGAATGTCTTAGACTTCGTATCTCCTTGTGTTGTATAGGAATGATGTCCAACTTCTTAAAGAAATCATCAAATGTGTGTCGATGAATTTGAACAATAAGCAACTAGTTAGCTCAAAAGGACTCATTGGAATTGGCAAACAAATTGCACATCTAACATCATTGTTAAGCCTAGACTCACAAGATGTACATATTGTTGGAATTTGGGGCATGGGTGGTATTGGCAAAACAACCCTTGCAGAAGAAGTATTTCACCAACTACAAACTGAGTATGAAGGCTGCTGTTTTCTAGAAAACATAAGGGAAGAATCAGCAAAACATGGAATGCTTTTCTTAAAAGAAAAACTTTTTTCTGCCCTTTTAGATGAAGATGTAAAAGTTGACTCTGCAAATAGATTGCCTCATTATGTTAAAACGAGGATTTGTCGTATGAAAGCCCTTATCGTTTTAGATGATGTGAATGATTTTGATCAGATGGAAGTCTTAGTTGGAGATCATGACTGGTTTGGACGTGGTAGTAGAATCATTATAACAACAAGAGATAAGCAAGTGCTTTCTAAAGATGTTGATGATATATATGAGGTAGGTGCATTGGACTACGATAAATCACTTGAGCTTTTCAATTTGAATGCTTTCAAAGGTAAGGAACTTGAAATTGAGTACTATGAGCTAACAAAGAGGGTGGTGAATTATGCCAAAGGCATTCCATTAGTTCTTAAAGTTTTGGCTCATCTTCTTTGCGAAAAGGATAAGCTAGTATGGGAAAGTCAGCTAGACAAGCTTATAAAAATGCCAAGTAAAAAAGTTCAAGATGTAATGAGATTGAGTTATGATGATCTGGATCGCAAAGAGCAAAATATTTTTTTAGATCTTGCATGTTTTTTCAATGGATCAAATTTGGAAGTGGACTACATACAAATTTTGTTGAAAGATTCTGAAAGTGATAATTCAGTAGCCAGTGGGTTAGAAAGGTTGAAAGATAAAGGTCTTATATCTTTTTCCAAAGATAATGTTATATCCATGCATGACATTATACAAGAAATGGGTAGGGAAATTGTTCGCCAAGAATCAAATGGAGACCCTGGAAGCTGTAGTCGATTATGGGATGATGATGTTTATGAAGTATTCAAAAATGATACGGTAAAAGCCTTTGGATCAACAATTTAATTAAGCGCTTGTAGCATTAATTTTTATATATAATCTATTTCCATAGCATACATCAGCGGCTTTTAATGATGTTTAAATTGATCTTCTACACTGTTGGCAGGGGACTGAAGCAATTAGAAGCATATGGATGCAATTGCCAACACTTAGGAAGCTGAAGTTAAGCCCTTCCACATTTGCTAATATGAGAGATCTACAATTTCTTTATGTCTCTAGTACACGTGATCAAGATGGTTTTGATCTTCTTCCTCAAGGACTTCAATCTTTGCCACCTGAACTAAGATACCTCAGTTGGATGCATTACCCTTTGAAATCGTTGCCAGATGAATTTTCAGCTGAGAAACTCGTTATATTGGACTTGTCATATAGTCGAGTTGAAAAACTCTGGCATGGAGTGCAGGTTATAAATTAGATATGGAATAAACCATCAAATTTGTCTCCAAACTTATCTCTCCTTATTTTTCTTTAAATAAATGAAAAAAATATAGTATTCCTTAACGTTTGCTACATATGCCATCTTAAAACATTAAGGACTACTTATTTTCTTTTGAGGGATAAATTAAGAGAGAATGTGTAAGTTAAGGGACAAAATTGGTTGTTTACTCGTTATATGTGTCTTTCTATTATATTTTTTCTCTTATTTAACTAGTTCAGAATCGACAAAATTTCATGCATCATGTAAAATCTCATTTTATTTATTTTGTTGCAGAACCTTCTGAATCTGAAAGAAGTTAAACTCTTTTTCTCAAGGTACCTGAAGGAGCTGCCGGACTTTTCAAAAGCATTGAATCTAGAAGTGCTGGACATCCATTTTTGTAGCCAGTTGACTAGTGTGCATCCATCTATTTTGTCTCTTGAAAAGCTTGAGAAATTGGATCTCAGTCATTGCACTTCCCTTATTGAACTAACAAGTGATACACATACAAGCTCCCTAAGATATCTCAACCTTAAATTTTGCAAAAATATAAGAAAATTCTCTGTGACATCAGTGAATATGATAGAGCTGGATTTACGATACACACAAGTGAATACATTGCCTGCATCATTTGGATGTCAAAGCAATCTTGAAATCCTACATTTAGGAAATTGTTCCATTGAAAGTTTTCCTTTATGTTTTAAGAATCTAATAAAACTACAATATCTAGAGGTAAGATATTGTCAGAAACTACAAAATCTACCAGTGCTTCCTCCATCTCTTGAAATTCTACTTGCGCAAGAGTGCTCAACACTGAAGACTGTGTTTTTCCCTTCAACTGCTGAACAATTCAAGGAGAACAGGAAAAGGGTTGTGTTTGCGAATTGCTTGAAATTGGACGAGCATTCTCTCACAAATATTGTGTCTAATGCTCAAATAAACATTACCAAATTTGCATACCAACATGTATCAGCTTCTAGACATGAATTTCACAATAAGTTCAATAATTATAACGACGATGATTCTTATCAAGCACTTTATGTGTATCCAGGGAGCTGTGTTCCAGAGTGGTTTGAGTATAAGACAACAACGGATTATGTAGTCATTGATCTATCTTCTTCTACATCGCATTCCCCTTTCCTCGGCTACATTTTCGGTTTTGTACTTGGTGGGAACCGGTTAATTGTTGACATGTTGAAATTTAACATTACTCTCTGTGTTGAGGGCCAAGGTAAAGAGGAGGACCATTTTGAACTCTACATATCTAGGCCATCTGCCAATATTGTGTCTGATCATGTTTTTATGATCTATGACCAACAATGCTCTTGCTACCTAAATAGCAAAGCCAAAGATATTACAAGGTTTAAAATCAAGGTAACAACACGTTTATCATCCATGCACCCTCGAAGTTATTCAGACATATGCATGATGCTAAAAGGGTTTGGTGTTAACATAATAAACACCTCAGCATATCACAATTTCATTCAGAAGATGGGATTGCCTGATTCTACTCGAAATATTTCAAGCGGAATTGAGATGTGATTATTATAGTGTAAAATGTATTTTACCCTATTATCATTCTATGTTTTTCCTTCCCAAGCTTAGGAGAGAAGCTTCTTGTCTTTGATTACATGGGTAGAAAAAGCCTCCTCATTCCATCATGATAAGCTCTAACTAAATAGTTCTCACAATTCATTTGAGTTTTCGTATATGCAATCACACATTTGTTGATTATATGTACTGGTGGATCAAGATTAGAAGGCTTTCGACATTGTATTATCAGTATGGACTCGTTTTACCAAAGTTGGAACATGGACTATCTGATCTTTATTCAATGGTTTAGATCATGTAATTGTGTTTAATGTGTATATAGGATGCGAGGATTTTGTTTTATACATCTGAGTATTATTGTTTAACTAGCTGAATAATAAATGTGATACAAATTGCTAATATAAACTAAGATGCTTTTCTTTTCATTTGATTCAGAGCCACTATTAAATGTTGGTTACTTTTTACAGATCATATTAACATGTTACTTTTCTTTTTCCTTTTTTCACAAAAGGAATATACAAAAAGTGCACTAAGAAAGAATTGAGTGATGTTACTCTTGATGAAAGATTAAGCATATATAAACTCATATATATGCACAAAGAAGACACAGAGCCAAAGGATGATATAGCTTAAGAAATGACAAGGAAACAAATTACAATATAGATTCAAACAGTAGTAGCAGATAAATTCCTGATATACAGAAGAAATAAGCATTCTTCTTTGATCGACACAGTAACTTCAAGCTAGCTTTAAAGTTTTCTTTGACTATGACCTTTCTCATACTCAACTAAGTAATAGTCAGTATAGGTTTTCCAAATAAGAGGAAGTTGATTTAGACACAATTCAATAGTTTGATGTAAGTAGATACGGTTAACAGTCGAGGTCTCAACATTACTCTTATAATTACAATTATAATAGATATAGACCTATTTAGCGCTTTAAAACAAAACTATAAGTAGTCCATCAAAATATATTCTTTTATTTTTCTTTTTCTTTGTTCCAGCAGTTAAATGCATTGGTTGCGGCATTTACAATAGTTGAGGCAGGTAAAAAAGCATGGCACAAGGGATTGCAGAAGTACATGTATGAAACGCATTGAGTGTCTTTATGTGCAACTGATAGCAAGTGACTGGACACTATCTAGTTATAACAAACAAATGTTTCTTAATTTACCTTCTAGGTTGAAGAAGTAAGGTAAATGGTGTATTTTTTGGTGTGCTAACCTCCTATTCTTAGGGAAAGGACTCTAATAATAATCCAGAATTTGACGAGAGATGTATAAAGTCTGATCAATAATTGTTCTACACTGGAATCAAACTCGGATTATTCTAAATAATTCATCTATAGGTGGAGTTCATTAACTATTTAAGTCCAATCACTTAATTTAAAATATTTGTATTTGAAGATAATCGTAGGTCATAGTCGCATTGTTCATTCATACAGATAATTCCAGCATGTATACAGTTTGGCAAGTCAACGTTTGCCCCTGCTATTTTATACTATTTAAATAATGGTGACAATAAGATTTGTCTAATATACAAATCCAATAATGTGGGAGAGGGAATGTGCAACGTCATACCCCAATTTTTGACCCATTTCTTTTTTCATTCTAAATTTTTTTTAAAAAATCAACAAACATTTTTCTTACACTAAATGCATTTTCATGAGTTTTTTTAGTTAATTGTTTTCCAAGTTAACTTCAAATTCTTTATTTTTTTGTACATATTTTTATTTATTTATTTTTTACGTTTTTTATTTTGTTACTTCGTTCTCAAGAAAACCCAATTTTATCACACCAAACATTCCAATTTCAATTCCTCTCATTTGCATTACATTTCTAATCACAAACTTTACACCATTTTGTTTTATTATTTTCAAAGTCACAAAATTCATTTTCAAAAATTCAAAAAAACACTAACTTTAACAAATTCACCCAAAATGCATATTTCACTCTCATTTCATTTCTTTCCCCACAAATTGTGCATCTAGATTCTTCTTCACATATAACACCTCATCATTATCCAACACATCATCACTCACCACCAAAAATCATAAAAGAAAGTCCCCAAAACTCATTTTTTTGCAAAATTCCAAACTACCCTTTCTTACCCACCACTTAACCTAATTCTTGCACTCTTGATGACCAAGTTACTCCCTCTATAAGTACCCAACAACTCATAGAGAGAGGGGGCCGAAATTTTGAGTTCACAAAATCACCATTTCATCAAAAATTTCAAAATCTTCATTTCTCCATGAAACTTCACCATTCTTCAGCCAAAAGTTCATAAACACTTTCAACAAACCAAAAACACACAAAAACTCAAGAAAAACCACCCAAATTCGTGAGTTCAAAACTACAACTTCTCAAGAAAAAGTGATAGCTAGTTAGACCATTTCAAGGCTAAATTAAGGCGAGTTTTGATGTTTTGATACCCCTGGAGTTGTTATGAAGCTTTACCTTTATTTAATTTTGTTTAATTCACTGTTTTTTTGAGTTTTATTTTTTTTGGGTCAAAACTTTGTTTTCACTTTTCTCTCTATACAAACATTCTCTGTGAAATATAAGTTTGGATTCATGATCAACTTGAAAATCCAATCAAAATGGTATTTTAGTTTGTGAGATTTGGTGAAGATTTGAGGATTTGAGAAATTTAAAAATGGTGGTGTGTTTATGTATGGTGGAAACGTGATGCTCTTGTTAGTGGGGGAAGAAGAAGTTGACTTCTTCCCCCCTTGACCAGTGGGACCCAC